>Ga0247798_1000087_pt1 | contig 11498 bp, 1 predicted proteins | sample UWRJS197509C6_FD_179929 | JGI IMG/M metagenome (GOLD analysis project Ga0247798, IMG submission 179929) | Soil microbial communities from Arlington Agricultural Research Station in Wisconsin, United States - UWRJ-S197-509C-6 | ecosystem: Environmental > Terrestrial > Soil > Agricultural land... | reverse complement strand
GAGCGCATCCGGAGTCGGGGAGGCAGAAGAGCGGCACGTCGATCAGGCCGAGGTGGCAAGCTTGCGCGGGAAGCTCGCAGCGGCCCAAGCACGTCCCCATGAGTACGTGAAGCTTTTGATAGCGCTTGGCGATGCACTCGGTGATGCAAGCGAGCGCGCGGAGAAGTATCGGGAAGCGGCGACGCTGTACGCCGAAAAGGGCAACAAGGCCGAGGCGACGAAGGTTTACGAGAAGATCTTCGAGGTCGATCCGAGCGACGCCGACGCGCGTGGCTTCCTGCGCGAAGCCTACGAATCGCAGCGCAAGTTCGACAAGTTGGTCGAGCTGATGATGGCAGAGGCACGGGCGCTGGATCCCGGTCCGGAGCAGGCCGAGGCCTACAAGCAGGTGGCCGTGCTCGCGACGGATCGCATCAAGAAGCCGGAGCTCTGCATCGACCTCTGGAATCTGGTTTTGGCTTCGGATCCCGAGGATGCCGATGCCCTTTCGGCGCTCGTGGCGCTTTACGAGCGCAGCCGCGACTACGAGAAGCTCGCGCTGGCTCTCGAGAAGCTGCAGAACGTCACCTACGACGAAGCGCAGCGGGTGGAGCACCTCAACAAGCTCGGCCAGATCCTCGGGGATAGGCTGAAAGACGACGTCCGCGCTGCGGAAGCGTATCGCATGCTGCTCACACTCAGGCCTGACGATCGTCGCGCTCAGGAGCAACTGAAGAAGCGCTACGTGACGCTGGGTCGTTGGGACGACTTGGAGGTCTTCTACGCCGAGTCCGGGAACTGGGACGAGTTCATTCGTCTGCTCGAGAGCAACGAGGCACGTGAAGAGAACGTCGCCCAGCGTATCGCCATGTTGGCCAAGGCGGCCGAGCTGTGGATGACCCAGAAGGGCAAGCCGGATCGCGCCGCTCGATCGCTGGAGAAGATTCTCACCATCGACGAGCAAAATCTCGACGCGGCCGATCGACTGATCCCGATCTACGAAGAAGCGAACAACTCGAAGGGCCTCGTCGCGGCCATCGAGGTGAAGCTGGGTCACACCACGGAAACCGAGGAGCGCTTGGCTCTCTTGCTCCGCGCCGCGTCGCTCTACGACGAGCGTTTGCGCGACAAAGCCAAGGCACTTTCCCATCTGCTCGAGGGCGTTGCTCTCGACCCGACGCGCGCGAGCACGTTCGAGCAGGCCGAGACCGTGGCCAAGGCGGCGAAGGCCTGGCAGGAGGTCGTGGACGCGTATCGCAAGGTGCTGCCGTCCATCGAGGGCAGCGAGAGCGAGGTGGACGTCCGTCTGCGACTCGGCCGCGTGCTGGCCGAGGAGATGGGGAACGTCGACGATGCGCTGGCGGAGTATCGCGCGGTGTACGACGAGAACCCGGACAACGCAGCGGCTCTCGGTGCGCTCGAGACTCTGTATCAGAAGACGGAGGGCTGGCCGGAACTCCTGGAGGTGTACCAGCGCAAGCTCGAGCTCCCGCTCGATCCGCAGGAACGCAAAGCTACCCAGTATGGCATCGCCGCCGTGCAGCGGGAGCAAATGGGCGACTTGAAGCTCGCCATCGCCACCTACGAAGAGGTTCTGGTCGAAGACGAGGACGACGCGGTTGCCCTGGAGGCGCTCGACGCGCTCTACGAGGAGGCATCGTCGTTCAAGGATCAGGCGCGGATCATCGTCGAGCGTATTTCGCGCGCCCCGACCGACGAGGAACTCGTCCTACTCAAATTCCGCCTGGCCGAGGTGCAGTCCAAGCGCCTCAAGGATGCTGCTACGGCGCTCGCCAACTATCGCGAGGTGCTGCAGCTCGATTTGAATCACGCTGGAGCCAGGCAGGCTCTGGAGGCATTCCTCGAGGTCGACAAGCTGCGTGGTGAAGCTGCTCAGATCCTCGAGACGGTGTTCGAGACACGCGAAGACTGGGCGCCGCTCGCTCGCGTGCTCGAGGTCCGCGCTGCCGTGGCCGAGGACGTCGCGGAACGCGTGGAGCTGCTCCGCAAGCTGGCCCGTGTCACCTCGGCGCACCTTGGCCAGTCGCAGGACGCGTTCGCTGCTCAGGCGCGTGCGCTTCACGCCGACCCGACCAGCGACGAGACGCGAGCCGAGCTCGAGGTCTTGGCCGCGGCATCGGGCGCCTGGAAGAAGCTGGCCGAAACCTTCGAGTCGATCGCCGGCGAGACCAAGGATCAGGACCTTGCGCTCGCGTATTGGGTACGCCTGGCAGAACTCGAGCGTCAGCAGGGTCAGATCGACCAAGCGGCGCAGGCCTACGAAAAGGCATTGGCCATCGAGGCTGGGCATCAACCCGCGCTGATGGCGCTGGATGATCTGTTCCGCAGCGCGTCACGGTTCGATGACCTGGTCAAAGTCTACCGGCGTCGCATTGCGCTCGCTGAGGAGCCCGCGCAGGCCGAAGGCCTGTACGTGGAAATGGCTCGCGTACTCGAGGTGGAGCTCGGAAAGCCGGATGCTGCCATCGCTGCCTATCGCGAAGTACTGGAGGAGCAGCCGGACAGCCTGGTGGTCCTGCGCTCGCTGGACGACTTGTTCTCACGCTTGGGTCGGGCCGATGACCTGGCTCGCAACCTCGAATCGCAGCTCGAGCTGGCGGGCGACGACGACGATTGGGTGCAGCTGACGCTCAGGTTGGCCGGCCTTCGCGAGGGCCAGATGTCCCAGGTGGACGCAGCCATCGAGGGCTACAAGGCCGTGCTCGACCGGGATCCAGGCCAAGAATCCGCGCTGGCGGCGCTCGAACGCTTGTTCGAGAATCCCACGTGCGAGCTCGTGGTGGCTGAGATCCTGGAGCCGCTCTATCGCAACTCGGGCGACCACCGGAAGCTGATCCGCGTCCACGAGGTGCAGGTCAGGCGCGCTTCGGATGCGGGCCGCAAGGTCGAGCTCCTGGGCGCGATTGCGGAGCTTCAAGAGGACGCCGGCTCCGACCTGAGTGCGGCGTTCGACACCATGGCCCGAGCGCTGGCGGCAGATCCGAGTAGCGACAAGACGCTCGAGAACTTGAGCCGCCTGGCCTCCGCAACCGGGCGCTTCGTCGACCTGGCGCGCATCACCGCCGAGCAGGCCGATCAGGTCGCGGATGTGGAACTGAAGAGTTCGCTCTACATGTTCGCTGCACAGGTGCTGGAAGACAGCGTTGGTGACCCCACCCGCGCCATCGCGCTCTACAAGCTGACGCTGGAGGCCGCCGGCACACATGTCGCGGCCGCGGAGGCACTCGAGCGGCTGTATCAGGCTACCGAGCAGTACAGCGAAATGTCCGCCATCCTGCAGCGAAAAGCGGCGATGCAGGACGACCTCGAGCTGCAGAAAAAGGCGCTGTACGAGGCGGCGCGCCTGGAAGAGGAACAGCTCGAAAGGCTCGAGGGAGCGATCTCCGTCTACGAGAAGATCCTCGCGCTGGACGCGGATGATCTGCGCAGCGTCGAAGCCCTGATTGGGCTCTTCCTGGGGCTGTCCCGGTGGGAAGACTTGCTCCGTGCGTACACGCGCAAGGTCGATCTGATCTTCGATGCCGAGGAGAAGAAGCAGGTCCTGTACGAGGTGGGCGCGGTGCATGAGCGCGAGCTCGCCAGCGTCGAGCGCGCCATCGACACGTACCAACGCGTGCTCGAGCTCGATCCCGACGACTTGATCGCACTCGGTCGACTCGACGTGCTGTATCAGACATCCGGCAACTGGCAGGAGCTCTTGAGTATCCTCACGCGGGAAGCCGAGCTCACCGCGGACCCGGAGGAATCGGTCGGCTACCAGTATCGCGTGGCCCGGCTGCATGAGACGCGCCTCGGCGACGTGGAGCGCGCCATCGAGCTCTACCGTGAGATTCTGAGCATTCAGACCGACCACGAGGCCGCGCTCACGGCGCTCGAGGAGCTGCAGGCGGGCAGCGCCGCCCCGCTCGCGGCGTCTGCTGTCCTGGAACAGGTCTACGAAGCAGCGGGCGACGCGGAGCGCCTGGTGCGTGCGCTAGAGGTCCAGGTCAAACACGCCGACGGTCCTGCCGTTGCCGTGGAACTCCTGCAGCGAATCGCCAGCCTCGAGGAGGAAGGCCTGGGTTCGCCCGAGCGCGCCTTCTCGTCCTACGGTCGAGCCGTTGCCTTGGACAGTCAGCGCCTCGAGGTACTCGAAAGCTTCGAGCGGCTTGCGACGTTGACCAGCAACTGGCGTGCCGTTGCTCAGACTTACGACAAGGCGCTTGCGGGGCTGACCGACGCGCCTGAACTCGTGGTCGACCTGGGTCTGCGTGTCGCGCAGGTCTACGAGGTCCAGCTGGATGACATCGAGAGCGCCATCGCCCGCTACGGGATGGTGGTGGAAGCCGAACCGGACAGCACGACGGCACTTGCCGCCTTGGATCGCCTCTACGAGCAGACGGAGCGCTACGCCGAGCTGGCCGAGATTCTGGCGCGTGAAGCCGAATTCGGCACGAGCCCGGACGACGTCCTCGACTTCAAGTACCGGCTTGGTCAGACGTTCGAGAACCGCCTCAAGCGCACGGGCCAGGCCATCGATGCCTACCGCGAGGTGCTCACGGCTGCGCCAGAACACGAGGGCGCGCTTTCGGCTCTCGAGGCGCTGTTTGCCAACGGGACCGAGGTTCTGCGCATCGCAGAGGTCCTGGAGCCGCTCTATCAGGCCAGCGGCGAGTGGGAAAAGCTGCTCGATTTGCGCGAAGGCGAACTCGCCCAGCGCTCCGACTCGGACGCACGCGTCGGGCTGTATCGGCAGATGGCCGAAGACGCCGAACTCAAGTTGGTCGACGTCGATCGCGCGTTTGCCTACCTCGTGCGCTCACTCAAGGAAGCGCCAAGCGCCGAGCAGACGTTGGACGATCTGCAGCGACTGGCTCCAGCGGCCGACGACGGTTGGGCCACGCTTGCCCGCGCGCTCGCCGAGGTGATGCAGAAGCCGGGCACGTCGGCCCGCATCGTGGCGCTGGCTGGTGAGCACCTGGCCCGCATCGCCGAGACGGAACTCGACGATTTGGATCGGGCCATCGGCACGTATCGTTACGTTCTCTCGGTCGCACCGGCGGATCCGGTCGCATTGGAGAACCTCGACCGGATCTTCACGGATCAGGAACGCTTCCACGAACTGGTCCAGGTGCTCGAGGTTCGCGCCAAGGCTGCCGAGGAGGAGTTCGAGCAGGTCGACCTCTACTTGCGTCTCGGTCACACCTACGAGGAAAAGCTGGCGCCGCTCGGGGCCGCGGGTGCGCTGTCGCCTGCACCAAAGGAACTCGAGAGCGCGCTGCGCTCGAAGGCGCCGGCTCCTCCCAGTTCCACGCGTGCTGCGTCACGCTTGCTGCCCGAGGAACTCGAGCCGTCGCTCGACGACCTGCTTCCGGCAGACGACGACGAGGAGCTGGAAGCCCTGGCTGCGTCGGCCGAGGAAGCCGACGAGGATCTAGCGGCTGCCGCCGAGTTCGTCACCGAACCTCCCGACGCCGACGAAGACGAAAGCACGGGCGCCCTCGCGGATGGGGCTCCCGCGTACAACCAGGAGCGATTGCAGGATGCCATCGTGGCCTACCGCGTCGTCTTCGACACCCTGCAGAAGGACAACCAGGACGCCATCGAGTCCCTCGAGCGTTGCTACGAGCTCGCGAAGGAGTGGACCCATCTCGACGTCGTCTACCAGAGGCAGCTCGAGAACACGGCTGGCGATTCGGACGAGGCGGACGTGCGAGCAAAGAGGGCCCGCCTGTCGGCAACCCACCTGGGTCAGGTCGATGCTGCCGTCGAGGGCTGGAAGCGCGTGCTGCACTTGCGGGGTGAGGACCCCGAAGCGTTGCGCGAGTTGGCCTTCCTCTACGAAAAGCAGGGCAAATGGAGCGAACTGACGGATGTGCTCGAAAGGCACTTCGACATCGCGGAAAGCGACGAGGACCGCGTCCACGTGCTCACCATGCGTGCGCGGCTCTTCGACGAACAGCTCAATCGCGACGACGAGGCACTCGAGAACTACCGTCGAGTCCTGGACATCGAGTACTCGAATGCGACGGCGTTGCGGGCCATCTCGAAGATCTGGCGCCGGCGCAAGAACGACGAGGAGTTGGCCCTGGCATTGCACGCCTTGGTCGACCAGGCAGGCAGCCAGCTGCCGGAGACGGAGCTCGTGGAGGCTTTCCGCGAGATGGCCAAGCTGCATCAGGACCGCCTGGATCAGCTGTACGAAGCGACGGAAGCCTGGCGCCGACTGCTCGACGTGGGCGCTGGCGACTCGGAGGCCCTTGCGCGCCTCGAAGCCATCTATCGTGCGGACGAACAATGGCTTTCCGTCATCGACATCAAGATGCAGCGCGCGGCGGCATTGGGGGATGCCCCCGAGAAGGTGCGGGAACTCCTGGAGGTTACGGACCTCTGGAAGTCGACCGTTCGTGAGTACGACCGGTCCGTTGACGCCTATAGCCGCATCCTCGAGGCCGATCCGGTCCACGAACAGGCATTCAAGGAACTGGAGAAGCTGCACACACATGCCGGCCGCTGGGAGCCGCTGATCGAACTCTACCTGAATCGCCTCGAGCACACCGAAGAGGTGCCCGCGCGCAGCGATCTGTTGCGGAGAATCGCCCGCGTCTTCGACGAACACCTGCACGATCAGGACCAAGCATTCGACGCGTTGGTCAACGCTTTCGCCGACGACTACTTCGACGACGAGAGTGCTGCAGCCTTGAGCAAGGTCGCGCAGTCGACCGGACGCTGGGGCGAGCTTTTGACCACTGCCAACACCTGGCTCAAGGAGGAGAAGGATCGCAAGACGAAGATCCAGCTCAGCCTGCGCCTCGGCAAGTGGTACGGCGAGGATCTAGGCCGCCCGAGCGACGCGATGGCCTATTATCACGTCGTCCTGGAGATCGACCCGAACAACACGCGGGTGATGCGCCAGATGGCGGCGATCGAGCGGTTGGCTGGCAACTACGCCAAGGCCGGTCAGATGCTCAACAAGGCGCTCGAAGTGGCGGTCGCCAACGAAGACCGCAAGGTCATCCTCGGTGACTTGGGCGACATCCTGTTCCGGAACCTGGATCAGGCGGAGCAGGCAATCGGCTACTACAAGCGCGCCCTCGACGTCGATCAGACGTACATGCCGGCACTCGTGGCCCTGGAGCGCATCTACGACGATCGCAATCAGATCCCCGAGCTCGTCGAGGTGCTCACCAAGAAGGGCGGGGCACTCGATCGCCCCGAGCAGGCGGTGCCCGAGAAGCTGCGTCTCGCCGAACTCCTGGAGAACCGACTCAGTGATCTGAGTGGCGCGAGCAAGGCGTATCGCGAGGCGCTCGACCTCGACGACTCGAACCTCACCGCTTTGCGCGGCCTGGAGCGCACGCTTTCGGGCCAAGCCCAGTGGGGCGACCTGGTGGAGGTGCTGGAGCGCCAGCTCGACGTCGTCGACACCGAGCGCGATCGGGTGGCTACGTTGCTGCGCCTGGCGGACGTTCAGGAGAACCAGTTCCTCAAGGCAGACATTGCCGCACAGCGGCTCGAGCAGGCGCTGGCCATCGATCATACGCAGGAGGGCGCCTACGTCTCGCTTGCACGCTGCTACCGGCGTCTCAAGCAGTGGAACGACTTGGTGGACGTGTACCGGCGACACCTCGACGAAACGCTGGACCGCTCGACCAAGGTCGAGCTGTATGCCGCGATCGGTGCCGTCTACCGCGACGAACTGGCGGACTTCGATCAAGCGATCGACTCCTTCCAGGCAGTCGTCGATGCCGACGAAACCAACATCGCGGCACTCGAGGCACTCAGCAAGCTGCACGAGAAGCAGGGAGATGCCGCGCGCGCCATCGAGATGATGACCAGGGTGGCCGAGCTCACGGTGGATGGCGGCCAGAAGGTCGACATGTACTTCCGCATCGGTCGCTCGATGGAGGAGAAGCTGAGCGATCGCTACGGTGCGCGCGAGAAGTTCGAGCTCGCGCTCGATCTGGATCCCAAGCACCTGCCCTCGCTTGCAGCACTCCGTACCATCGCGGTCGACGAAGCCGACTGGGATGGCGCTTGCCAGTACCTGGATCAGGAACAGCGCAACACGGATGCCCCGCGGCAACGAGCACGCTTGCTCGTCGAGTTGGCGAAGATCAAGGACGAGATGCTCAGCGAACACGAGCAAGCCATCTCGGCCTACGAGCAGGCGATCGCGCTCGATGGCGATTGCGAGGAGGCAGCTCTCCCACTGGTGCACGAATACAGCTCGCAAGGCCGCTTCAGCAACGCCGCGCCGCTCGCGGAGATGCTGACCCGCAAGTCCAAGAATCTCGAGAAGTCCGAGCAACAGTCGCTCTACAAGCTACTCGGCAGCGTGATGGCCAAGTTGGGCGAGCACGACAAGGCCCTCAAGGCCTATCAGACCGCTCATCAACTCGACCTGACCGATCAGGAAACGGTGCGAGGTATGGCTGACGCGGCTTACTCGCTCGAGGATTGGCCCACGGCCCTGACCAACTACCAGAAGGTCCTGACCTCGCTGGGTGAGGAAGACATCGAGTCGAGAACCGACGTCTATTGGCGGCTCGGCAAGATCAAGCAGGCCCAAGGCCAGGATCGCCAGGCCATCAACAACTACGAGAAGGCGCTGGCGCTCGACGGCGAGCACCGCGCGTCGCTCGACTCGCTGATCGAGGTGTACGGCAAGGCTGGCGACAACAAGCTGGTGGCCGAATACAAGCGTCAGATCCTCGATACCATCTTCGATGGTGAGCAACGCTTCACCATGCTGATGGACATCGGCGACCTGTGGGCAGGCAAGGAGAACGATCCGCTCAAGGCCCTGGAGGCCTACGAGGAAGCGCGCGACCTGAAGCCACAGGATCACGTGCTCCTGCACAAGATGGTGCAGAACTATCAGAAGGCGCAGGAGTGGCAGAAGATGGTGGACGTCCTCGACGCCATCAAGGAGGTCGAGGATCGACCGAAGCTGCGCGCGAAGTTGATCAACACGCAGGCGCAGATCTACCGTGACATGCTCGACGACAAGGCTCGGGCAGTCGAGCTGTTCAACGAAGCGCTCGACCTGGATCCCGAGTTCTTGGAGGCGTTCGAGCGCATCAACAAGATCCTCAATGCCGAGAAGAACTGGAAGCAGCTGGAACGCTCCTATCGCAAGATGCTTCATCGCATTGCGGGCAAGGGTAAGCAGGAGCTCGAGCACCAGCTCTGGCATCAGCTCGGTCTGATCTATCGTGATCGCACCGCGCAGATGCAGGAGGCCATCGAGGCGTTCCGCATGTCGAGCTCGCTGGTGGCGGAAGCCCCCTTGCAGCGCAAGATCTTGGCTGAGCTCTACGAAGGGACGGAGCAGTGGGACGACGCGATCAAGGAGCAGCGTGTGCTGTTGCGCGGTGATCCGCTCGCTATCGAACCTTACCAGGCGCTCTATCGGCTCTACCTGCACAAGCAGGCGTACGACGAGGCTTGGGCACTAGCGGCCGCCATGGCGTTCATGTCCAAGGCGGATGCCGATCAGGATCGCTTCTTCCAGGACTACCGGCCGCAGGGCATGCTCCAGGTATCGGGTCGGCTCGGCAACGAGCACTGGGAACGTGCGATCATTCATCCGCACGAGAACAGGCACATCTCCGAGATCTTCAAGTTCATCGTGCGTCCGGCCTTGCAGGCCAAGCTCGGGCAGCTCAAAGGCCAGGGCAAGCTGCCGAAGCTCGACGAGCGCTTCCGTCAGGATCCGGCGACGTCAACCGTTACGTTTGCCAAGACGTTCGGTTGGGCCTCACAGGTGCTCGGCATTCAGCCGCCGGCGCTCTACGTCCGTAACGACGTGCAGGCTTACATCGGAGCGGTGGCGGCAGAGCCGCCGGCGTGCGTGGCGGGACAGCTCGTGCTGAGCGGGTTCCAAGCGCAAGAGCTGACGTTCATCTGCGGCAAGCACCTCACGCTCTATCGACCCGAGCACTACCTGAAGGCACTGTTCCCGACGCAAGCGGAGCTCACCATCATGCTGTTCGCAGCCATCATGCTGGTGGCACCGCAGCAGCCGCTGCCGCCGGACATGGAGCCCCAAGTTCGAGCAACCGCTCAAGAACTCGGTCGTCACATCCAGCCGGTGGAGCTCGAAGGGCTCAAGCAGGCGGTCAAGGCGTTCCTCGCCGCCGGTGCCAAGGTCAACATCAAGCAGTGGAGCCATGCGGTGGAGCACACCGCTTGTCGGGCCGGGCTCATCTTGTGCTGCGACCTGAACGTCGCCAAGAAGATCATCGGCTCGGAACAGCAGCTGCCGGGTGATCTCACGCCCCAGGAGAAGCTGAAGGAACTCCTGGTCTTCGCAACCAGCGTCGAATACTCCGCGCTGCGCAAAGCGATGGGCGTCGCCGTGTATGCGTAATGCCGGGTCCGCGTGATTTCCTGCGCGGACCACAGCTCCTGCGGACGGCACCCTGCCCCTGGGCGGGGTGCCCCGTAGTGACCGACACGTTAGGCCGAGCCCACGCGGTGTGCGTCGGGGAAGCAGTGTGCGTCGGCGAAGGCAGCAAACAGCGGGGAAGGCAGCAAGCAGCGGGGACGGCAGGCACCTCGGAGCTGGAAACCCGCCGGAAACTCTGACGAGTTTAGGTAACGGGAGTCGTGCCGGACCCATCATGAACGACGTCTTCTTCGTGCTCCTGGCGACCGCCGCGACCTTGGGCTTCGTGCACACGGCCCTCGGTCTCGACCATTCGCTACCCTTCATCGCCCTGGCCCACGCGCGCCGTTGGTCGCTCGGGCGTACGCTCGCCATCACGGTCGGCTGCGGCACGCTCCACGTGCTGTCTTCCGTGCTGATCGCTGGCGTCGGGCTGGCAATCGGCTCGGCCGGGAAGGACCTGCTCTTCATCGAGGAGACGCGAGGAGCCTGGGCAGCGTGGCTGCTGGTCGGTCTCGGCTTTGCCTACGCGGCCGTCGCATTCTGGCGCTCGCGGGCGTCATCCCTTCGCATGAGCGGATCCGGTGACGGCGAGCAGACGCCGAATCTCCAAGCGCTCCCCTCACACCGACTCATGCCGGCGCTTTTCCTGATCTTCGCGCTCGGCCCTTGCGAGGCGCTGCTGCCTCTCCTCATGGCCGGCGGGATCACGCTCGACGTGCAGCACGGTGTGGTGATCGCGACGGTCTTCTCCGTCGCCACGGTGGCCACGATGCTGGCGCTCGTCACGGTTGGGTTCCTGGGCGCTGCGCGCCTTTCGAAGCACCTGGGTGCGTGGACGCCGCGCCTACGGCAACATGCTCACACGCTGGCCGGGGTGACGCTCCTCGCCAGCGGACTCGGCATCCGGCTGCTCGGACTGTGACGGCGGGGTCCGGTCAGCGGCCCGGGATGTCGAGTACGATGCGCATGCCCATCTGGAAGCGGAAGTGGATGCCGCCAGGCTCCTCGCCAGCGGGCGCTTCCAGGAAGCTGCCGGCGCCGAGTTCCAGGTAGGGACCCAATCCCAGGTTTCGCAGCCCGTACCAGTCGCCGCCGAACGACAAGCGCATCCACTCGAGTCCGA
>Ga0247798_1000086_pt1 | contig 11548 bp, 6 predicted proteins | sample UWRJS197509C6_FD_179929 | JGI IMG/M metagenome (GOLD analysis project Ga0247798, IMG submission 179929) | Soil microbial communities from Arlington Agricultural Research Station in Wisconsin, United States - UWRJ-S197-509C-6 | ecosystem: Environmental > Terrestrial > Soil > Agricultural land... | reverse complement strand
GAGGAGCGCCGTGTTCACCAGGTGGAGCGCCATCACCAGCGCCCGCATGCGCGATGCATCGGTCCCTACCAGCTCGAGCAGCACCAGGGCAGCGCCGAGCAGCGCTTCCAGCAGGAGAAACCCGAGGGCGAAGCCCGCAGCGCGCGTCGACAAGTGGCGACGTCCCCGCGCGCGACCCGTGTAGACGAGCGCTCCCAAGACCAGGAACACCGACAAACCCGAGGTGACCCGGTGCGTCAGCTCGATGAGCGTCTCGACGCTCCGAGGCAGATGCACCACCTCGCCGTGGCAGCTCGGCCAGTGCTGCCCGCAACCTGCGCCCGAACCCGTGATGCGCACCACGGCGCCGAACAGGATGACGAAGAGGACGTAGGCCAACGTCCACGGCCAGGGCCCACTCTTCACGCTCACGTGCCGTGTCCTACTGAAGAGCCAGCTCGACTCCAACAGCCGCTCCCACAAGGCTCTGCGCAGGCATGGTTCGTTTCGGACGGCACTCCGGCCAATCGGTCGTGTAAGCCCAGGTGTGAGCTACGACTGCACGCGGAACCTCGCGGCCGATGCGACGCGTGGCTGAGCAGGTGCCGTTTATGAGCCACGGCGGAGCCACGACTGACAATTTTCGTCAGCTCGGTGTCCCACAGCGACGCAGGAGGCCGCGGAGAGGCCGACAAGCGGGTCTAGTCATAAGTTGCGGTTTTCCTTTGAGCAGTCCGGAAAAGTCCGCTCCTGCGAAAGTTGGCCCAGAAGCTGCTTAAGAGGGAAAAACCCGATCCGGCGAGGCGCCCTGTGCGCGGCGCCCTCTTTGACGAAAGCGAAAGGCCCCCCATGGCAATTATCAAGAACCTACGTAAGCGCGGCTTCACCCTGGTGGAGCTCATGATCGTGGTGGTCATCATCGGCATCCTCGCCGCCCTCGCCATCTACGGCGTGCAGAAGTACGTCACCAACTCCAAGTCGGCCGAAGCGCGTATGGCCGTCGGCCGCATGAGCAAGGACGCCGCCGCCTACTTCGAGGCCGAGAAAATGGCCGGCGCCATTCTGTCCGTGGGCACCACCGTGGGCGTCAGCCGGCAGCTCTGTCCCTCCTCCTCCTACGCGATCCCGAGCGTGGCGATCAGCGAAGGCCAGAAGTTTCAGCCTGCTGCTGCAGCCTGGAACGACAATGCCGGCTGGACCTGCCTGAACTTCTCGATGACGCAGCCCATCTACTTCACGTACAAGTACACGTCGGACGGTAGCGCCACGTCTGCTGCAATTGCAGGCAATGGTTACACTGCCTATGCAGAGGCGCCGCTGGGTGGCACGGTCAAGAAAATCTACCAGAACGCCACGATCGTCGGCAGCGGTGGGACGATGCAGCTCTTGCTCGCGCCGGCGCTGTGTGACACGGAAGGCTCAACGGCCATTCCCACCACCAAGTACTCCGACTGCACCAAGTGACCCCTCGCGGAGTCAGCTGACAAGGGAAGAAGGGAGCGCGAAGGTGCTCCCTTCTGCTATTTTGTGCCCGACACGCTCACGCGAGCAAGGCAGCGCGATTCCGGAAGGCAGCTTGGATTGAGCTCGATGGTCAGTGCCCCGTACAAGCGGGCAGAAGTCTGGCTCCCGCTGCTCGCTGCGAGCGCGTTCCTGCCCAGCCTGGCAGGAGCGTTCGTCTACGACGACGTGCGCTTGATCGCCGACAACGCGTACGTCCAGTCGCCACAGTTCTGGGCCCGCGCGTTCACGACGGACTTCTGGGACGTCTCGAGCGCTGCGCCTGCGGAGGTACTCCTGCGGCTCTATCGTCCGCTCGTCACGCTCTCCTACCTCGGCAACTGGCTTTTGGGACTGGGTCAGGCTTGGACGTTTCACCTGACGAACGTTCTACTGCACGCCCTCAGCACCGGCCTTTTTCTCCTCATCGCGCTGCGTCTGACGAGGAGCCGTCCTCTCGGCGTCGCCTGCGCCCTGCTCTTTGCGCTCCATCCCACCCGGTCGGAGTCGGTCACCTGGGTTTCTGGTCGCCCCGACCCGTTGATGACCGCGTTCGTCCTGCTCACCGTGCAGTTTGCCTACTGGGGGCGACGCCAGAGCGCTCGTCCGATTGCGACGCTCTTGGTCGTCCTGTCGTTCTGCGCCGCGCTGCTCAGCAAGGAGCCGGCGCTGGCAACACCCCTGCTCCTGCTCGCGGATGCCGGCGACACGGCCCGGTCCGAACGGACCGGTCACACGAGCTCCGAGCGGGCCTGGCAGCTGTCGATGGTGGCGCTGACGGCCTCGCTGGGCGTGGCCTACCTGGTCCTCCGCCACCACTTCCTTCCGGTGGGCTCTCCACCCCTGGTCTGGACGCCTGGGCAAGCGCTGATCACCGTCAGCAACTACGCCGAGCGGGCCTTTTTCCCATGGCCACTCACCTTCTTCTACCAGCTCGAGGAAACAGGCGCTGGCGCCAGGTCCCCGCTCGGGGATGTTGCGCTCGGAGCGGTCATCACGGTCGGCATGATCGCGTGGGCTGCCGTGAGCTGGCGGCGCGATCGGACCGCGTTCTGGCTGCTTTGCGCTGGGCTGGCGCTCCTCGGGCCACTGCTCAATCTGTTTCAGACCGGCTCTCGCTTCATCACGTCGGACAGGTTCCTGTACTTGCCGCTCGGGCTGCTCGCTCTCGCTGCGTGTCGTTCCCTTGCAGGCCCCCTGGCTTTGGCCGCGCAAAGGCGGGAGGTCCGACTGGTCGCCCTGGGCCTCTTGACGGTCTATGGCGCAGCGAACGTCACGAGGGCGCTGGACTTCGCCAACAAGCGGACGTTCTGGCAGAGCGAGCTCGCCACGAATCCAGACAATCCCGTCGCCCTGCGGGGTCTGGCGGCCCAGCAGCTGGCCCAAGGCGATCCGGACGGGGCCATCCAGAACCTCGCGCGCTCCTTGCAGGCGCCGGCCCTGCGCTACCGCCGCGTCGTGACCGCCAGCGACAACGCCGACAGCTACGGGCGTTTGCTTGCCCTCGCTGCGGACAGGATACCCGACGGCTCCGTTGCCGCGCTGAGCATGCTCGTGCAGGACGCGGTGGACCGCCTAGCGGGGAAGCTCAGGCAGGCTCGATCGCAAACACTGCCCATCGGCTGGCCGGAGGACGGTCCCACGGTGAACTGGGTGGCGACCCACGCCGAAGAGACGATTGCAGGGCATCTGAGCCCTGTCGTGACCCGGCTCGACCTCCACGACATTGCGCAGAGCCTGCTCGACGCCGTGCCCGACGAGCGCCTGCATTTGGCGCCGAATCCATTGCTCATCGCCCTCGGCGAAGCGAGAGAGCAGCGCTTCGCTCGCGCCACACGCCGCATCGACGTCCTGCGTCAGGACCGGCACCTGATGCCGAAGAACGTGTCCGAGGCCGCCCTGGTCGACCTCGAAGGGCGCATCAGCGTGGCGCGGGAACTCTTCGCGTCCGCTAAATCCCTGGGCGTCGACGAAGGCCGCCTTGCCCGAGCACGGGCATTCGCCAGCTTGGGCGCGTTCCTTCGTGCCTTGCTTGAGGTCCAGCAGGTCGACCCTCGGCATCCCGCCATGCGCCCGCTCTACGTCCAGCTCTTGGTCTCCGCCCGTCTGGAGAGCGCTGCGCTCCAGGTGGCCAGCCAGGCGCTCGGCTCCGAACGTGCTCGCTGGACCATCGACGCCATCCGCTCCCAACTCCCGCCGGACCTGCGCGCCCTCCCCCCGGTGGAACTGGCGCCCGCTGTGGCGACGTCTCCGGCCCTGTAGAGTAGCGGAGAGGATGCCGACTCCAAGCGAACAGCCCGGCCCTTCAGCGCTGACGAACCAGCACGGACCGGGCGTGCACGGGCTGCGCGTGAGTGTCCTGGCTCTTTTGGCGTTCGTATTGGGCGTGGCCGTCTACGCGCCGGCCTTCGAGGGACCCTTCGTGTGGGACGATGAGGCACTGCTCATGAGAGCGGAGGTTCGCGAGCTGCAGCCCTTGCCGTTCTACTTCTCTCGGCCCTTCTGGCTCGCCAGCGATACGTCAGGCGCGGCGACCTATTATCGACCGATTGCCATCCTCAGCCTGGCCCTGGACCACGCGGTGCACGGGGAAAATCCTGCAGGCTTTCACCTGACCAACCTGCTCTTGCATGGCCTGAGCTCGGTCCTCGTGTTCCTGTTGGGCAGGCGCGTCGGGGCGAGCCTCGCCGCCGCTCTGGTCGGGGCGCTGCTGTTTGCGTGGTTTCCACGCCTTTCAGAGGCTGTAGGCTGGATCTCTGGCAGGACCGACCTGCTGGCGACCTGCTTCTCGCTGTCAGCCTTGCTGGTCGCGCTCGGCGCGAGTCGAGGACGAACGTGGACCTGTGGCGTCCTGATCCTGTTGGGCCTGCTGAGCAAGGAGGTTGCGCTCGGTGCCGCCCTCGCAGTGGCTGCCTACGAATGGCGTTCGGGCCAAGGCAAGTCGCTGCGACAACGACTCTTGCGTCTGCTTCCGCTCTCGAGCGTCGGTGTCGTCTACGCTAGCCTTCGCCTCAGCGTGCTCGGGCCCGCCCTGCACGAGGCTGACATGACGCCGAGCCAGCGACTCGCGGGCTCGCTGGAGGCGCTCGGACGCTACGCAGCCATGATCGTCGATGGTTGGCAGCCGCGACTGAACATCGGCCATTTGGGGTCGCTTGCCTGGCCCTACGCCGTACTCGGGGGCGCCGCTGTCCTGGGCACTCTCCTCGCGCTCTTCCGGCTCAGGCCAGAGGCGAAAGAGGGCCTGCTCTTGGGCACGGGCCTGACCAGCCTGGCTCTCGTTCTCCACCTGCTTCCTTATCAGAGCACCGTTTCGGCTGCGGACCGGTTTCTGTATCTGCCGCTCGCTGCCTGCGCGCCCGTGCTTGCCTACGCCCTCTCCCGGGCGCGGCGCCCGGTCGCCCTCGGGCTCGCGGCGGCGCTGGCGTTGAGCTACGCGCCCTTCACCTGGCAGCGCGCGCAAGTCTGGGGGGACGACATCCTGTTCTGGGGAACAGCGGTGCAGGAGCAGGACCCGCGCCATAACGCCCTGTCGCACGCCGGACTGGCGAGCATCCTGGCCAATGGCGGACTCTTCAGCGAGGCCATGATCGTCTACGAACGAATTCAACCGGGTGATCGCGGCGCCTACCTGGAGGCCGTCCAGAGGCAGGCGAGGCTTTTGGCAACCAATGGCGAGACCGATCGCATCTTGGAGGTCCTGACCCGCGCTGAGCGCGTGCTGCCTTCACCGAGGCTCTACGAAGCGCTGGCGCTCGCCTACGCGGGGGCGGGCAAACCGGACCAGGCGCGCCAGGCCGCACTCGAGTTCGAGCGCCGGATCACCGACAAGCAGCTGGTCGACGCTTTGTGGGCGCAAGTGGCGATGGCGGACAGCGCCAGTCGGGCCGCAAGCGCTGGCGCGGCCGGGGCCGTTTCGCCGACGGGGCCCGAAAGCTTTGCGGAGCGGATCGCGTGGGCCCGTCATTTGGCGAAAATAGGGCGCTTTCGCGTCGCGATGTCCGAGTTCATGCTGCTGCTCGACGAGCCGAGCATGACGAGCCAGGAGCTGCGGGCAATCTTGGTATTTTCGCTCGGCTATGGCACCCCCGAGCAGGTCAATCGCGTGCATGAGCATCTTCTGGCATTGGACCCCGCGACGCCTGGCGAATTTTCCCTGCTGGTAGCCGAGCGCAACCAGCGCGTCTTGCGCCTGCGCAACCTCTGCCGGGAACTGGGCATCCGATGAGCACGCCTGCCATGACCCTCCGCCGTCTCTTCTCTCGCCCCGAGATCTTGGGTCGCGTGCTCGTTAGCTGCGGCGCGCTGTCGATCTACCCAGAGCTCCTCACTTTTCGCAAGGTGTTCCACCCGGACGACATCTTCACCTCGGACCTCTTCAATGGAGAGCTTCCCGCTCGGGTCTTGATCGGACAGATGTGGGCGCGCGGCGAGGTCCCGCTGTGGACGAGACAACTCGGCGGAGGCTACCCGATTGGCGCTGGCCTGATCGGTGACCCGATCGGAGGCATCGCGTTCACCCTCCTTCCTCCTGCAGCCGCGCTCTCCGCCTTCCTGATCTTCGTCCTGCTCTGCGCCGCCCATGGCGTCTATTCCCTGAGTCGACACCTGGGCGCCAGCATCGGTGCCGCCGTCTTCGCGGGAACTGCGTTCGCCGGGTCCGGCTACTTCGTGGCCCAGCTGCGCCACCTGTCCATCCTGGGAACGGTTGCTTGGCTCCCCTGGGGGCTCTTGTTGGTCGACCGAGCACTGGGTTCGAAGACCGGGACAACACGGCTCTCCCTGGCAACTCGCTTGCACACCCTCGGCCTGCTCGGGCTCGTCGTGGCGATCCAGGCACTGTCTGGCTTCCCACAATCCTTGTACATCTCGTGTCTGACCTACGGCCTCTACGGCGCCTGCGTGCTGCTTCCGTGGGCGGTGCGCGAGAGGAAACCGTCCTTCGCCCTGCTCCTGGTCCTCGGCGCTGCCGCAGCCGTGGCCTTCGGCGCCCTAGTCGGCAGTCTGACGGTGATGCCGCTCAAAGAGCTGGCCGATTCCGGCGGTCGGAATGCAGAGACCGCTTGGCAGCTCGCTCAGCAACATCGCTACCGCTACGTCGACATCCTCAACTTCTTCGTGCCGTACATCAACGGCGACGCTTCGAATCGGACGTTTCGCGGGCGCTCTCCCTTCTGGGAAGTGTACGGCTACGCCGGTTTGCTAACGGTCCTGCTCGGCCTCGCCAGTCTACTCGTCGCTCGACGTCACCCGCGAGTCCCGCTCCTCGCACTCGTGCTGGGGCTCTCCCTGCTCGTCGTGCTCGGACCGACGACGCCAGCATTCCAGTTCCTTTGGACCTACTTGCCCGGGTTCAGCATGTTTCGCTTTCCCACGCGTTTTTTGGTCGTGGTGACTCTGATGCTGGTCCTTTTGGCGAGCCTCGCGCTGACGAGCCTCCAACGTCACCTGCGCAAACGCTGGCCCAAGCCCTGGCGGGGCGTCGAGGGACTGGACCGCTCTAAGGTCTTCGTCGCCGCGACCGTCCTGCTCTTGGTCCTTGATCTATTCCAGCACCAGCGCCGGCAAAATCCGTTCGTCGACGCCAGCACATGGCTTCGTCCGCCGCCCAGTGCCGTCTACGTCAAGCAGCAGAATCCCCAGGCTCTCGTGCTGTCTCCAGCGCACATGGCCTTCCACATGCGCGCCTTCACCGAAGCAAAGGGCTGGCAGACTCTCGATCACTACTACCGGCTACGTGGCGCCCTGGCTCCAAACCTCGCCCCCCTGTGGGATTTGTCGTCCATCGATCTCTACTCCGGGGCTAGTCCCACCCCATGGCGCCAGGTGTGGGGGGATCACAATGCGTCCCCGCTGGCCGCCACTGGCATTTCCCTCTCGCTGACTGGGATGGAACTTTCCTCGGGCTACCTGGGTATCGCTCGCACCTTCGGTGTGACGCATCTGCTCGCCCCTCATCCGATCGTGAATCCGGAGCTCCCGCCTGCGAAGGTGTTTGCAGACGGTACCCACGTCTACGAGCTAGCGGGAAAGCGCAGCTATTGGGCAACGTCCGCCCTTTCGCTCCCATCCGACCAGCACGCCGCCGCGGCCCTCGCCCAGCTCGACCTGCTGCGAGAGCATGCTGTCATCCTCGGCCCGGAAGTGGGGCCCGATCAGGCAGCGCTCCCGCCCCGGGGCGGGGGATCTCCCGTGACGATCGACCTTTCGACGCGACACGTTCGGGTGGACGTGGGCTGTTGTAGCGGCGGGTACCTGGTGCTCGCAGACACGTACTACCCCGGTTGGACCGCAACCATCGACGGACACCCAGCGGAGCTCCTCCGCGCCAACGTCGCCGGCCGCGCGGTGCGACTCCCAGCAAACGCCCGCCACGTCGACTTTCGGTATGAGCCCGCCGTCTACGAAGCGGCCCTCTTTTCCAGCGGCGCCAGCCTACTGCTGCTTTTGCTGTGGCTCTTCCTGTGCCGCGTTGCTCGCGCTCGCCTGGGGCACACAAGGGCGACCGCGCTCTAGGGCGCAGCTCCGAAATGAGCCAGCGAGACTAGCGACTGACGGAACTCTGCTCTGCATCGCGAGGAGCAGGCACCAGATCGCCGAGATGCGACCCCGCCAAGTTCGGGTTCCCCGAACCGGGAGGCAGGTTCACCCGCTCCTTCTCGATCACATGGGGCAATTGGCGCACCTGGATGAGGATGGTTCCGATGTACTCGCCCATGATGCCCATGAAGAACATCTGCAAGGACAGCGAGAAGAACAGGCCGATCAACATCGGCGCCTGTCCCATCTGAAACTGGTACCAAAAGACCAGCTTCATCACGAGGAAACCCAGGCCGATCAGGAACGCCAGCCCTGCAGCCGAAAACCCCAGCAATGTCATGAAACGCAGCGGCATCATCGAATGCTTGGTGATCCCCAGCATGGCGATGTCGTAGAGCGTCATGAAGTTGTTCGAGGTAAGTCCTCGAGTTCGCTTGGCCTGATGGAACACGACCGTCGCCGAGTCGAAGCCAATCTCGGAGATCAGGCCGCGGAAGTAAGGGTACGGGTCGCCGATGCTACGCAGTACCTCGATCACACGCCGATCATAGAGGCCCGTGCCCGTGTAGTTTTTGGTGAGTTCCAGGTCGGAGATCCGCCGGATCGTCCAGTAGAACAGCGACCTGACCGTCGCCATGGCGAGCGTCTCTTCCGTCGAGCTGCGCACCGCTTTGACGACGCGAAAGCCTTTCTCCCACGCGTCGATGAGCCTGGGAATCATCTCCGGTGGATCCTGAAGGTCGGACGCCATGACGATGATCGCGTCTCCACTTGCTTGAAGAATGCCGTGAAAGGGCGAGCGAATGTGGCCGAAATTGCGGCTGTTCACGATCAGCTGCACGTTGTCGTCTTCCGCGATGATCGCCTTTACCCGCTCGACCGTTCCATCGACGGACGCGTTGTCTACGAACAGGTGACTGTAGGTATGTGGCGAACCAGCGAATTGTGCGCGAATCCGCTGATAGAGCTCGCGCACGTTGTCCTGCTCATTGTAGCAGGGCGTGACGACGCAAACGTGGGCCATGACTCGTTACAGGCCGCGCCGGTTGAAGAACTGCGCGAGGGCGGGGTTGTGCGCGTACGGTGTGTCGACTTGATCGATGTACAGGGGCGCATCCTGCTGCACGTCGCAGAGCAGCACCTCTCCTCGCATCAGCTCCCGGCAAGACAGTTGCCGCTTCTGCAGGGGGATGGCCAAGTAGAGATCCTCGTCCGTGAGCGAGTGTCCCTTGGGCAAGTCGCGCTTCACGTAGACCCCGCGCACCAGGGAGTCCAAGTACAGCGTTTCTGCCTCGGAGACGATGCGCCGTTGCGCCGAGCTCCCGCCGCACATCTCGACGGCCTTGTGGAAGGCCTTGAACCATTCATCGCATTGCTCGGGCTTCGTGCAATACGGGGAAACTGGCTGCGGTCCATCCTCGATGTCGATGTGGCGTTCGAAAATGCGGGCGCCTTTTGCGTAGGCGATGAGAATCGACGAGCGCCAGTCGCTGTACTCGTGGCTCGAAAATCCGATGGTGTGATGCGGGTAGCGAGCCTTCAAAAAGTCGACCTGGTTCATCTCGAGCGCTGAATCATGGGTCGGGTAGAGCGACACGCAGTGATTGATGGCCAGCGGAATGTGCCGATTGTCGAAGAACTTCACGACGTCGTCGATGTCCTTCAACGAAGAGCCGCCGGTCGAGAAGGCGACGGGCTTCTTCGTCTTCGCGATCTCTTCGATCAAGTACCAGTCGTTGATGTCGGAGGAGGCAATCTTGACGATGTCCACTCCCAAATCCACGCACATCTTCACCGACTTCTCATCGAACGGGGTAGCGCCCACGAGACAGCCGCCCTCGCGGACGGCCTTGATCATGGTGGCGAAGCCCTCCTGCTCCATGCGCGTGTCGAGTGTCTTCTTCACGTAGCGGATGTCGCTTCGCTGGCGGAAGTCCTTGTGAATGAAGGTATCGACGTTGCGAAACTGGAACTTGATGCACGCTCGAACGTTGTTGAAGCGAGCGAGCTGAGTGAAGTCGCGAATGATTCTGGTGCCGCGTTCGACGCTGCCCCAGTGATTGTTGGCGATCTCCAAAACGAAGAGATTCTCGAAGGTGCTGTTCATGGCTCTACTTCCCCGGGCGGACTCGAAATTCCGGACTCTGCGATCCTCGGCCGACGCCGCGAGCTGCGCAAGGGAAGCGCGCAGTCTCAGCCGCAGCCCACAGGGCCTCGTACGCTGACCCGTGAGGCTTACGTATCTGCCAGCAGCGACTGATCGCCTTCTCAGGTGGGAGAGTCGCCGACGCACGAAGGCACGAGGCACGAACGCACCGAGGCACGAACGCACCGAGGCACAGAGCCCCCGCCTCGGCTTACGTATCTAATGGGCGCGCTAATCGTCGAGCAGCGGAACCAGCATGTTCTCGGCCAGTTCCTCGCGCGAGAGGAAGGGAGCCATGTCTTCGAGCGGCCGAGAGACCATGGTCCCATTCGGCAAGCGCGCCGAGGCGAGCTTGGGCGAAAACGCGTACTCGTGCGGCAGGCTGACTCGGCACAGGAGAGGACCAGGGCCGGCGAGGAGTCCGGGCAGGCGTTCGAGGTCCGCTTCACATTCGATGGCAGCAAAAGGCAGGCGAAACGCCCGAGCCAAGTGTTCCAAGTCGGGAAAGCCGACGCCGCTCGATGGACCCGTGCCGATGAGTCTGCCGGCAAAGTGATTGGTCTGCGTCTGCAGGATGGAAACGTAGCCGCCGTTGTCGAGCACGAACAGCTTGATGGGGTAGGCCTGGGTGGCCAGCGTCTGCAGTTCCTGGATGTTCATCATCAGGCTGCCTTCGCCTTCGAGGCAGACCACGGGACGGCCGGTCGCAGCGTGAGCGCCGATTGCAGCTGGCAGGCCGTAGCCCATCGAGGCGGAGCCCGAGTTCCAAATAACCCGCTGCCCTGCTTTCGGCTCGGCCGCTTGGAAGTAGACGATGCACGCTGTCGCGTTGGCGGTGACCGTGATGCAGTCGGCGGCCTGTGCGCGGCTGAGCGCTTGCACGAAAGCGTAGGGATGCACCTCGCGCGGACGCCCAAAATACTCGGGCAAGACAGTCGGGAAACGACGGCGACGCTCCTGGCACCAGGCGAGCCAACGCAGGCGCCGCGCCGCCGTCTCTTCATCCGGCGTCGCGAGCTTTTGCAGCAGCGCATCCAGGAACTGACCGGCATCGGCGAGGATCGGGACGTCCGGACGCACCGTTGGCTTTTCGAGTTCGCCGGGATCGATGTCGACCACGATCTTCGTGGCCGAGCGAGCGAAGCGCTGATAGGCGTAGCTCGCCTGGCGAATGTTGTTGCGAGTGCCCAAAAACAGCACGACGTCGGCGTTCTGGAGCGCCAGATTGCCTGCTCGGTCCCCGATGCTGCCGATGCGACCCACGTGGGACGGGTGATCGGAAGCAACGAGGTCGAAGCCCAGGAGCGTGCTGGCGGAAGGCAACCGCTGGGATTCGAGCAGACGATGCAGCTGCTCCTGAGCACCCGAAAGTCGCACCCCTTG
>Ga0247798_1000085_pt1 | contig 11665 bp, 9 predicted proteins | sample UWRJS197509C6_FD_179929 | JGI IMG/M metagenome (GOLD analysis project Ga0247798, IMG submission 179929) | Soil microbial communities from Arlington Agricultural Research Station in Wisconsin, United States - UWRJ-S197-509C-6 | ecosystem: Environmental > Terrestrial > Soil > Agricultural land... | reverse complement strand
ACTCCCGACGACGAGGCCGCGACGTGGGCAGATCAGCTCGACGTCGATCTGCTCGTCCTGCCGTATCACTTGCACCGAGACGTCCACGGGCAAACCGTCGACGGCATTGGCGTGGCGCTCCTGCTCTCCGAAAAATACGAAGGGCGCATACCAATCCTGATGCCGGTGTCGGCCTACTCGCTCAAGGCAGGCTTCAATCCACGGCTCGAGATCCTCAAGCAAAAACGTCCGCTGGTTGCGCGTTCTGTGGTGCCAATGACCGAGCACGACATTGGCAGTACGCGCATCGTCGCCCAGCTTCGGCGAGTCGTTGGCCCGCTCGGCAGCATCCCTGCCCCCCCGCTCAGTGCGCCACCGACCGTGCGACATGGACCCGGCTACAGCGGTCGTCCGCTTTCGGGTGAACCTCCGGGAGCCGACGCAGCGGGGACGTTCGCTACGGTCCCACCGGTTCGCAGTCATCGTTCGCCGGAAGTCGGTTCGGGTGATGGCAAGGGCGAACGCGCCACGCCCGTCCAGTCCGGATACTTCACGGTACCCGGGAAGAAGCCGGGCGAGACCTCGAGCGGCTGAGGTTCAGGCGCAAGCGCCCATTTGCAGGGTGCCTTGTGCGGCGCCGTGCTGCTAAAGGGAGCGAGATGCGCAAGCTGTTCTTCATGGCGCTGATCTGCGCGGGTGCCTACCTTTACTGGCGCCTCCGTCAGTCGCTGTTTCTGTTCGAGCTCGTCGTGGAAGACGGCCGTATCGTGAAAAGCCACGGCCGTATTCCGCCGCGACTCTTGGCCGACGTCGCCGACGTGGTCGAACGCGCTGGCCTGGCCAAGGTGCGCATTCGCTGCGTCGTGCGGGCCGGTCGACCAGCCCTCAAGTTCGAAGGGGAGATCGGAGACGGTGCCGGTCAAAGCCTGCGCAACGTGGTGGGCCAGTTCAGCCCGCGAGACATTCGCGGAGGTCGCGAGGCCAAACGGTGAATCTGCAGCGGTTGGAGATCCTGGAGGCCGTGATCCGTTGCGAGTTCAACGTCTCGCGGGCCGCCGCGGAACTGCGTCAGTCGCAGCCCGGTGTCAGCAAGCAGCTCCAGGTCCTGGAAGAAGAACTCGGGTTCCCGCTATTCAAACGTAGCGGTCGTCGCTTGACCGGCTTGACCGACCCGGGGATCGAGGCCCACCGCATTGCACAGCGGATGCTGCGTGATCGCGATGCGCTGCGCGAGATCACCAGCGAGTTTCAGCTCACGGAGCAGGGAACCCTCACGATTGCCACCACGCACACGCAAGCGCGCTACGCCTTGCCGCAGGCCATCAAGACGTTCATGGGCCAGTTTCCTCGTGTGCAGCTGGCCTTACACCAAGGCAGCCCGAGTCAGGTCTGCATCGAGGCAGCCAGTGGGGAGGCGGATCTCGCCATTGCCACCGAGGCCGTCGGGGAAGACCAAGGCTTGGTCGTGCTCCCCTGCTACGCCTGGAATCGATCGGTGATTGCCCCAATCGGCCATCCGATTCTGGACCTCGATGAGATCACACTCGCCGACGTGGCGGCCTACCCCATCGTGACCTACGCGTTCGCCTTTGCGGGACGCTCGCAGATCAACGCGGCGTTCACCTCGAAGGGGCTCAGGCCGAGCGTCGTACTTTCCGCCATCGACGCGGACATCATCAAGACCTACGTCGCGCTCGGATTGGGTATTGGCGTCGTTGCCAGCATGGCCGTCGACCCGAACGTCGATCGCGATCTTGGGGTTCGGGACGCCTCGCACCTGTTCCCACCATCGACCACGAGCATCGGCATTCGTCCTGGCGCCTATCTCAAAGGCTACGTGTATTCGTTCATCGAAATCTTCGCCCCCCACCTGACGCAGGAGGTCGTGGAGCGGGCCTTGTTTGGCTAGCGGCTCGACGCCGCCCCGCGACCGGCCAGGCGGGCGGCGGTGCGACCGGTAGGTGCGGCTGGCACGTGCGGCCGCTAGGTGGACCGTGCACGGAAGATTCGCCTGCTTGCGGATCCGGCTCGTTTTGCTGCGGCGAGGCGGCGTGGGGTCGGGACGCCCCGGGAAAAGATCGGCCGCGGGAATAGGGCCTGCTCAGGGGTGGTTTGGGACGCGCCGGCCCTTGCGGCGCTGCTTTTCCTCCTGGCCAAGATCCAAGGAAAGGTGCGCCGTTCCGCCCTGGGTTTTGGGCCGTTTGACAGTGATCTGATGGTGATTACCATCCGCCCGCCTCGCGCCGGGGCCTCAGAAGGTCGCCGGTCGATGCCACTCCGGCACGTGCGGTTACGAGGGAAAGACATGACAGCAGACGTGATGATTCAGGCCAGCGACCTGACCAAGCGCTTCGGCTCTGTGCGAGCGCTCGACAAGATCAGTTTCGAGGTCGAAAAGGGCGAGGTCGTCGGGTTCTTGGGGCCGAACGGGGCCGGCAAGAGCACGACCATGCGTATCTTGACCTGCTTTCTCGCTCCGACGAGCGGCACGGCAAAGGTGTGCGGCGTCGACGTGTTCGACGACCCGCTCGAAGTGCGGCGAAACCTCGGCTACTTGCCGCAGCGCGCGCCGCTCTACACGGACATGGTCGTGCGCGACTACCTCAAGTTCGTCGCCGACGTGCGAGGTCTCGATGCGGCGGCCTTCCGCAGGAGTCTCGAATCGATCATCGAGGTGTGCGGCTTGGCGCAGGTGCTCGACAAGGACATCTCGGCCCTTTCGCATGGCTTCCGTCAGCGCGTCGGTCTTGGCCAGGCACTACTGCACAATCCGCAGATCCTGGTTTTGGATGAGCCCACCGCCGATCTCGACCCGAACGAGAAGGCGGAGGTCATCCGCTACATCAAGGAGATCGGCAAAGATCGCACGGTCCTTTTGTCGACTCACAACCTGTCCGAGGTCGAGGAAGCGTGCGCGCGCGCCATCATCGTCTCCAAGGGCAAGGTGGTTGCAGACGGCCCGCTCGAGGAGATTCGCTCCAAAACGGGCAGCGTCCGCTACGTCGTGACCGTCGACGAGCGTCAAGGCATGCCCGGAAAGTCGGCGCCGAACGTGGCCGAGCTCAGGCAGGCACTGGAGCGCATTCGAGGCGCGGTGCGCAGCCGCGAGCTGCCGACGGACGAGAAGGTGCACAAGGTCGAGCTGTCCGGCGCAAAGGACTCCGATCTGCGCGCCGAGATCTTCCAGCTGATGGTGGCACAGGGCTGGTTGATGCTCGAATTGCGCCGCGACGCTCAGTCGCTGGATGCAGTGTTCCGTGACCTCACACGCGGCGACGAGGCCATGGATCGTGGTCTCGCCTTCGACGATGGCGACAGCGACGAGGACGACGAATCCGATGACACCGACAGCGAGTCGGACGACGACAGCGATGCCTCGGGCGACGCGGAAGCGGACGCCGCCGTGAGCGGAACCGAGGAGAAGAAGGACGCATGAACACGCTATTGACCATCGCCAAGCGCGAGTTTCGGGCCTACTTCGATTCGCCCCTCGCCTACGTCGTCATTTGTCTGAGCTTCTTTGGGCTCGGCCTGATGTTCTTCATGTACCAGGGTGGCTACTGGCAGATCGATCGCGCCACGCTGCAGCCCCTGTTCGAGTACGTGCCCGCAGGCCTAGCCATGCTGGTCGTGCCGGTCGTCACGATGCGGCTGATGTCGGAAGAACGCCGGAGTGGCACGCTCGAGATGCTGATCACGCTGCCGGTCAAAGACAGCGACGTCATCATGGGTAAGTACCTTGGCGCGCTCGGGCTGGTGCTGACCGTCGTGCTCGCCTCGCTTGCCTACCCAATCCTGATGTTCAAGTTCCCCTGGACCTTGGGCCCGATGGACATGGGCCCGGTGCTGAGCGGCTACGTGGGCCTCGTGCTCTATTCCGCAGCAGCCGTGGCTGTTGGCCTGCTGATCAGCTCCTTGACGGAGAGCCAGGCCGTGAGCTTCTTCATTACGTTCTTCGTGCTGGGTGCCTTCTGGTTCTCCGGTTCGATGGCCGACCAGATGGACGGCACGTTCGCCAACGTTCTGCACTACGTGAGCTTCCAGTCGCGCATGACCGGGTTCATGCGCGGTCTCATCGACACGCGCGACGTGGTCTTCTTCCTCTCGATCACCATCCTGGCACTCGTCGTTTCCTTCCGCTCGCTCGAGCGGCGCAAGTGGGCTTGATCCATGGCAACACAGCAAGAAAAGCGTAAAGCAGCCGCCCAAACCGGGCTTTACCTCGCAGTGATCACGGCCATCGTGGTCGTGGCCAACCTCCTCAGCGCAGGTGCTTACAAGCGCATCGACACCACGAGCACGGAGCGCTTCACCCTATCGCAGGGTTCCGGTCGCTTGGTGAAGTCCCTCAAGGAGCCGCTGAAAGTCGACGTCTACGTCAAGACGGGCCTCGCGCAGCTCGACGCCTTCGTGCGTGACCTCACCGACCTGCTCAAAGAGTACGAGCGTAGCGGCGGCGGGAAATTCAAGTACACGATCATCGAGCCGACGACCGACGAGCAAAAGGAGAAGGCCAAGGAGGAGGGCTTGCAGGAGCAGCCCTTCGGCGAGGCCAGCGCCACGGGCGATTCCCAAGCTTCGATCACCCAAGGCTTCATGGGCATCGTGCTCAAGTACGGCGGTGAGAAGGCCGTCATTCCTGCCCTGCATCCGGCCCGAAACACCGGTCTCGAGTTCTTCATCACCAACAAGATCCGCGAGATCCGCGACAAGAACGATGGCATCAAGCATCGCATCGGCGTCATCACCGGCAAGGACGAGCTGAAGCTGACGGACAACAACCTCGTCGCCCGACAGGGTCAGGGGGGTCAATCTCCCAACCTGCAGCAGATCATCACGTCGAACTTTCCGTTTTACACGTTGGAAGACGTCGACCTGGCTGACGGAGCGAGCCCCATCGACCAAGGCATCGAAGGTCTCATCATCACGCAGCCCGGCAAGGACTACGCAGAGAAGGAGCTCCGCCGCATCGACGAGTTCCTGATGGCAGGCAACAAGGCTCTCGTCGTGATCGCTTCCGCGGTGAACCTGAAGGCCAACGACGCCACCATGATGGCCGAGCTGAACCTGCACGGGCTCGATGGCCTGCTCAGCGGCTACGGCATCGAGATGAAGAAGGACGCCGTGCTCGACCACGGAGCCCAGTTCCGTATCCCCGTGATGGTGGGTATGGGCACCATGGCCTGGATGCGACACCCCGCCATCGCGCACGTCATCAACGACCCGCGCTTCGCGGAAGACGAGACGCTGCTCGACACTTCGTTCCCTGGCTTCTTCAGGATGGACGAGCTGATGCTGCCGTTCCCGTCCAGCTTGACCTTGCTGACCGACCGTCAGCCCAAGGACGTCAAGCTGGCCGTGGTGGCCCGCACCACGCCGGCCGCCAACGTGGTCACGTCGGACACCGTCGACATGAGCCTGCGTGACAACTGGGAGCCCAAGCCGCCCTTCAGCCAACGTGTGCTTGCCGCTACCGCCGAGGGCAAGCTGAAGAGCGCTTTTGCAGGCAAGCCCGGCGAGGGCATCACCGCTCCCGAGCAAGCAGCCGGGCCCTCCCGCGTGCTCGTGATTGCTTCGTCCCAGTTCGTGACCAATCCCTTCGCCTACGCCGGCAATGGCCCCGAGATGCAGGGTCAAATGGCGCAATTCGGTGGCATGGGCGGCGACCAGCAGCTGCAGATGATCGCCGGCCCCTACGCTCAGAAGTATCTGACGGCCACCATTCTGGCCATCAAGAACATCTTCGACTGGATGAGCGGTGACGTCGACCTGATCGCGGCCAGCGCCAAGATCCTCGGCGAGCCGAACCTCACCTACTCCAGCGTCAAGAAGCCGGAGTTCAAGGTGCAGGACTCGGAGGACGAGATCCGCAAGAAGGACGAAGAGTACCGGCAGGCTCGCAAGAACCTGCAGAAGGACGTGCAATGGACGCTCACCTTGGGCATGCCCATCGTGTTCGCGTTGATTGGCCTGTGGCGCTGGCGCGTTCGGAACGTTCGCCGATCGCAGCCGGCACCGAAGCCGCGCAAGGCAGCTCTAGCCGCCTGAACTTGAACCGTCGAAGATCGAGGAAGACCATGGCAAAAGGCCCTGAAATCAAGCTCTACGCAGCTGCCGGCGTCCTAGTGCTGCTGGGCGGCGCCTTCTACCTGCAGAAGCAGGAGCAAAAGAAGGAAACGCTCGCACACGCTTCGGCTGGCGCCGAAAAGGACCTGCCGAAGCTCGAGTTCTCCGAGGACGCGAAAGGCAAGGTGACCAAGCTGGTCATCGAGAAGCCAGCCAAGGACGGCGACAAGCCGGAGCCGGCAACGCGCCACGTGCTGACCAAGGAAGGCGAGAGCTGGCGCTTGCTGGAGCCCGTCAATGCCCTGGCCAACCAGAACAACGTCGATAGCGCGCTGACGAACCTGACGAAGGTTTCGATCAAAGAGCGCGTCGCATCCGGGTCGGACGCGTACGAGATGTACGACCTGACGGACGCCAAGGCCCTGCACGTGCAGGCCTACGAAGGCGACAAGGTGGTCTTCGAGCTGTGGACCGGGAAGAGCGGCGGACGCGGGCAGATGGCCCGTGTGGCCGGTCAGGACGGCGTATTCGGGCTCGAAGGCTTCAGCAGCTACAGCTACGCCAGGGACACCAAGGGTTGGCGCGATCTGAAGATCGTGGAACTCGACGCCGATGCGGCTACCGAGGTCAGCATCCAGAGCGACAAGGGCGACTTCAGCTTCGTGAAGAGCGCGGTGGTGGCCAAGAAGGCGGACGCAGCGGCTGACAAGGCAGCTGCCGACAGTGCCGGCTCGGACAAGGACGACGCCGACAAGGCGGCCTGGAGCGGCAAGTTCAAGAAGGCCAAAACGGGCGCACTGGTTCCGATCAAGGACTTCGATGGCGGCAAGGTGCTCGACCTCCTTCGTGCCTACAAGACGCTCAACGCGACGGCCTTCGCTGACGGCAAGACGCTGGCCGAGACGGGGCTCGAGAAGCCGGCATCGGTCTTGACGATCAAGTCGGCTGGCGCCGAGACCCGCTTGCTCTTCGGCTCGACCTCCGAGGGCAATGCTCGCTGGGTGAAGGTCGAAGGGCGCGATACGGTCTATGCCGTCGGTAGCTGGGCCGCCGATTGGGCCTTCGCCGAAGAGAGCAAGTTCCAGAAGAAGGCCGACAAGAAGAAGGACGCCGAAGGGGAACCCGAGGCCGAGTGAGGCCCCGGAAAGGCTGACATGACGGAGCTCGCACCGGCACTCGAGTCCGGTGCGACCCGCGTCGCCCTCGTCGTGGGGGCAAGCGGCCTGGTGGGGCGGGAGCTCGTTCGCCAGCTGCTCCGGGACGACGACTACGATGTCGTTCGAACCTTCGTGCGCAGGGCGTCTGGCGCGTCTCACACCAAGCTCGACGAGCGCGTGGTCGACTTCACCGACCTGAGCAGCTGGGCTGCGGGCCTTGGCGGAGAGGTCTTGTTCTCGGCGCTCGGGACCACGCGGCGGGCGGCGGGCGGGCAAGCCGCGCAGTTCGCCGTGGATCATGACCTGAACCTCGCACTGGCCGGGGCTGCAGCAGAGCGCGGTGTGCCGGCCTACGTGCTCGTGTCTTCGGCGGGCGCCGGTGCGCACAGTCCCTTCTTCTATCCGCGCATGAAGGGCCGCTTGGAGCGTGCCGTGACGCAGCTGTCGTTCGAATCGGTGCGGATCCTGCGGCCGGGTCTGCTGGACGGGGAGCGTCCCGACCGGCGGCCCGGCGAACACCTGGCCCTCGGGCTCCTGCGTGCACTGCCGGCCTGGCTTGGACTCGGGGGCCTGCGGCCAGTCCCGGTGGCCGTCGTGGCGCGCGCCATGAGGATCGTGGCAGCCGACTGGTCGCCTGGTCTGCAGACGGTGGAGTCCGCTCAGATCTTTCTGCTCGGCGAAGACTGAGCGACGCGCATGAAAAAGCCCGGGCAACGCGAGGTCGCCCGGGCTCCTGTGTCACGCGAAGGCCGAGGGCCTGCGCGGCGCGCTTACTTCTTGGCAGGCGTCGCCGGTGCAGGCGCTGCTGCGGCGGGCTTCGCCGGTGCAGGCGCTGCTGCGGCAGGCTTCGCGGGGGCCGGCGCAGCCTTTTCGGGAGGCAGGTGAGCCATCGCGCTGAGGTCGAGCATTTCCGAAACGTCCGGCAGGATCACCAGCTCGACGCGGCGGTTCTGCTTGCGGTTCAGGTCGCTGTCGTTCGCCGCGATGGGGTCGGTCTCGCCGTAGCCCGCTGCGTGAAGCTTGGCGGGGTCGAGTCCGCCGCCGCCTTCGGTGGTGACCTTGACCAAGTGCAGCAGAACTTCGCGTGCGCGCATGGCCGAAAGTCCCCAGTTGTCGCCGTACTTTCCACCGGCCAAGGGCTTGTTGTCCGTGTGCCCTGCCACCTGGAAGTAGCGAGCGCTGAGGCCGCCGTCCTTGCGGATGACGTTGGCGACCTTGCCGATGACATCCTTGCCGTCCTTCTTCAGGTCCGTCTTGCCCGAATCGAACAGCACGTCACCCGGCAGGCGGATCACCATGCGGTTGTGCCGAATCTCGACCTTGAGTCCGAACTCGGTCAGCTCCTGCAGCTTCTTGCGCAGCTCGTCGAAGCGGGCCTGAATGCGCTCGAGCTGCTGGGCGCGCTTCTTGTACTCGTCGAGCGCCGACTGCAGCTCCTCGAGCGTCTGGGCGAGGCGCTCCTTCTCCGTGGCGCTTTCGGCGACCTGCAAGGACAGGTTGTCGAGGTTCATGCCGGCGTCTTCCAGCTTCTTGCGAAGCTCAGCCGCTCTGGCCTTCATGTCGGCGAGCTCTTTCTCCGCTTGAGCGCGCTTGTCCTTCTCGGTCTCGTTTTCGCTGGCCAGCTTGTTGTACTTGTCGATCTGGGCCTGCATGTCCTGCTTCGACGGACCACAACCGACGAGAGCAAGGGCCAGGGCGAACAGGGATACGAGCTGGAGCGCGCCACGCGGGGCGCGGGACTGGGCTTGAATCAAAGAGTGCATGTGTCGTTCTCCTCCTGGCCGGGGGTCTTATCAAATGCGGCTGGCCACGGAAGCCCCGGAAGCCTCGGAAGCGAAAACCCTTTTTGCCACGCCGGGCACAAGAGAGGGCCCGGCATGGGAAAGATTTCAGGCCGAGCCTTTACACTGCCCGGGAGTCATGGGAGGCGGCCCGTGGCCCAAGGAGCGCTCCGGAGCCCTGTCCAGCCCGCGCCACGGTCCGCTCGGAGACTTACGCATGGCGCGCATATTGGTGGTCGAGGACGAGGCGGACCTCCGGCAGGTTCTGGAGTTCAACTTGGCTGCTGCCGGCCATGAGGTTCTGGCCGTGCCGAGCGGCGAGGCCGCCTTACGTAAGGCTCGCGAACGGCGACCCGACCTCGTCCTGCTCGATCTGATGCTGCCGGACATCAGCGGGCTCGAAGTGTGTCGCCAGTTCAAGACCGACGAAGCACTGCGGGCCATCCCGGTCGTCATGCTCACGGCTCGAGGAGACGAGATCGACCGCGTCGTGGGCTTCGAGATCGGTGCAGATGACTATGTCGCCAAGCCGTTCAGCTTGCGCGAACTCACCCTGCGCATCGGTGCCGTCTTGCGGCGCAAGGACACCCCGGGGGGCGAAGGCGACTCGAACGTATTCGGTCGCTTGCGCCTGGATCGGCAGGCGCATCGCGCCTGGGTGGACGGTGAGGAACTCGACCTGACCGCCCTCGAGTTCAAGCTCCTTTCCATCCTGCACGAACGGCGGGATCGCGTGCAGAGCCGGACGGTGCTGCTGGACGTGGTCTGGGGGATTCGCGCGGACGTGACGACGCGGACGGTGGACACCCACGTCAAGCGTTTGCGGGAGAAGCTCGGTGCCGCGCGTGACTACATCGAGACTGTGCGCGGGGTGGGCTACCGTTTCCTTGGTGCTCCACCCGAAGGTGACTAGACGTTGAAGCTACGGCTCAAGCTCTTTCTGTTGGCACTCGGGCTGATCGGCCTGTCGGTGCTGATTGCGTACGGGTATTCGAGCCGAGAGGCCGAGCGCGTGGTGCGCGGCCGCATCGATCATGACCTCGTGGTTCGGCTGAGCCTGCTCGCGCACGATCTCGAGGGGCGAGACCTCAGTGCCTTCGAGGCGACGGACTGGGATCCGATCGCGGACGCGCTGGGCCATGCCGGTCACGGTCGAGTGACCATCATCTCCGTGACTGGACGGGTGCTGGGCGATTCCACCTTGCCCGTCCGCGTGCTGCCGGACCTCGACGACCACCGCTCGCGACCAGAGGTCCAGGCGGCGCTGTCCGGCCAAACGGGCAGCGCAAGCCGCCATTCCGACTCCGTCGACCGTTGGATGGTCTACGTGGCACGGCCGCTCCATTTTCGCGGCAAGGTCATCGGTGTCGTCCGCCTGTCCATCCCGGCTACCACCATCGACGAGGCGCAGGCGGCTTTGCGGCGCGTCTTGGTCGTGGCGGCCACCTTGGCCCTCTCGGTTTCCTTGGTGGTGGCCATCGCCTTCGTTCAGGTGCTGTCCTCGCGCCTGAACGGGCTCACCCAGGCGGCCAAGCGCATGGCCGCCGGAGACTTGGCCGTGCGTGCGCGCATTCCTGGCGCCGGGGAACTTTCGCAGCTCGCCGACGCACTGGACCATCTGGCCCGCTCGCTCTCTACGACCTTGGGCGATCTGCGTCAGGAACGCGACCGCATTGCCGGCATCCTCTCCAGCATGGAGGAAGGGGTGCTGTTCCTCGACGAAGCCGGCAAGGTGGCGCTGGTCAACCCAGCCTTGCGTAAGATGCTGCTGCTCTCGGGTGACCCCGTGGGACGCTCGCTACTCGAAGTCGTTCGCCACGCCGAACTCAAAGAGATGGTCGACGCTGCCTTCGACGGCGAGCTGGAAGACGACGAAGACGGCGGCCCGATTCAGGGGGAAATTCGCATCAGCGGCCTTTTGCCCCGTCAGCTTTTGGTGCGTATTCAGCGCCTGGAAGGCGTAGCAGTCGGCGTCGTAGGCGTCTTCATGGACGTGACGGAGAACCGGCGGCTGGAGAACGTGCGTCGGGAGTTCGTGGCCAACGTTTCCCACGAACTGCGGACGCCCGTGACCTCGATCCGGTCGGCGGCAGAAACGTTGGGTGGCGAGACCGACCTACCTCCGGAGATGTCCAAACGCTTCGTGGACATCATCGACCGCAACGCGACGAGACTGCAGTCTCTGGTCGAGGACTTGCTCGACTTGTCACGCATCGAATCGAGGCAGTTCAGCCTGACCCTGGGCCCGCTCGATCCCGGGCAGGTCTTGCAACACATCGCGTCCTTGTTCGAGGATCGAGCGAGTCGCCGCAGCGTCAGAGTGGACGTCGACATTGCGGCGAACGTCGCCCAGGTGCGCGCCGATCGCAGGGCACTCGAGCACGTCGTTTCGAACCTCGTCGACAACGCGGTCAAGTACGCCGGCTTGGGCAAGCGGGTCGTGCTGTCCGCCCGCTCGGACGGAGACAGCGTCGAATTTGCGGTCGAAGACGATGGCGCTGGCATCGAGGCCAAACACCTGCCCCGCCTGTTCGAGCGCTTCTACCGGGTCGACGCGGGTCGCTCGCGGGACGCCGGCGGAACGGGGCTTGGGCTGGCGATCGTCAAGCATCTGGTGGAGTCGATGCAGGGGACGGTGCGGGTCCAGAGCGAGGCGGGGCGGGGAACGACCTTCGTCGTTCG
>Ga0247798_1000083_pt1 | contig 11707 bp, 6 predicted proteins | sample UWRJS197509C6_FD_179929 | JGI IMG/M metagenome (GOLD analysis project Ga0247798, IMG submission 179929) | Soil microbial communities from Arlington Agricultural Research Station in Wisconsin, United States - UWRJ-S197-509C-6 | ecosystem: Environmental > Terrestrial > Soil > Agricultural land... | reverse complement strand
GGCCCATGCGACGCCCCGGCTCGCGAGGCGCTTGACCGAGGACGACCGCCCAAGACAGGACCACGGCGCCCACCACGTCGACCAAACTGTCGGACGCTTGAGCGAGCGCTAGCTCGCTCGACAACCGACTGGCCAGGAACCCCAGGACGGCGGCGAACAGCAGGCTCGCTGCGGCGCTGACGCGAGCAAGGATCAGGCCCCCGTCGGCAGTAGGACCGCCAGCAGCACTAGCTCCGGCCGCGTCTCTCCCGGCAGCACCTCTTCCGGACATGCGCGCCGCATTGTGCCAGAAGCTGTGCCCCCTCTGCGAAAGCACCCGGCTGCCGGCGAAAATGGCCGGAAGCGCTGGGCACCGTCCCGCCAGAGGTGCTTTCAGCCGTGGCCTGCTAGACCAAGGGCACCGACATGAACGCACCTCTCGAGCTCGCCAGCCTCGACCTCGACGCCGAGATCCGCCGCCTCAAACAAGAGCGCAATGCGGTCCTCTTGGCGCACTACTACCAGGAGGGCGAGATCCAGGATCTGGCCGACTTCGTCGGTGACTCACTGCAGCTCGCGCAGGCGGCGAAACGCACGCAAGCCGACGTCATCTTGTTTGCTGGCGTCCATTTCATGGCGGAAACCGCCAAGATCGTTAATCCCGAGAAGATCGTGCTGGTGCCGGACATGGCGGCGGGCTGTTCCCTTGCGGATGGCTGCCCCGCCGAGCGCTTCCTGGCGTGGCGCGCGAGGCACCCGGGCGCATTTGCCATCAGTTACATCAACTGCTCGGCGGCCGTGAAGGCTGCCAGCGATCTCATCTGCACCTCGTCGAACGCCGAGAAGATGGTGCGCTCCGTTCCGCCCGAAACGCCCATCCTGTTCGCACCGGACCGCAATCTCGGGAAATACCTGATCAAGAAGACGGGTCGCGACATGATCCTGTGGCCCGGTAGCTGCATCGTGCACGAAACGTTCAGTTTGCGCCGCTTGCTGGCACTCAAAGCGCGCTTCCCGGACGCCAAGATCATCGCCCATCCCGAGTGCGAGGAGGCCGTGCTCGGGGAGTCCGAGTTCATCGGCTCGACGGCTGCTCTCTTGCGTTACGTCGAAACGGACAGCGCGCCTGCCTATATCGTCGCCACCGAGAGTGGGATCCTGCATCAGATGCGCAAGGTCGCTCCCCACAAACAGCTCATCGCGGCGCCGCCCGAAGAAGAGAGCTGTAGCTGCAACGAATGCCCCTTTATGCGGCTGAATACGCCCGAGAAGGTGTACCTGGCCTTGCGTGACCTCGAGCCCCGGCTCGAGATGGCCGAAGACCTGCAGCGGCGCGCGCGCGTGCCGCTCGAGCGCATGCTGGAACTCAGCGCGTAGCTGCAGGACGCAAGAGCGACATGTGGTCGAGTGTCGTTGCGCACTCGGCCGGCTGCACGCTTTCTGCTCACGGGGCAATGTTACCGTTTGAGTAGATATCACTACGCCCTCAGCAGGAAATTGAAGCGCTCGCGCTTCCCCGCAAGCGCTGGAGGAGTCAAATTGAACGGTGACTCTTTGCGGCATGTTCATTGCTTCAAGGAACAGGACCCCACTCTGCCATCGGCAACAGGACCCATCACCCCAACCGCAAATTGCACGAGCCACCGTCCCCCCGTGAAGCTCGTCCCCACTTGCAGACAAGAGCCCTCATGACCTTTCGTACGTACCTAATCCTTTCCGGCCTGGCCGCTTTGGCCGGCGCAGGCGTCGCGTGCACGGCGCCAACGATGCCGGGGGATGGCGGGGGGTCGAGCAGTGGGTCCGGCGGGGGCGGCGGCTTGCATGTCGGCAGCGGCGGCAGCCTGCTCGGGGTGGGCGGGATTCCGCTGTCGGTCAAAGACGCAGAGCCCACGGTCTCGTGCGCGGACGGCGTGCTCAATGCCGACGAAGCTTGCGACGACGGCAACACGGCGAGTGGCGACGGCTGCGGCGACAACTGTCGCTACGTGGAGCCGGGGTACGTGTGTCCGGACGCCGGACAGCCGTGTCGTCCGTTCGCCAAATGCGGCGATGGCAGCGTGATTTTTCCCGAGCAATGTGACGACGGCGCCCTAGCCGCCGGCGATGGCTGCTCGGCCAGCTGCAAGTTCGAGATCGGTTGGACCTGCAGCGGATCGCCGAGCTCCTGCCAGGAAACGGTGTGCGGCGACGGCGAGCAAGAAGGCGCCGAGACCTGCGAAGAGGCAGACGGCATGCCCTTCGACGGCTGCAGCCTGACCTGCCAGGCGGAACCTTCCTGCACCTCCGACGGCTGCAGCTCGGCCTGCGGGGACGGCCTGATCATTGGGGCCGAGGAATGCGACGACGGCAATGCCACGGGCGGCGACGGCTGCTCGGAGAGCTGCCAGACCGAGCCGGGTTACACCTGCTCGCAACCGCCGCCGTGCAGCGGAGCAGACTGCAAGCTCGAGCTGCCGATCGTCTATCGCGACTTCACCGCGGGGCATTCGGACTTCGGCGTGGACTGCGGAGCGGAGCTCCCCGGCGTCGCAGAAGACCTGCTCGATGACGCGGGCAAGCCGGTGCTCGCCGATGGCAGCGAAGTCTGCATCGCGTCGGCGGCGTCGTTCGCCGAGTGGTACACGAAGAGCGAAAACAACGCCGAGATCGTCGGAACCATCAGCCTCTACGACAACGGTGATGGCGGCTTCGTCAATCGCTTCGGTGCGGATGGCGAGCCGTGGTCCACCGTCAAGGATGTGAGCCAGACGTCCAACCTGCGCTGCACGGAAGTCGGTTGCTGCACCGACCTCGGGCTCGAAGACGAGCCTTGGAATTGCTGTGAAGCCAACGACACCGACTGCCGCCCCTGCAGCTACGACCCGGAGCGCGGGTGCAAACAGACCGTCACGAATCTGGACGGCAATCCGTTGTTTTTCCCGATCGACGACGACCCGCTCGCGCTCGCCGACAGCGGTGCCGGCATGTCCTGCGCCAAGATCCCGCAAGAGGTCTACTCCGGCGGTTGGAAGTGGGAAAACGCGACCCTGGCCGACGGAGCCGAGTGCACGACGCCACTCCACAACTTCCACTTCACCTCCGAGATCGCCTATTGGTTCAAGTACACCACGGGCATGACGGCCAACCTGACGTTCGTCGGCGACGATGACGTCTGGGTGTACGTGAATCGTCGGCTCGCGGTCGATCTCGGCGGCTTGCATGTGCCAGTCGAAGGCTCCTTCTCGCTCGCCGCGAACGGGACCATCAACATGGTGCACGGCTTGGACAACGGCAGCACGGCAGTCACGCAGCAGGGCGACGCCAGTGATTTCGGCCTCGAAGACGGCGGCGTCTACGAGGTGAAGGTCTTCCACGCGGAGCGCAAGGTCACGGGTTCGTCCTTCAAGCTCACGCTGTCCGGCTTCAACACGGCGCGCAGCGAATGCGTGCCGGTTTGCGGCGACGCCATCATTGCGGCCGGGGAGCAGTGCGACGACGGCGTGGAGGGAAACACCGGCGGCCACAACCGCTGCAACGCCGACTGCACCATCGGCGACTACTGCGGAGACGGAATTGTGCAGACCGGACAAGAAGAATGCGACGACGCGGACCCGAACAAGCCGTCGGGTTGTGCCGGCTGTCGCGTGCTCGTGGTGAAGTAAGCCTGCCCGAGACCCCAGCGTTCCGGGTTTCCGCCGTCGTCCCCCAAGACCCTGACCAGAGACACCTGCCATGCTGCCCACGACGAAGTCGTTTTTCCAGAGCTCCGTAGTCGTGTCCGTCATCGCGCTTGGCTGCAGCGCGGGTAAGGCGCCCGGTGGACCTGGTCCTGACGGCGCCGGAGGGTCGGGCGGAGGAATCGGAGCTGCCACTGGCGGTGGCACTGGGATCAACATCATTCCCACGGAAGTCATCGAGACGCCGCCCACCGCCTCCTGCGCGGACGGCGTCCGCGACGACGACGAAGCCTGCGACGACCGCAACATGGTGAGCGGCGACGGCTGCGGGTCGAACTGCCGCTACGTCGAACCCGGCTTCGTCTGTCCCGACGAAGGCATGCCCTGCCGAGCATTCACCAAGTGCGGCGACGGGGCCGTGATGCTCCCCGAGCAATGTGACGATGGCGGGCTCACCGCTGGCGATGGTTGCTCGGCGACCTGCAAGTACGAGATCGGCTGGACCTGTGACGCCGCAGCCGGCATGCCCAGCACCTGCCGCGCCACGGTTTGTGGCGACGGCACGCAGGAAGGCTCAGAGACCTGCGACGTCGCCGGCAACACGGAGCCCTTCGACGGCTGCAGCACCAACTGCCAGTCCGAGCCAGCCTGCACCGACATGGGCTGCACCTCGAGCTGCGGCGACGGTCTGATCATCGGTGCCGAGCAGTGCGATGACGGCAACGGCATCACCGGTGACGGCTGCTCCGCCAGCTGCCAAACGGAGGCCGGTTACACCTGCATGCAGGCGCCCCCCTGCGCGGGGACCACGTGCACGCTGGATCTGCCCATCGTGTTCCGCGACTTCAACGTGAGTCATCCCGATTTCTACCCGCCGTACATGGAGGGCGACAACGATGGCCACGCTCCCGGCGTCGTGGCCAACAAGCTCGATGCCAATGGCAAGCCCGTGTTTGCCTCGTCGCCGCCGACGGCGCACATCACCTCCGCAGCCACGTTCGGTGAGTGGTACACGACCAACGCCGCCAACGCCCTCATCGTCGGCAACATCATGCTGTACGCCAATGGGCTCGGCGGATACGTCAATCGCATCGGGCCGAACGGCGAAAAGTACATCGGCGAACTCGGCGAGTACGACGGCAACCCGCTGTTTTTCCCCATCGACGATGCCCCTGGCATCATGGAAGACGAACGCGGCCCAGCGAAGGTCCCCGCCCAGATCTACGAAGGCCTCGGCTGGCCTTGGGAAAACCCCGCCGATGTCAGCGACGCGGGTGTTGTCGGTCCGAACCAGCCGCTACACAACTTCCACTTCACCTCCGAGATCGCCTACTGGTTCAAGTACACGACGGGGATGACGGCGGACTTCTCCTTCGTCGGCGACGACGACGTCTGGGTGTTCCTGAACCGCCGGCTGCTCATCGACCTCGGCGGCATCCACGTGCCGCTCTCCGGAACCTTCAGCATTGCCGCCAACGGCAACGTCGCTTGGGAAACGATGACTCCCCTCGATCCCGGCGTGGGCGACTCGGTGGACGAGGTCATCGACAGCGGCACCACGACCCTCGCGGACCTCGGTATCGCGGACGGCGGCGTCTACGAGATCAAGATGTTTCACGCCGAGCGCAAGCCCGAAGGCTCGAGCTTCCAGATCACGCTTTCCGGCTTCAACGCTGCGCGCAGCGAGTGCACGCCAGTCTGCGGCGACGCCATCATCGCCGCCGGCGAGCAGTGCGACGACGGCGCTGCCGAAAACACCGGCGGCCACAATCGCTGCAATGCCGACTGCACCCTCGGCGCCTACTGCGGCGACGGCGTCGTGCAGCCAGAAGCGGAGCAGTGCGACGACGCGGACCCGAACAAACCGGCGGACTGTGCCGGCTGCCGCGTGCTCGTGGTGAAGTAAGCCTGCCCAAACCCCCGGAGACCCCCCGTGCTCAATTCCGCCCGCCTGCTCCTCGCCGCCACCGCCGTCGCTGTGATCGGCTTTGCCTGCTCTGCGGGCAAGGCGGGCACGACGGATCAGGGATCTGGATCGACCACGGGAAGTGGCGGATCGGGCATCGACCTGGGCAGTGGCGGTCTGGTGTTCGGCGTCGGCGGCATTCCGGATGATCTCATCGACGCACCGCCCACGGCCTCGTGCGCCGACGGCATCCTGGACGACGACGAAGCCTGCGACGACGGCAACATGGTCAGTGACGACGGCTGCGGCGACAACTGCCGCTACGTCGAGCCCGGCTACGTGTGTCCCGACGAAGGCCAGCCGTGTCGCGCGTTCGCCAAATGCACGGACGGGGCGGTGGTCTTCCCCGAGCAGTGCGACGATGGCAATCCGACCGCGTTGGACGGTTGTTCGCCGACCTGCAAGTTCGAGATCGGTTGGACGTGCGATGGCTCGCCGAGCGTTTGCCGGGAAACGGTGTGCGGCGACGGCACCAAAGAAGGGTCAGAGACCTGCGACGTCGCCGGAAACACCGAGCCTTTCGACGGCTGCAGCGCTGTCTGCCAGGGCGAACCCACCTGCACCGACGCGGGCTGCACCTCGAGCTGCGGCGACGGTCTGATCATCGGCGCCGAGACATGCGACGACGGTAACGGCATCGACGACGATGGTTGTTCCAGCCTGTGCGTCCAGGAACCGGGCTACGTGTGCAGCCAGGCAGCACCCTGCGAAGGCGAAACCTGCACGCTCCAACTGCCGATTGTCTTCCGCGACTTCAACGAGAGTCACCCGGACTTCTGGCCTCCCTACCAGGAAGGCGACGACGACGGCCACGCTCCCGGCATCGTGACCGATCGCCTCGATGCAAACGGCAAGCCGGTGTACCTGGCCTCGCCCGCGAAGTCGCACATCGAGTCGGCCGCCACCTTCGGCGAGTGGTACAACACCACCGCAAACAATTCCCTCATCGTCGGTGACATCAAGCTCTACGCCAATGGCCAGGGCGGCTTCGTCAACCGCTTCGGGCCCAACGGCGAGCAGTACGCTGGCGTGGCCGAAGGCCAGGGCCGCTGGTGCGGCAACCTCAACGAGACCTATACGGACTGCGCCGAAGCCTTCGCGGCCGGCCAATGCAACGCGCCCGCCTTCGACCCCGACGTCGACCAGTGCTGGGAGATCGGTGCCACCAAGCCCGCCGACGTGCCGGCCAACTGCTGCACGAACTGCTTCTGCGCAGGCACGGTGAGCCAGAACCTCTATGACGGGAACCCACTGTTCTTCCCGATCGACGATGCGGAAGGCATCCTCGAGGACACGCGGGGCGCCGGAAAAATCCCGGCCCAGATCTACGAAGGCCTGGGCTGGCCCTGGGAGCCGCCCGGGGACGTCAGTGACGCGGGAGTGCCCGGGCCGACCCAGCCCCTGCACAACTTCCACTTCACCTCCGAGATCGCCTACTGGTTCGAGTACACGGATGGGATGACGGCGGACTTCTCCTTCGTCGGTGACGACGACGTCTGGGTATTCCTGAACCGCCGTTTGCTCATCGACTTGGGCGGCATCCACGTCCCGCTTTCCGGAACCTTCAGCATCGCCGCGAACGGGGACGTCGACTACGAGACGATGACCCCCCTGGATCCCGGCGTTGCCACCTCGGTGGATGAAATCATCGACAGCGGAAGCACCACCCTCGCGACGCTCGGCATCGAAGACGGCGGAGTCTACGAAATCAAGGTGTTCCACGCGGAACGCAAGCCGGAAGGCTCGAGCTTCCAGCTCACGCTGTCCGGCTTCAACGCAGCCCGTAGCGAATGCCTACCGGTCTGCGGCGACGGCATCATCGCCGCAGGCGAGCAATGCGACGACGGAGAGGCCGGGAACACCGGCGGTCACAACCGCTGCAACGCGGACTGCACGATTGGCGAGTATTGCGGCGACGGCGTGGTCCAGCCAGAAGAGGAGCAGTGCGACGACGCTGACCCCGCACGGCCCCCCGACTGCGCCGGCTGCCGCGTCTTGGTCGTCAAGTAAGTTTCACTAAACTGCAGCGCCCATCCGGTCGCTTCAGGCCCCAAGTCATCAGCCACCCTTTGCCCCGTACCTTGGCCATGCTTCACAAGACGAAGACCTACATTCAAACCGCGCTGATCCTCCCTGCTTTCGCCTTCGCCTGTTCGGCCGGCAAAGCAGGCTCGGACGGCAACACCGATGGCACCGATGGCACCGACGGCTCGGGCGGCGGCGGCCTCAGCGTGGACGGAGGGGTCGGAACGGGCGGCGCCGGAATCCCGATTGAGGTCATCAACGCGCCGCCGACGGCGTCGTGCGCGGACGGCATCCTCGACGCCGACGAAGCCTGCGACGACGGCAACATGGATAGTGACGACGGCTGCGGCAATAACTGCCGCTACGTCGAGCTCGGCTACGTGTGTCCGGAAGCAGGGGAGCCCTGTCGCGCCTTCGCCAAGTGCGGCGACGGCGGCGTCGTGTTCCCGGAGCAATGTGACGACGCTGGCCTCGAAGGCGGCGACGGTTGCTCGGCCACCTGCAAATTCGAGATTGGTTGGACCTGCGACGGCTCGCCGAGCAGTTGCCGGCAGACCGTCTGCGGAGACGGCACCAAGGAAGGTTCCGAGACCTGCGACGTCCAAGGCAATACGGAGCCCTTCGACGGCTGCAGCGCGGTCTGCCAGGGCGAACCCACCTGCACCGACGCCGGCTGCACCTCGAGCTGCGGCGACGGCCTGATCATCGGCAGCGAAACCTGTGACGATGGCAACGGCACCAAGGGCGACGGCTGCTCGGACACCTGCCAAGCGGAGCCCGGCTACGTCTGCAGCCAGGCGGCGCCCTGCGAAGGCGAGGCTTGCACGCTGGAGCTGCCGATCGTGTTCCGCGACTTCAACGAGAGTCACCCCGACTTCTGGCCGCCATACAAGGAAGGCGACATGGACGGCCACGCTCCGGGCATCGTGACCGATCGCCTCGATGCCAACGGCAAGCCCGTCTACCTGGCGTCGCCGGAACTGTCCCACGTCACGTCGGCCGCGACGTTCAACGAGTGGTACAACACCAGTGCCAATAACTCGCTCATCGTGGGCGACATCATGCTCTACGCCAACGGCGAGGGCGGCTTCGTGAACCGCTACGGGGCCAACGGCGAGCCGTACATCGCCAGCGTCAAGACCGCCGCCGAGGAGGGCAACTACACGAGCCTCGCCGCCTGCGAAGGCGCCTGCGACAACCGCGCTCGCGACGCGCAAAAGCCGTTCACCGGTGAGGGTTCCTTGCGCTGCGGCCTCACCGAGGACACGTGCCAAACTCCGCGACTGGCGACCGAACAGCTGCGTAACCAGCTGAATCAGCTGAACGATCAGCTGAACCAGGCGGAAGACGCCCAGACTCCGGACGAAGACGTCATCGCCGGCATCGAGGAGGACATCGTCGCCAAGGAGGCCGAGATTGCGGCTTCCGAAGCCGAGTTCGATACCTGCATCACCGACTGCCAGACGGAGTTCGACGAGCGCGTTGCGATCTGCTCGGCAGACTGCAAGCCTTGCAGCGGCAACAACGCCCAGTACTGCATCGGTGGCGAGACCGTCGAACTCGACGGCAACCCGCTGTTCTTCCCGATCGACGACGCCGAGGGCATCCTCCAGGACACGCGCGGCGCGGCCAAGATCCCGGCCCAAATCTACCTGGGGCTCGGTTGGCCTTGGGAAGCCGGCGGCACCGACGCGACGCCGCCTGCCGGCTCGCCGATGCACAACTTCCACTTCACCTCCGAGATCGCCTACTGGTTCAAGTATACGGACGGTATGGAGGCGGCATTCACCTTCATCGGCGACGACGACGTGTTCGTCTTCGTGAACCGTCGCCTGCTCATCGATCTCGGTGGCATCCACGTGCCCCTCACCGGGCAATTCGCCTTCGCTGCCAACGGCAACGTGACCTGGTCGACCTCGCAGCCGCCCGATGCGGGCGACGACGGGCCGCCCGGTGGCCCGCTGGAGAACGGCGCGACGACGGTGGCCGACCTCGGGCTCGAAGACGGCGGCGTCTACGAGATCAAGGTGTTCCACGCCGAGCGCAAGCCCGAAGGCTCGAGCTTCCAGCTCACGCTGTCCGGCTTCAACGCCGCCCGCAGCGAATGCCTACCGGTCTGCGGCGACGGCATCATCGCCGCCGGCGAGCAGTGCGACGACGGGGACGCCGAGAACACCGGCGGCCACAATCGCTGCAACGCCAACTGCACGATTGGCGAGTACTGCGGCGACGGTGTCGTCCAGGAGCCGGAAGAGAAGTGCGACGACGCGGATCCGAACAAGCCAGAGGGCTGCGCTGGCTGCCGCGTGCTCGTCGTCAAGTGATGATAGAGTCCTAGCGGGGACGGCCACCGCCCGGCGGCCGTCCAAGCTCACCTGCGTGGGAGGGCCGCCAGGCAGGTCCCCCCACGGATCCGCCATCGACGGCTGCCCGGCGGCCGTCCGCCTACCCGACCCTCGGCCATGCAGCTCCACACCAAGTTCTTCCTCGCCAGCGCCCTCATTCTTCCGACCATCGTGTTTGCCTGTACGGCAGGCAGGGTCAGTCCCGACGGCGGGAGCGACGGAACGACCGCGTCGGGAGGTTCGACCATCAACCCTGGCGACGGGGGTACCAGCGGCCTACCGCCGGTGGTCATCGATCCAGAGGTGATTGGCGCTCCGCCCACCGCCTCGTGCGCCGATGGCGTCCTGGATGCCGACGAAGCCTGCGACGACGGCAACATGAACAGTGACGACGGCTGCGGCTCGAACTGTCGCTACGTGGAGCCAGGCTTCGTGTGCCCGGAAGCTGGTCAACCTTGCCGACCCTTCGCCAAATGTGGCGACGCGGCCGTGATCTTCCCCGAGCAGTGCGACGACGGCAACGTGCTGGAGGCGGACGGTTGCTCACCAACCTGCAAGTTCGAGATCGGCTGGACTTGCAGTGCCTCGCCGAGCGTGTGCGCACAGACGACCTGCGGGGACGGCGCCAAGGAAGGTGCCGAGACCTGCGACGAGGGTGACGCGGTGCCCTTCGACGGCTGCAGCGGCACCTGCCAAGGCGAGCCCATCTGCACCACCGATGGCTGCACGTCGGCCTGCGGCGACGGCCTGATCATCGCGCCGGAAGTGTGCGACGACGGTAACGGCATCGACGGCGATGGTTGCTCGGCGAGCTGCCAACCAGAGCCCGGCTACGAGTGTGCTGCCGACCCGGGCGCCTGCGAGCAGATCAACGGCGAGTGCGTGTTGCGCGTGCCAGTGATCTTCCGCGACTTCGACGCAGCCCACCCGGATTTCGCCGTCGACTGCATGGGAAGCGACGGCGGCGAGGCAGCCACGCCAGGGCTGGTCGAGCCGACCCTGACGAGCGGCAAGCCGGTCGCGACGCCTCTGGCGACCGAAGAGTGCATCAGCCAGCTCGGCGACTGGTACACGGACGCGGTCGCTCAGCCGATCGTCAGCAGCCTGGTCTTGTTCGACAATGGCGACGGCGGCTTCGTCAATCGCTACGGCGAAGATGGCGAGCAGTGGAAGCTCTACGAACCGCGCTGGTGCGGGAACGGCGACACCCTGTGCATGGCCTCGCCGCCCGAGTTCATGGGCTGCAACGAGGAGCCGTTCGACCCCGAGCTCGACGAATGCTTCTTCCCCTGTCTGGTCCCGAACGGTTGCGGCGGCGACTGCACCTGCGCAGCGCGCACGCTCGAGGCCTTCGACGGCACGCCGGTCTTCTTCCCCGTGGACGCAAACCCGACGCCCGATGTCGGCACCGTGGCGAAGATCCCACCGCAATACGGCTACCCCTGGCCGCTCGAGACGGCGGCCAGCTAGGAAGCTCCCGCCCACAACTTCTACTTCACGACCGAGGTCGTCTACTGGTTCCAGTACGACGCTACCGTGACGGCGCGCCTCGACTTCACGGGAGACGACGACGTTTGGGTGTTCGTGAACGATCGACTGGCCGTCGACCTCGGCAGCGTGCACCAACCGGTGGATGGCTTCGTCGAAATCAGCGCGGCCACCGCGGACACCTACGACCTGGACGACGGCAAGGTGTACCGCATCACCATCTTCCACGCCGACCGCAAGATCGAGAG
>Ga0247798_1000082_pt1 | contig 11714 bp, 9 predicted proteins | sample UWRJS197509C6_FD_179929 | JGI IMG/M metagenome (GOLD analysis project Ga0247798, IMG submission 179929) | Soil microbial communities from Arlington Agricultural Research Station in Wisconsin, United States - UWRJ-S197-509C-6 | ecosystem: Environmental > Terrestrial > Soil > Agricultural land... | reverse complement strand
TAGCCGTCGTAGCCCGTAACGGCGACGAGCACGTCCGCGACCGTGCGGCCGATCCCTTCACGCGGAGTCTTGCCGTAGATGCTCTTGGCGTCGCCGCAGTCTGCGGCAATCTTGCGGAGCACGTCGGCGTGAACGACGGCGGGATCGCCTTTGACGTGCACGACTCCGCGCACCGTTCCGGTCGGACCCGTGTACGCAGGCAGGCCCTTGGGGTTGACCAGTCTGTCGATCTCTTCTTGCATGGCCGGTTTGGCCAAGAGCTCGCGCATCTCTTTGGCACTCGGCTTGCCCTGCGCAGCGTCCGCGGCCGGCTTCGGCGGTTCGGCGGTGGCTTTGGCAGGAGCCGCGCTCGACTGCGCAGGCGGACGGCCAACCGGGGATGCTTTGTCATCGGGCTGGCAAGCCAGGGTTCCGAGCAGCAAGAGGGACGTCCCGACGCGACGGGAAGCACGAAAGGTTCGAAGGGTCATCGAGCTCTTGCGAGGTTCAATCGCATTGAACCTCGCAAGACAAGGGGCAGACGATGCCGTCCGTGCCGGTCCCCAGGCCAGGGGAAAATCCGTCGAATGAGGGTTGGGGGACCGGGGGACGTCGTACGCAGGCGGGCCCCGAGCAGGCTGTGATACCATCGAAGGGTGCCGAGGCGGATCGGTCGTGCCACGACGTGGCTCTGTGTGTGTTGCCTGAGTTGCCAGGAGAACGCCGGAGAACTGAGCGGAGGGGCCCCACCCTTCGAGGTCGAGGTCACATCCGTCACCCTCTGCGAACCAGCCCACGCCACCAGCACCTCGGGGGCGGCCGCCAGCCACGCGAGCGAAGGCACGCTCGGCGTGAAGGTCCGACTGACGGGCAAATACCCGAGCGGCGTCCCTGCAAACTTCTTCTATGCATCCCTACTGAGTCGGGATGGAACCCGCTACCTCGCGGCCTCGGAGGGATGCCGCCCGCTGCTCTCCGGCCCGCCGCTGCTGCCTGGCGAGACGCGTGAGGGGTACGTCAACTTCCCCATCGTGGCGAAGAAGGGGGCCGAGCGCTTGGCCTACGCCCCCAATCTCGACCATACGACCTTCGCCGACGGCCTGAGCCAAAAGGATCTGAGCATCGAGGCGCCGCTGCCATGACGCTCCCCGCACCTCCCCGCACGAGCCGCCTCCGGGCGGTGGCGGTGCTGTGGACGGCACTCTTGCCGGCCTGCGATCGGGATCGGTCCGGGACCGAGGAGCGCGCTCAATCGCCGCACGAGCCGCTCGTCCAGCTGCGGGTCGACGGCGCGGGTCGCGCCACGGGCAGCGTGTTCGACGACCGCGACTTTCGCCTCGAAGTCGGTGCGCTTCGGGTCTGCAACGAGACGGCGCCGTTCTTGCCCGAGCCTGGCCAGATCCGAGTTTCCATCCCAGTGGAGGTCAGGGCCAAGACACGCCGTCTCATTCCGACGAGCCCGCTGTCCTTCCAGCTCACCGATCGACAGGGGCGAAAGTACGGGCCCACCTTGGCCGGCTGCCAGCCAGCGCTCAAGAATATCCGGCTCGGGGAAGGCCAGTCGATCGAAGGCGATGTGGCGTTCGACGTGGCGGTCAACGCTCGTGACCTGGAGCTCGGCTTCGACCCGTTCCTGATCGGTCGGTCGGAGGTGCACGCTCTCGTGCGCGTACCCACCGAGCAGAGTCCGCGCGAGGCTGCGCCCGCTCTGAACGAGCCCCGTCCAAGCCTCGCGGACTCGCCCGATTCAGCCCCGCAGCTCACTGCCCAAGAGGACTAGTCCACAAGGCCCGGCCCGAACGGGACGAGCCCAGTTTGCTCGCCCGTGCACGGGCCCGGTACCCCAGCCCCGAGACGCCCCAGCACGAGACGCCCCAGCCCCGACACTCAGTGCAGGACAGCGGCCTGCGCGATGGTCAGGAAGCGATCAGGGAAGCAACCCAGCAGGAGCACGAAGACCGCAGCGATCACCAGCGCGGCCACGGCCATGCCCGACTTCATGGGCACCGCGACGGGCGCGTCGACCTTGGGCTCGCGCATGTACATGTAAACCAGCACCTTCAGGTAGTAGTAGGCGCCGATCACGCTGTTCATGAGACCCAAGACGGCCAGCAGGTAGAGCTCGTGATCGACCGCTCCCTGGAAGACGTAGAGCTTGCCGAAGAATCCTCCGGTGGGCGGCATGCCCGCCAGCGAGATGAGGAACAAGGACATGGCCAGCGCCGGAGCCGGATGACGGCGACCGAGGCCTGCAAGATCCTCGTAGCTCACGGCTTCCTTGCCGTAGCTGCCGATCAACATGAGCGCCCCGAAGGCGCCGACCGTCGAGACGCCGTACGCGAACAGGTAAAAGAGCACCGAAGCCTGGGCTTCGGCACCACGGCTCGCTGCCACGACGCCAACCAGGGCGTAGCCGGCATGTGCCACCGAGGAGTACGCCAGCATGCGTTTGACCGAGGCCTGACGACCCGCGATCAAGTTGCCGACGAACATGCTGAGCACCGAAAGGAGCAGCAGGATGGGCGGCCAACCAGCACCCCAGCTGGCAATTCGCTCGTCGCCAAAAGCCGAAAACAGCACCCGCAAGAGCATGGCAAACGCCGCGCTCTTGACGATCGCGGCCATGTAGCTCGTCGTTGGTGTCGGCGCGCCCTCGTAGGCGTCGGGGGCCCACATGTGAAACGGCACCGCGCTGACCTTGAACAGCAGGCCAACGAGCATCAAGGCGATGGCCACGATCAAGATGCCGGTCTGCCCACCCACGGCTTCACCCTGCAAACTGCTCAAGGCAATGCCGATCCCCGCAAGGTCCGTGTGCCCGGTCACCCCGTAGAGCAGCGCCCCCGCGAAGAGCATCAGCGCCGCGGCGAACGAGCCCAGCAGGAAGTACTTGAGCGCAGCTTCGATGGCGCGCGCACTGCCGCGGCGCAGGCCAATCATCGAATAGACGCCGAGCGACATGGTCTCGAGCGCGACGAACAGCGTGAGCAGGTCCCCGGCAGCGGCCAGGGCCATGGCGCCCACCGTCGAGAACACGAGCAGCGGGAAGAACTCGCCGCGGTCGATGCGGTGCTCCGGCAGGTAAGCGCCGGCCAAGAGCGCGACGAGCGCGCTCGCCAAGCAAATGATGAAGCCGAAGAAGACCGAGAAACGGTCGATGATCAGGTACGGAGCGACCTGCTCGAGCCCGGGCAGGTTCTCTGGGCCCACCATCCACACCGACGCGTTGAAGACGGCACCAGCGAAGAGCACGACGGCTGCGATGAGCCCGAGCTCCGAGCCACGCCCGGCGCCCGCGTCGACGACCTCACCCTTGGCATCGAGGCCTTGCCCCGCGGCCGGCTTGCCGAAAGCCTCGGCGAGCATCAAGAGCAGGCCGCCCAGCGCCACTGCGAGCAGCGGGGAAAGTCCAAAGTAAGTCTGCATCATTTTGCCTCCTCGCCAGCTGCCTTGGGTGCAGCGTCGACGGCCGGCGCCGGCGCGGTCCGGGCAGGACGGGCGCTCCGAGGCGCAGCTGCCCCCGGTTCGGTGCCTGGACCGGGCTGGGGCCGCTGCCCATGGGGCGGCATCGCCGGGTGACCAGGCGGCATGCCCGGCTGAGCGTCCGCGCCAGCTCCCGGAGGAGGCCGCCTGCCGGCGGGTCGACCTGGAAGTGCCTCATGCGGCCCGCCCGTTCCACCGTCGGCGGCGACGCCGTCTGCGTCCGCTGGCTCAGCGCCCGCGGCTGCCTTCGCGGCAGCCGCGAGACGAGCCTTGGGGTCCTCCGGATAGCCGACCTCGAGCGGGCCACCCCGGCGGGAGGAGAGGCGCGCCGCCGCGCCGATTTCTTGCTCCGTGAATTCCACTCTCTGCTCGCGGTAGCGATCCAGCGTGGCCTCGACCGTTTCCTGCATCGGATCCAGGAAGATATTCGGGAAGAGACCAATGACGAAGATCATCGCGATGAGCGGTGAGATGGCCATCACCTCGCGCACGTTCATATCGGGCAGGTGGCGGTTCTTCTCGTTCGACAGCGGACCGAAGAACATCTTCTGCACGACGCCCAGCATGTAGACGGCCGCCAAGATCACGCCGAGTGAGGCCAAAATGGCCTGCAAGTGGTAGAATGGCCGCAAGTATTCCGAGAGGAACGTGCCCATGATGACCATGAACTCGCCGACGAAGCCGTTGGTCCCCGGCACGCCGATGCTCGACATGGTGACGATGACGAACAAGGTCGCGTAGACGGGCATCACCTTGGCGAGACCGCCGAATTCCTGAACCATGCGCGTGTGGCGTCGGTCGTAGATGACGCCGACCAAGAGGAAGAGCGCGCCGGTCGAAATACCGTGATTGATCATCTGCAGGATCGCTCCCGCCAGGCCGGCCGGGGTCGCTGCAAAGATGCCGAGCATCACGAAACCCATGTGCGCGACGGAGGAATAGGCAACGAGCCGCTTCACGTCGTCCTGTTTCCAGGCCACGAGTGCGCCGTAGATGATGCCCAGCACGATCACGATGCTGGCCAAGAAGGCACCCGCGGTCCCCGCCGGTCCGCCGAGCATGCCCATGCAGAAGCGGATGTAGCCGTAGGTGCCGAGCTTCAACAAAACCGCAGCCAGGATGACGGAGCCCCCGGTTGGCGCCTGCACGTGTGCGTCGGGCAACCAGGTGTGGAACGGGAAGACCGGCACCTTGATCAGGAAGGCCAGCGAGAAGCCCATGAAGCAGAGCCAAGCCGCACGCTCAGGCAGCACGACCTTGGACAAGGCCAGGTAGTCGAAGCTCCAGAAGCCGGCGAGCTGCCGATGCGTCCACACCAGATACAGAATGGCCGCCAGCATCATCATCGAGCCGACCATCGTGTAGAGGAAGAATTTGTACGCCGCCTTGATGCGATCCACTCCGCCGTAGACGCCGATGAGCAGCAGCATCGGCACGAGCATCAACTCCCAGAACACGAAGAACAGGAACAGGTCGAGCGACACGAAGGCGCCGATCATGGCGCCCTGCAGCATCAAGAGGGCAAAGCACAGGTCCTTGATGCGCTTCTTGATCGACCCGAACGACACCAGCGCGGCAATCGGCATGGTGAAGGTGCTGAGTAGGATCATCCACAGGCTGAGCCCGTCTGCGGCCACGTGGTAGCGAATGCCGAGCGACGGGATCCACTCCGCAATGAACTGAAAGTGCCAGCCGCGGGTCCAGGTGATGCCGAGTAGACCGAGCGACAGCACGAAGTCCGCTGCCATGATCCACAGCGTGAAACGCTGCAGGAAGCTCGGTGCTTGCCGGGGCAAGAACAACAGGGCCACGCCGCCGAACATGGGCAGAAAGACGATGACGCTCAGCAGGTGCCGCCACTCGTCGGCCAGCTCGGAGACGGGCGCCGTGCCATCCGGCCACATGCTGCGCACGAAGAGAAACGCGAGTGCCAGCACGATGCCGACGGTCGTCCGCTCGAGCTTGCTACGTCCCGACGGCACCAGGGCGCCGAGGGCAAACGCAATCAGGTAGGGAGCGAATTCGAAGAAAGGTTGGGCCAAGGCGGGCATGACTTACTGGTCCTCTTGCTTCTGACGTTCCATCGCGCGCTTGAGCGCTTCCATATCCGGACCGGCGGGACGGCCAGTCGACGGGGGGCTCCCGGCCCGCAGCTTGCCGTCCTCGCCCTTGATGACGCGAACGGCGCCATCGGCCGAGCCAGCGGGGCGGGACAAGTCCGGCCTCGACCTGACGTAGGTGAAGGCCTTCTCGCTGGCGACGCCAAAGGCGTTCTTGACGGCTACCTTCACCGTCCGCTCCTCCGCTACGGCGAGCGTGAAGTTGGCGCCCTTGCTGTCGCTGAAGTCGCCGTCCCAGCCATCCTTGCCGTCGACGTCCCAGCGGTAGCTGAAGCCGAGGCCCGGCGCTGCGACCAGCGCGTAGGTGCCAGCGCGATCGTTCACTTCCTCGCGGATACTGGCCTGAGGCGACCACAGGTAAGCGGCGACACCCAGCATGCCAAGCGTCATGATCGCCGAGTAGGCCTGCACTCGTCCCGTCTGGAACTGGCGCAGGACGGTCCCGAGCACCTGGGTCAAGCCCGCCGTGAAGCGCGCCAGGATGCCGTCGACGATGTACTTGTCGGCCCACACGCACATATCAGCGAGCGAGTCGACCGCACCGATGATGGTCTCTTGGTAGAATTCGTCGACGCGCCACTTGTCGCGCAAGAACGCGTGCAGCCCGGGATACTTCCCCGCCCACTCGGCAGCCGGTTTGCCCTGCTGCTGGACGTAGACCCAGTAGGCGAAACCAACGCCACCGGCGAACGCCACCAGGATGGCCGCGGCCATGCCGATGTAGAGAAAGCTCTCTGCGCCTTCGTGGCTCTGCACGCTCTTACTGGCGGTGGCGAACACCGGCTCCAAGAAGTGACCGAGCGGTGCGACGTGCACGGCATGGGCATTCAAGAAACCGGCAAAGAGGGCCAGGCCACCAAGGATCCAGAGCGGCCAGGTCATCTGCCAGGGCGACTCGTGCGGCGTCGGACCTTGCATGCTCGGACCGGGTTCCTCGTGAGCGTGCGCTGCTGCAGCGTGAGCGTGGTCATCGTGCGCATGGTCATCGTGACCGGCGTCGTCGTGCGCGTGCGCTGCATGAGGATCCGTCCAGCCGGGCGTAATGGTCCAGCCGCGGAAGCTGCCGAAGAACGTGCCGACGAGCAGGCGTGTCATGTAGAAGGCCGTCAAGATCGCGGCCGACAGACCGATCAAGTAGAGCACCGTGCCCATGGCAGGGGTCCACTGGAAGGTGTCGAAGGCAACCGGTCCGGTCGGCGAATTGCCGCGAATTTCCGCGGGGCCAGCCACGAAAGAGGTCTTGGCCTTGAACAGGATTTCGTCCTTGGACCAAAAGCCGCTGGTGAGCGGCAGGCCGACGATGGCTGCCCAAGCGGCGGTGAAGGTGATGAACGTGCCTGGCATGAAGGCGCGGAGGCCGCCCATGTTGCGCATGTCCTGCGACGCGTTGGTGTCGTGGATCCGCGCGTGCATGGCGTGGATCACCGAGCCGGCGCCGAGGAAGAGGCAGGCCTTGAAGAAGGCGTGCGTCAGCACGTGGAAGAAGCCAGCCTCGAATGCGCCGACGCCGACGCCCAGGAACATGAAGCCGAGCTGACTCACCGTCGAGTACGCCAGCACCTTCTTGATGTCGTTTTGCACCAAGGCAATCGTCGCTGCGAAGAGCGCCGTAAGCGCACCGAACACGGCGACCACGAACATCGCCACGGGGCTCAGCACGAAGACCGAGGAAAGGCGGCAGAGCAGGTAGACGCCAGCGGTCACCATGGTGGCCGCGTGGATCAGTGCCGACACTGGCGTAGGACCCGCCATGGCATCAGGCAGCCAAACGTGCAGGCCGAGCTGGGCGCTCTTGCCCATGGCTCCCAGGAACAGGGCGAGACACACGAGCGTCGCCGGATCGAGGTAGCGGGGGGCGTTGAGGAAGTCGCCCCAGCTCTGCGGCAAGAGGCCAGCAATGGGCACGGTGTCCGACACCGGCCAAACCTTGACCGGAGTCAGCAGCGCGTCTCGTCCTGCCTCGATGCCCGTCCAGTCCAGTGCGCCGACGTAGAAGGCCAAGAGGCCCATGGCGACGAGCAGGCCGAAGTCGCCGACGCGGTTGGTGATGAACGCCTTCTTGCCGGCGCTGGCATTGGCCGAATCGCTGAACCAGAAGCCGATGAGCAGATAGCTGCAAAGCCCGACACCCTCCCAGCCGACGAACAGGATGGGCAAGCTGTCGCCGAGCACCAGAACCAGCATCGAGAAGATGAACAGGTTCAGGTAGGCGAAGAAGCGATGGTAGCTCGGGTCCTGCTCCATGTACTTCGAGGAGTACAGGTGGATGAGGAAGCCGATGCCGGTGATGACGAGCGACATCACCCCGCTGAGCGGGTCGAGGCGAAACGCCACGTCGAGCACGATGCTGCGGAAGTTCGCGACCCCGGGGCCTGAGCCACCGAGCTCCAGCCACGTCCACGCCGTCCAGTGCAGTGAAGGAGCCCCGGTCGCTCCGTGCTCGTGGGATCCGAGCAGGCAAAATGACGCCAAGCAGAGCAGGAAGGCAATGCCGACGGACGACAGGCCCATCAGCGTGACTGCCTGCTTTCCTACGCGCTTGCCGAAGATACCGTTACCGATGGCACCGAGGAGCGGCAGCCCGAGGATGACCCCGAGCAGCGCATAGTCCTGGGCTGGGAAGATGTGACTGAGAGCTTCCATGCTGGATTTCGTCCCGAGCCCGCTCAGTGTCGCAAGCTCGAGGCTTCGTCACTGAGCACCGAGCTACGCAAGCGGTAGAATTGCAAGACAATCGCCAGGCCGACGGCCACTTCGGCTGCGGCGACGGCGATGATGAAAAAAGCGAACATCTGACCGTTCATCTCGGCCATGTGGCGCCGATTGAAAGCCACGAGCGTCAAGTTCACGCTGTTGAGCATCAGCTCGATGCTCATCAGCTGCACGAGCACGTTGCGACGCATCAGAAAGCCGATGGCGCCGATGGTGAAGATCGCCGTAGCCAAGAGCACGTAGTGTTCGATGACCAGACCGAGTTCCATCACGTATTCTCCCGGGCAGCGCCCGCGGCACCGGGCCTGTTCACCGGTCCGGCAAACATGCGAAGTGTGGGGTTTTCTTGTTTCTTCGCCTTGGCCCGTTGGCCCGAAGGCGTCCCGCGGGCCACGGCAATCGCGCCCACGACGGCCACCAGCAAGAGTGCAGTCGCCAGCTCGAAGGGCACCAGTCCCTGATTGAAGATGCGACCGCCGACTGCCGCGACCGACCCGTGGCTGGCAGGGGCGAGCGCGAAGGGGTGCTCGTCACCGTAGTAGATCAGCCCGAGCCCGAGGCCACCGAGCACGGTGACGACCGCGCCTGCGACCATCTGCGAAAAACGCGGCCTCTGCGGGCTGGCCACGTCCGTGCCGGCACCTGGGCCCAGCAGCATGATCACGAACACGAACAGGATGACGACGGCCCCCGCGTAGACCAAGATCTGCATGGCGGCGAGGAACTGCGCGTTGAGACGCAGGAACAGGCCAGCAATGCCGACGATGGTGGTCAAAAGGCCCATGGCACCACGAATCGGATTCTTGGCGGTGACCACCAAGAGCGCTCCTGCGAGGCAGATCGCGGCGCACACGGCAAACAGCACACTTCCGGGGGTCATGCTCGAAGGCTCCTGGTCTGGCCCTGTCCGCCCGACGTGATGTAGTCGACGAGCTGAGGGCGGAACTTGCGGACGAAACTCAGCGCGGGTTGCGCGGCACCATCGCCGAAGGCGCAAATCGTGTTGCCGGTGATGTTGGAAGCGATCTCGTGGAGCTGGTTGAGCTCCTCGATGCTGCCTTTGCCATCGACGATCTTGTCCAGGATGCGCTCGATCCAGCCGCAGCCTTCACGGCACGGCGTGCACTGACCGCACGACTCGTGGCGGTAGAACCGCATGACGTTGTGCAAGGCGAGCACAGGGTCCGTGCGGTCGGACATGACGATGGCGCAGCAGGTACCGAGCATGCTGCCAACGCCTCGGAACGCGTCGACGCCGAGCGGCAGGTCGAGCAGGCTCTTGCCCTGGTACTCCGCCAAGCGCTCGTTGCCTGGCACATTGACGATTTCGTCGGCCAAGTGCACGGGACACGACGAGCCGCCGGGGATCACGGCCAAGAGCTGGGCGTCGCCGAGGATGCCCCCGCCGAGGTCGTAGATCAGCTCGCGCAAGGTGAGGCCGACTGCACACTCGTAGACGCCGGGCTTCTTGACGTGACCGCTGACACCGAACAGGCGGGCCCCGCCGTCATTCCAGCTGTGCAGGCTGCTGACCTGACTGAAGGCATCGCCACCCACGCCAATCACCGTGGGCACGATGGCGATCGTCTCGACGTTGTTGACCGTGCTCGGACAACCGAAGGCGCCCACTTGGGCGGGGAACGGTGGCTTGAGGCGTGGTTCACCACGCCTCCCCTCGAGCGAATTGAGGAGCGATGTCTCCTCACCACAGATGTAGGCGCCGGCGCCCGTGTGGACGTACACTTCAATCGGATAGCTGGAGCCGAACGGAGCACTACCGAGGTAGCCCTTGGCCTTGGCCTCGGCGATCGCTGCCCAAAGCCGCTCCTTGGACAGGTGCAGCTCGTCCCGCACGTAGATGTACGCAGCGTGGGCGCCGATGGCGTAGGCCCCGATGATGCAGCCTTCGACCAGGGAGTGCGGATTGCGCTCCATGATCGTGCGATCCTTGAACGTCCCCGGCTCGCCCTCGTCCGCATTGACCACCAGGTAGTGGGGCTTCTTGCTCTCCTTGGGCATGAAGCTCCACTTGGTGCCACAGTCGAAGCCAGCGCCACCTCGGCCCCGCACGTGTGCGGCCTTCATCTCCAGGACGACCTCGTCTCGGGACATGCCGCGCAGGACCTTGCGTGCGGATTGATAGCCGCCGGCCTGCTCGTAATAGGCGAGCGTGTGGCCATCGGGCTTGTCGTATCCGTGGGTGAGATAGCTAGTGCGCTTGAGCATGCGGATCGACCTCGGTGCCCTGGTTTGTCGTGGCCTAGTGCGGAAAGACCAGTGCGGAAAGACTAGTGCGGGGGAAACTAGTGCGGAGAACCGGTGCGAAAAACCAGTGTGGGGGAATCAGTCGGCGAGCAGGCCATCCAGAATACGATCGACCTCGGCCACGCTGAGGTTCTCGTGATAGCGCTTGTCGACCTGCATCATGGGCGCAGTGCCGCAGGAAGCCAGGCATTCGGCCGAACGCAGCGTGATCTTGCCGTCGGCCGTCGTTTGGCCAGCATGCACCTTGAGGCGCTTCTCACAATGCGAGAGCAGCTCCTCCCCGCCGCGCAGGGCGCAGGAGAGCGTGCGACAGACCCAGACCTGATGACGGCCGGGCTGCTCGCGATTGAACAGGTGATAGAAGGTCGCGACGCCCTGAACGTGGGCAGTGCTGAGCTCCAGTTTTTGAGCGACGAAGTGGATGACGTCCTCGCTCACCCAGTTGCCATTGGCCTCTTGGCACAAATGCAACACGGGAATGCAAGCCGCCATCTTGTTCGGGTAACGGGAGAGGATGTCCGCGAACTTGCGCTCGTCCTCTGCACTCAGGGCGAATGCCATGTTTCTTCCTGGTTCCGTTCCTCGGCGACGGTGCGGCAAAATCGCCACTTGAGGGGCGCCGAGCGGGCCGCACGGTAGTGAGCGGTGGTTCGGAGTGTCAAGGGTGCGATCCGGGTGGAAACGTCCCGCGGACCCTCGAGCCCTTTCGGCATGAATTCGTTCACTTGGAAACTCTCGCCCCGCGGCGGGTGCGCGGCTTTCGCCCGAAGCGCTGACCTTCCTCGCGAATTCACGGGCACGGACGCACACGTCGGAAAATTCTGAAGACGAGGCACGACCGTCGGGAGACCGGTGTCCGGTGGCTCGCGGGCCGGTTCAGCGCGAGCGGCTTGTTTCGCGCGGGTCCCGCCATGTAGGCTGGCCCGCCCGAGCCGAGCGCCGGGGAGGAGGAGCCAGTTCTCGTGTTTTGCCCGAATTGCGGCACCAAAAATCCGGACAGCGAGGCCAAGTGCGCCCAGTGCGGCTTCGACCTGCAGGCGAAAGCGCCTCAAGCCCGCTTCAAGGGAACGATGGTGATGGCCCCCACGTCGGCTACGCCGAAGGCGACCCCGGCGGGCGCGCCTACGCCCGAACCGAGCTTGCAGGCTCCGCCGG
>Ga0247798_1000081_pt1 | contig 11743 bp, 8 predicted proteins | sample UWRJS197509C6_FD_179929 | JGI IMG/M metagenome (GOLD analysis project Ga0247798, IMG submission 179929) | Soil microbial communities from Arlington Agricultural Research Station in Wisconsin, United States - UWRJ-S197-509C-6 | ecosystem: Environmental > Terrestrial > Soil > Agricultural land... | reverse complement strand
GCGAACCCTGCTGCGACCCGTCGTGGTGGCCACCGTCGAGCGGGTGGACAAACATCCGACACGTCCCAATCTCTCTCTGGTCACCGTTCGCCTTCACGGCGGCGATGGGCCCGTCCCCCCGTCCGGTTCGCTCCCGCCTTCGCGGGAGATGCTCCGGAGCGCTCCGGAGATGTCCACAGTCGTGTGCGGCGCCAGCAACGTTCCGCCCCCCGGTGGCCAAGTCATGTATGCGGGCACCGGAACGAAGCTCCCCGGCGTCGACTTCGTGCTCGCTGCGCGGGACATCGGCGGCGTGCAGAGCGATGGGATGCTGTGCAGCGAGGCGGAGCTGGGGCTCGCTCAGGAGAGCGCCGGCATCTGGACCTTAGCGCCAGGATCTTTCCCGGTGGGTTCACGCATCATCGACGTCTTCCCCGAAGCCCGCGACGTACTGTTCGAGATCGACGTAACGCCCAACCGGCCGGATGCGCTCGGTCATGTCGGGGTGGCGCGCGATCTCGCTGCCTTCTTCGAGCTCGACTTCGACGTGCCCGAAGCGATCGACCCCAAGGAAACCGGCCCCGACATCGCACAGTCGCTTTCGCTCTCGAATCGAGCAACCGACCGCTGCCCGCGCTACGGGGCCGCTCTCGTCCGCGGGGTGACCGTCGGACCTTCCCCCGATTTCATGCGCTGGCGCTTGCATCGCTTGGGGGTTCGTCCCATCTCGAACGTCGTCGACGTCACCAATTGGGTCCTGCTCGAGTTCGGGCAACCGCTGCATGCGTTCGACGCCGACTTGGTGCGCAATGCCACCATCGAAGTTCGCCTCGCAAAACCGAGCGAGACGCTGACCACCTTGGATGGCCAAGTGCGCAATTTGGCCGAGGGCGACCTCTTGATCACCGACGGCGTCGGCCCCACGGCCCTGGCCGGCATCATGGGCGGGAAGGACAGCGAAATCCAAGCCAGCACGCGCGACGTGCTGCTCGAATGTGCCTACTTCTCACCGCGTGGCATCCGGCGCACGGCCAGGCGCCTCGGCATCCACACGGAATCCTCCCACCGCTTCGAACGCGGCACCGACCATGCCTGCACCGATCTGGTCCTCGCACGCGCGCGCGCCTTGCTTTGCCAGCTTTCTGGCGGCGTTGCCGCCCGGGGAACGCTGCGGGCAGACGGACCAGCCATCGAGCTGCCCCGCATCGAACTCCGCAGCGATCGCATCGAACGACTGCTCGGCGTGCCCGTGCCCTTCAAGGAAGCGGTGCGCACGCTCAATCGTCTCGGCCTTGCCGTCGAGTACCTGCGAGATGCCGATCACGGCGTCAAGCAGGCCGTAGTGCGCGGCGCTTCGCACCGCCCCGACGTCAGCATCGAACAGGACCTGATCGAAGAAATCGCCCGCATTCGCGGGCTCGACGAAATCCCGACGGTCCTGCCTGCCATCGAACCGCAAACGCCGCGGACCTCGGGCATGATGGAACGCCAGGTCGCCGACATTTCCGTTTCCCTGGGACTCTCCGAAGCCCTGACCTACTCCTTCGTATCAGCGGCCGATCTCGACAAACTGCACGCGCCCAAGCCCGTCGTGGTCCTGCAGAACCCGCTCAGCGAGGAGCGCAGCGTGCTCCGCACCAGCCTCTTGCCCGGCCTGCTCGAGGCGGTGGGGCGCGCCCGACGCCGCGGACAAAAGCGCGCGCAACTGTTCACGATCGGCGTCGTGTTCTTGCCCGTCGGAACGGAGCACCCCTACTCGTCCGCGCGACCATCGACGCGCGAAGACGCAGCGGGCCTGCCCTACGAACGTCCCAGTTGGACGGCCGTTTTGGCTGGCCCCCGGCCAGAGCACCTCAGCCTGAAGCCGCCGGACTTCGACGTGTACGATGCCAAGGCGATCGCCGTCGAAGTGGTGGAACGTTTGACCGGCAAGAAGGCGTTGGTCGAATCTGCACAGCCCGACGCCGTTCCCCATCTCCATCCGCGCAGTGCGGGCCGAGTGCTAGTGGATGGCGTCCACGTGGGTACGTTCGGACCACTGCACCCAGACGTCGTCGATGCCTGGGATCTCGGCGGAGGCCTGCAGACGATCGAGCTCGATCTCGGCACGATCGAGGCACTGGGCAAAGTCATTCCGCGCTATCGGCCGGTACCGCGACTGCCCGCCGTGACCCGCGACCTCTCGCTCCTCATCTCGGATGCGACGCCCGCCAGTGCCGTCGTGCAAGCGATGCGCGCTGAAGCAGGCGAGCTGTGCGAATCCGTGGAGATTGCGGCGGAGTTCCGTGGCGGAAGCGTGCCTGCGGGCGAGCGCTCGATCACCTTCCGGGTCGTCTATCGAGATCCGCTCGCACGGCGCAGTCCCGATTCGGCCAGGACGCTGACGGACAAGGAGATCGACCTCATCCAGGACAAGGTCGTGGCCCGAGCCAGCAAGCAGTTTGGCGCGACCTTGCGCGCTGGCTAATCCCGGCAGGCTAATCCCGGCAGGCTACGCCGGGCAGGCTACGCCGGGCAGGCTAGTTCGTGAAGTTCTGAACCGACCACACCTCGCCGGCAGTCGTGGTGTGGAAGCCGCACGCGACCTTGCCGAAGCTCGGATTGGTCATGTTGATGAAGTGACCGTGCTCCTGGAAACAACTGCCCTCGCACGGCCCACTCGGCGGCGGTCCCTCGTCGTACATCATCTGCAGGCAGCCCTCGACCACCTGCTGCTCGGACCCCCAAGCGGGGCATTCGTTCTGGCCAAAGCCCGATTCGCAGATGCCATCGCCGAATCCAGCGTGGGCTTCGTCTCGCTCCGCGTCGTAGGCGGCCTGCTCGTCGGCGCACGCTTCGCCTTCGGTCCAGCGCAGGAGCGGCTCTTCGCACCAGCACCCCACGCGGAACTGATTGATGCGATCGACGCAGTCCTGGTGCAGGTCTCCGCTGGTGGGCAACGGCTCGGGAGTACAGTCGGCGCTGGGCGTGCACGTCCCCGTCTCCGCTCCGCCGCTGGCCGGCCCGACGCCGCCGAGCGACGAGCCACCGGTCGAGCTGCCACCGGTCGAGCTGCCGCCGGCCGAGCTGCCACCCGTCGAGTTGCTGCCGCCCGTCCCCGGAGAGCCCGTTCCGCCACTGCCTTGGACAGGGGCACCACTGGAGCAGCCCAGGGCCAAGGCGAAGAAAAAAAAGAACGGGACACGCCGCATTCGCACGTAGCCAGCCTGTCACCGTCGTTCGCAAGCCGCAACGCACGCGGGGCGGGTGGGCAGCGCCGAAAGGGCGCGCTCAGACGGAAGATTCCGCCGTCGTCACGATGGCGGCGAGCTGACGTCCACTCTGAGCACCGTCGCGCCTGTAGGAGAAGAACCGACTCGGTTCCAGGTACGTGCACCCCAGGACGTCCTGGATGCACTCGGGATCGAGCCCGGCGAAAATGAGCTGCGCGCGAGCCAGGAGGCGCAGATTGACGTGTGGCCGCTGCCCTGAGAAGTCCACGATGTCGAAGCTCGGCGCTAGGGCGCCCAGCTGCGCTGCCACCTCGCTAGAAACCTCGAACGCCGCAGCCGAGATGTGGGGTCCGATGGCTGCCACGAAGTCACCTGCGCCCTGGGCTTGGAGCGTCTCGATCGCGCGCGGGACGATGCCGGCGACGAAACCGCGCCATCCAGAGTGAATCGCGGCAACGTGCGCCGTAGTGCGGCTCGCCAAAAGCACGGGCACGCAATCGGCCGTGATCACCGCACAAGCCGCGCCTGGGGCGTCGCTGATCACGGCATCGGCAGGACGACACGCCGTCTCGGAGTTGGCCTCTTCCCCTCGCACGACGACGACGTCGCTGCCGTGCACTTGGGAAACCCGAAAGACACGGTGCGGAGACACCCCGAGCGCCTTCGCCCCGATTTCTCGATTGGCCACCACCGCGGCCGGATCGTCTCCAACGGAGGCAGAGAAATTCAGGCTGCCATAAGGCGCTTGCGACACGCCGCCCGCCCGCATGAAGAATCCGTGCCGGACACCGGACCGCGTCAAGAGCGAGCTCGTGAGCAGGAGCGGACTTTCGACCTGGACCTGGCCGGGCGTAATTGCCCGGTCACGGGCGCGCGGACCTTCCAAGGGTGCGCTTTCGGGTCCTGCCTCTGGAGCGGACATGCAGCAAGTGGTAACACTTTCGCCGCATGTCGTCCCCGAAGAACGATCCGTTCGTCGGTCGCGAAATCCTCGATGGCCAATTTCGCGTAACCCAGCGCATCGGGGCAGGGGGCATGGGAGCCGTCTATCGCTGCGAAGAACCCGCGATGGGGCGGGAGGTGGCGATCAAGATCCTGCACCAGCGCCTCAAAGGTCGGCAGGACTTGGTGAGTCGGTTCCGCCGCGAAGCACGGGCGATGAGCCAGCTCAGCCACCCGAACACCGTGCGTGTTTTCCGCTACGGAGAACTCGACGATGGCTCGCTCTACATCGTCATGGAGATGCTCGAGGGAAAGAACCTCAACCAGACGGTGCGACGCGGTGGCCCGCTGCCGATGGACAAGGCGATCCCCATCTTGATCGCGTGCTGCCAAGCACTGCAAGAAGCGCACGACATGGGCATCGTGCATCGCGACTTGAAGCCGGAGAACATCTTCATCTGCAATCAGGCGGGACTGGTCGACTATCCGAAGGTGCTGGACTTCGGCCTGGCCAAGGTCACCGAGGCGCAGATGCGGCCAGGATCGCTGATCCTGACCCAAGAGGGAATGGTCTTCGGCACTCCAGAGTTCATGTCCCCAGAGCAAGCACGCGGCCAAACGCTGGACGCGCGCAGCGACATCTACTCGCTGGCCTGCATTCTCTACGAGGCGCTGACCGGCAAGCTACCCTTCGATGCCACGACACCCATGGAGTACGTCGGCAAGCACGTGACAGCAGAGCCCATCCCGCTGAGCGATCGCGTGCCGGGTCTGAAGTTCCCCGATGGCCTGTGGAAGGCCATCGCCAAGGCGCTCGCCAAGCACAAGGACGGTCGCTATCAAACGGCGACGGACTTCGCCCGCGCACTAGCGCCGTTCGCACCCCCCGGCTTCGCCACCGGCGCGCTCGCAGCAGCGACAGCGGCCCCGGCGCACCCCGCGACCAGCTCGGCGCCACCAACCAAGCGCTCGGATGCACCGCCCAAGAAGATCCTGCCACGCGGAGGAACACGCGGTACGCCGACACTGACGACGCTGCTCGGCGTCGCAGTCGCGTGCATGATCCTAGGTGGAGTCGCGGCCATGCTGATCATGCGGCTGCTCGACTAGCTCGGCCGGCATCCCAGCGATGAAAACGGAGGATCCTTCCCCGCTGGCGCGCGCGCTGGCCGACGTCCAAGCGGTGCTCTCCCGAGTTCCGTGGCGCAAGCTGGCCGTCGTAACGGGTTGGACGCTGCTCGGCCTGAGCGCAGTCGGCGCGATCGCCCTGTTCGTGTTCGTCAGGCAGATGGCCCAAGGCCTGCCCGACGTGCACCAGCTGGAGCGCGGTTACGCGCCGCCGCAGGTCACACGCATCCTGGCGCGTGATGGCACGCTGCTCGCGGACATCTTCTCCGAGAGGCGCACCGTCGTTTCCTTCGAGCGCATGCCCGACCATCTGAAGAGCGCGTTCTTGGCCGCCGAGGACGCCGGCTTCTACGAGCATGAGGGTCTGGATTACCTCGGCCTACTCCGCGCGCTGGCCAAGAATCTGGCCGCAGGCCGCGTGAAGCAGGGTGGCAGCACCATCACGCAACAGGTGGTCAAGAACGTGCTCTTGGACCAGGAGCGGAGCTACCGACGCAAGGTCCGAGAAACCATCCTCGCCTACGAGATCGAGCGCACCCTGAGCAAGGATCAGATCCTCGCCATGTACATGAACCACCTCTACCTCGGGCATGGCCGCTACGGGGTGGAGGAAGCCGCGCTGTTTTACTTCGGCAAGCACGTGGAGAAGCTGGATCCAGCCGAGAGCGCACTCTTGGCCGGCATCATTTCATCGCCAGAGCACTATTCGCCGCGCAAAAACGGCGAGCTCGCGCTCGAGCGACGCCGGTACGTACTCGAGCAGATGAAGGCCAAGGGCTTCATGACCGAAGGCGCGTACCTGGCGTACGTCGACGCCCCACTGCGGCTCACGCCCGTGCCAGAAACCGAGAGCGACCTGGCGCCCGAAGTGGTGAGCCTGAGCCGCCAGCTGCTGGAGCGAACGCTCGGCGAGCGCGCGCGTCGCGGTGGCTTTCGCGTCGACACGACGATTGACCCGGCGCTGCAGGTGGCAGCCAGAAAGGCAGTGCGAAGCGGGCTCGATGCCTACCTGAAGCGGCAAAAGCTCGCGCCGCCGTACACGCTGGAGAGCAGAAAGCTCTGGGCCAAGCCGTTCGCCGGAACTCCCGCGCGGCACGGCATCTACGTCGGGACGGTCAGTGCACGGGACGACGCGGCCGGAACCATCGACGTCCAGGTTGGAACGGTGCGCGGCAGAATCACGCTCGCGCGCGAAGAACGCTACAATCCGGGCCAGCTGACACCGACCCATTTCGTCGGGCCGGGGGCAGCCCTGCGCGTACGTATGCTCGAGGAGCCACGGCCGAACACGGCGGATTCCCCGGTGCATCTCGCGCTCGAGCTCGGACCACAAGCAGCCTTGGTTGCGCTCGATCCGGAAACCGGCGAGGTGCGCGCGCTCGTCGGCAACTACGAGGCACTGCCGGGCGGGCTCGATCGTGCCACCAGCGCGCGGCGTCAGCCCGGGTCCACGTTCAAGCCGATTTTCTACAGCTACGCCCTGAGCACCGGAGCGGTCACACCCGCCACCACCTTCACGTTTCCACTGGACCCCGCGGCGGCGCCAACAGCTGGGGCCGCAGACGGGAGCGCCGAGCCCCCACCCACCGTCGAGGTGCTGTCCTTGCGACAAGGAGTCGCTCGCAGCGACAACCGCGTCGCACGCGAGGTCTTCAGCCGCGTCGGCGCGGAAAACGTCGTGGCCTACGCTCGCGCTCTCGGCGTCACCTCGCGACTCGGGGCGGACGACAGCTTGGCGCTCGGCTCCTACGAGATGACGCCGATCGAGCTTGCAGCGGCGTACGTCCCGCTGGCTGCCGCAGGTCGCATGGGCGAGCCCGTGTTCGTGACCGGCATCAGCAGCGAAAACGGGCCGATCGAGCTAGCAAAGGCACCGCCGCCCCGAAGCGTGATGAAACCGGAAGTCGCCTACCTGATGACGAGCCTCTTGGAGAGTGTCATCCAAGAAGGCACCGGGCAGCGAGCGCTCAGCCTGGGGCGACCGGTCGCCGGCAAGACGGGGACCACCAACAAGGCCAAGGACGCTTGGTTCGTCGGGTACTCCGTCGACTTGGTCGTGGCCGTTTGGGTGGGCTACGACGACGCCGTTCCGCTCGGCGGCGCGGAGTCGGGCGCCAGTGCAGCGCTGCCCATCTGGCTCGACTTCATGAAAGCGGCCCACGAAGGCAAGCCCAAGGTCTCGTTCCCACGACCGGCCGGGATCGTGGAGGCCAAGATCGACCCGGCAACCGGTCTCCTGGCGCGCTACGAGCAGGCCGACGCCAAAACCGAAATCTTCCTGGCGGGCACGGCCCCGACCGAAACGGCACCCGAGGTGCCGGTGGAAGCTGTCCCTACCGAGACTGGCGAAGGGACCCCAGGGGAAGCCAGCGGCGAGGACGGCGACCTCGACACGGCGCCGGCCGCGCCGGACCCGCGAGCTCCCGCGGACCCAGAAGGTGCGCCTGACGCGCTGGATCCACCTGCTCCTCCGCCTGGGCCCGAGCCGGACGGCGCGCCCGGAAACGCGCCCAGCGAGGCCCCGGCCGAGCCCGGACCTGCCCCAGAGCCACCGCCTTTCTGAAGGAGCCGTCGGCCCAGGGCGTCCTCTCTTCCGAAGCCGCGAGTCGCGCTAGTGCAAGCCCGACGCTGCCAGGAGCTGCCGGGTATACGGGTGCGCTGGCTCCTGGATCACGGATTCGGTGGGGCCACTCTCCACGACTCGTCCGGCACAGAGGACGAGCAGCCGGTCGGACAGGTAGCGAGCGCTCGCGAGATCGTGCGTGACGTAGAGGTACGAAAGTCCTCGAGACAGCTTCAGATCAGCGAGCAAGTTGAGGATGCCGACGCGCACGGACACGTCGAGCATGCTGGTCGGTTCGTCCGCCAGGATGATCTCCGGCGTTACGGCGAGGGCGCGCGCAATGGCCACACGTTGCCGCTGACCACCAGACAGCTCGTGCGGCTTCTTGAGCAGAAAGTCGGCAGTGGGCTCGAGCCCGACGCTCGCCAAGAGCTCGGCCTGGCGCAGGGCGAGCGCTCGGCGGTCGCTCACGAGCCGGTGCCGCAGGAGCGGGCGCTCCAGATGGTGCGCAACCGTGTGCACGGGATTGAGCGAGGCGAAGGGATCCTGCAGCACGATCTGTACGCTCCGGCGAAAGGCGAGAGTCGGCCGCAGGCCACGGCCGAGCACGGGCTTGCCGTGCAAGTGCACCTCCCCCTCGCTGGGCGCCTCGAGCCCAGCCAACACGCGCAGGATGGTGCTCTTGCCGCTGCCAGACTGGCCGACGAGGGCGACGACCTCCCCGCCGCGCAGGTCGAACGACACCCGGTCGGCGGCCGTTACGGCCTGCTGCCCGCTGAGCGAACGCACGCTGAACGTCTTGGTCAACTGGCGAACCTCGAGCAGTGCTTTCGGCACTTCGCTCATGGTGTCCTCCGCGGCGGCACCGAAGCGTCCACATCCGGCGGAACCAACTGCAGCGGCCGATGACACGCCAGAGCGCGGCCCGCGGCGGGAGCGAACAAGGGGGGGATCGTGTGCTCGCACAGGTCCACTCGGAAGGCGCAGCGAGGATGAAAGCGGCAGCCGCTTGGCGGACGCGCGATGTCGGGCGGGGCACCCGGGATGCCCACCAGACGCGTCCCGGCCTGATGCCGGCTCAGCAGGGAATCGAGCAAACCCCGCGTGTAAGGGTGACGCGCCCCGCTCTCGAGGTCCGCCCGCGGAGCCACCTCGCAAACCCGGCCGGCGTAGAGCACCCCCAGCCGATCGCAGAATTCGAGCATCGAGCTCACGTCGTGCGACACGAGTAGAATCGAAAAGCCCCGGGCGTGCGAAAGCTCGGCAAGTCGCTGCAAGATCTGTCGCTCGACCACGACGTCGAGCGCCGTGGTGGGCTCGTCCAAGACCACGAGTGCTGGACGCAGGGCCAGCGCTACAGCCAAGCCGACCCGCTGCCGCATGCCACCGGACAGCTCGTGGGGATAGCTGCGAAGGCGCACGGCCTCGATGCCCACCAGCTCGAGTAGTTCGCCAGCGCGAGCCCAGGCATCACCACGCGAAGCGGCCTCGTGCGCCAGGATGACGTCGGTGATCTGCTCGCCGATGCTGAGCACTGGGCTGAGCGCATTCATCGCGCTCTGCAAAACCACCGCGATACGCCGAAATCGGAGGCGACGAAGTGCGCCTTCGTCCAAGGTCAAGAGGTCGACCCCCTCGAACATGACCTGGCCCGAGACAATGACCGCCGGCGGCGGGAGCAATCTCAGCGCGGCCAAAATCGCAGTGGATTTGCCGCTCCCACTCTCGCCGAGTAGCCCGAAGATCTCTCCCCGGCGAATGTCGAGCGACAGATCGTCGACGGCGCGCACCGCGGACCTACCGACGTAGTCGACGCTCAGGTTGCGGATCGAGAGCAAGGGCGACTCTTCGTCTCCGCCGCTCAATCGCGACTCGAGGTCGCTCACGCGGACGTCCTCTCGCGATCCGCGTCGGACCTGGCCAGAACGACGGGTGTCAGCAGGCGCCGTAGGCCCGTTCGCTGACCAACGAGCGCCGTATACGCGCGGTCCACCTTCAGCCTGGGGCTGGTGACTTCGTCGACGCCATAGTTGACCTGCGCCAGCGCGAAGCCAAAAAGCGCGATGGCGAGCCCGGTGGGCAGGATGGTCCACCAGGACTCGGTCAGAATGTCCTGATTGGTCACCGCCCAGAACAAGTTGGTGCCCCAAGTCACTTGGGAGACGTCCCCCAGCCCCAAGAATTCCAGACCCACTTGCGCGCCAATGGCATGCATGGTCGCGGCGATGAAGCTGGAAAATACGATGCTCGTCATGTTGGGCAACATCTCCAACAGCATGATGCGCAGCGGGTGTTCACCCAGCGCGATGGCAGCGAGCACGTAGTCCCGGCGGCGCAAGGCCAGCGCTTGCGCCCGGACCACACGTGCATTCCATGCCCAACCGGTGAGCACGAGCACCGCAGCAATCGTGAGCGGGCCCGCCTCGAGGAACGCAGCCAGCAGCACGGCAAGGGGCAGGCCCGGCAGAATCAAAAAAACGCCGACGATCAAGGACAGCACGTCATCCACGAGTCCGCCGAAGTAGGCCGCGGTCAAACCCACGAGCGAGCCAATCGACATCACCAGGACGCCAACCAACAGGCCAATCCCGAGTGAGCTCCGTGTACCGACGATCAGCTGCGCGAAAGCATCCTGCCCTTGACGCGTCGTGCCCAACCAAAACTCGGCGCTGGGCGGCAGCAGCGGGTCCGCCAGAAAAGCCGCTGGATCGCGGGTCAGAAAGGGGCCCAGCGCCGCGACAGCCGCAAACAGGGCCAGGAGCGCGAGCCCCAGTCGCGCCTGCCGGCTGTCCCAGATCCCGCGCAAGAGCATCATCGGCGAAGCCTCGGATCGAGCAGGACGTGGGCGACGTCGACGAGCCAATTCGCGAGCAGAACCGCAAGCGTGATGAACAGGAACAGCCCCTGCATCAGCGCGTAGTCCTGGTTCTTCACCGCTTGGTAGAGCAGAAAGCCCTGGCCCGGATAGGAAAAGACGATCTCCGTGAGCAGCGAACCCGACAGCACGAAGCCGAGCGCCATGCCGAAGCCGGTGACGCTGGGCAAGATGGCGCTCCGTGCTGCATAACGGAACAGGACCTTGGCCGGAGAAAGGCCCTTCGCCACTGCCAAGAGCACGTAGTCTTCGGAAAGTGTGGCCATCAGGTTATTGCGCATCGACAGCACCCACGCTCCCACCGACGTGAGCACGATGGACAGACTCGGCAGAAAAGCGTGACTGAGCGCGCTCGCCACGAACGCTGCGCTGACTCCTGGCTCGAGTTCGTCGCTGTAAGCATGACGAACCGGCAGCCAGTCCAGCGAAAATCCGAAGACATAAAGCAGCAGCATGGCCAGCCAGAAGTAGGGGAATGCCCCCAGAAAGGTCAGCAGCGGGGGCAGCAGCGCGTCGGCCACGCTGCCGCGCCGGAATGCCAACACCGCGCCGAGCAGCGACCCCAGCGTGAAGCTGATCAGCACGCTGACGCCGGACAAGAAGAGCGTCCAGAAAAGCCCGTCCGCGATCACTTCGGTCACGCGCGCTGGAAAGTACGACACGGAAATGCCGAGATCCCCCCGGCACAGTCCCCCGAGGTAACTCAGGTACTGCTCCGGCAGCGGCGCATCGACGTAGCCGAAAGCGCGCTTCATGGCCTGTAGTGCCTCCGGCTCCAGACGACCCTGAAAGCGCAGTTGAAGTGCCGACGCCGGGTCCCCGGGTGCGAGTCGTGGGATGAGAAAATTGAGACTGAGCGACACCCAGGCCGCAAGCAGGTAGAAGGCGAAGCGCCTGAGCAAGTGGATCACTCTTGCCCTCCGACTTCTCTCCGCGAAAGCACGCCGAGCACGTCGGGCCTGGTCGGCATGCCGCGCGGCCGCAGTTCGACGAGAGCCAGCAGAAACCCCGGGATCTTGTAGGGTGCGAGCGCCACGTAGGGGT
>Ga0247798_1000079_pt1 | contig 11781 bp, 28 predicted proteins | sample UWRJS197509C6_FD_179929 | JGI IMG/M metagenome (GOLD analysis project Ga0247798, IMG submission 179929) | Soil microbial communities from Arlington Agricultural Research Station in Wisconsin, United States - UWRJ-S197-509C-6 | ecosystem: Environmental > Terrestrial > Soil > Agricultural land... | reverse complement strand
AAGAGCTTCCTTTTCACCTTTAAGTTCCTTACGGATCTCAGCTTCGAGGAACTGTTCGTCATTTGTAACACCCTTAAAAATGTCTGCGTCAGATCCCATCTTTGGGGTAGTTATAAATCCAGTTGGTTTTATCATATAAACAATTTTATGTCTTTATCTTTCTTAAACTCCTTCCACTGCTTTTTTCCCATCATTTCAGGGTAACAGTACGGTTCGTTTTCACAGCCCATATCAGCTGTAGTCTTAGGAACAATCTCACAACCACACTGAATACAGTGTCCCTGTTTCCAGCACTCAGGGCTCATGAGGACTACCTGACCTCTTCTCCAGATGATTTGTTCCTTAATATGTTTGGGGGTTGGCAGAAAGCTTCTAAACCAGCTCTGGGTTACGGCCCAGATATGTTTAAAGTCGAGCTTAGCTGGATTTAAAGCGCTCGTCTTCCCCCGAATTAGGTTCCAATAGTACTTGATCTTCATTTCTTTTTACTCTTACTTCTTTCTTAATGGATAGGTATTTCTCGTATTCCTTTAGTCTTTCCTTAAAGTTGGCAAGACGAATCCTCTTTTCTTCCCATTCCTTCAAAGTTTGAGCTGAAGTCCATTGATCATGGGTTGGTTCTGTAAATTCTTCCACGAAAATCTCAAGTCTTTTCTTCCTAAGGTGCCATGACCCTACACCTTTCAGCTTGAGTATCAAAGAGTTAGGTTCCTTCAGCAGTCTTGCTGTTTCCTTAAAGATGAAGGATCCTATGTCTTTATACATTTCCGGGCTCTTTCCAGTCTCTTCTGCTACCATCTTATATACATCGAGATGGTTAGTTTGCATTGGTAACTGTTTGAACTAGGAGTAATCTATCGAATTCAGCTTGAGGTATGTACTTCTCACTGACTGATAATGAGGTGTTTCTGGGCTTTTCGAATACTCCCAGATTGGTGTATTTGGATAGAGTATTACGGATTGACTGCTTACTCTTCTTGAACTTCTTCTCCAAACACAAGTCAAAGAACTCTTCCTGCTTTTGGGAATTACTGTATCCTCCAAAATTGTAGAGCTCCAGAACAATATTCATGTCATTTTCATATGGCTGAATACCATACTGCAGGAACTTCAGGTACAAATGTACCCTAAGAACATCCTTCTTTTCCGGAAGTATGACTTTTGAAAGAAACTGCTTGATTTCCATGATGGTTTTATATAGAGATAATATACTAAATAATAATTAATTTTCCAAATTTATTTTAGAAAATAACTTAATATGTTTTAATAACTTTGGATGTTAATCCCATCAGCTCTGCTTGGTTCTCAAGTACTGCTGCAATGTCTCTCAAACGGAACACAGGAATGCCAATATCACTCAACATTTCCTTATTCCATTGGATAGCTTTTCCCTCTCCTCTTGTAGTAAATCCCTGATACCATTCATGACAAATACTAGCAGGTTGATCAAATATTCTCTTTAGGAGGTCTTGTCTGTATTCTTTCTCTTTCATATAGGTTTTTTAAATCATTTATCCAATTTACCCCTTCATAGGGCTTTTCCATTTGATTGCTACTTATGGTGATCCCTTTCCTGAATCTCTCAAACTCGTACTTTTTGGCAAGTACCGTATCAAACTCAAGTATGAACTGAGGAAGCTCATTGACTCTCTCCGAACAGATTGTGTCAATGAGCTTCTGTAATTCAGTTCTTTCCACTTCCTTCACGCTGGAATTCCATGACTTCAGACGAGAAGTGTGCTTATCGTGGTCTACATACGTAAACTGTTTGATGTTACCATCAATATCAGAATACTTGCCACCGTGATCACCTACGTACTTAGACTTAGGTGTGTATGCCATTAGTTAGCTTCCTCCAAATTTATATTACCTGCAGGGTCTTCCTCATTCTTCTTTGCGATTTCCTCTGCAAGAGCTGCCTTAAACTTCTCCATCTTCTCTCTATCTTCCTCAATTCTCTTCTGAGCTCTCTCCTGATACTCCTTATAAAGGGGTTCAAGTTTCTCTGATTCCAGAGCGTAATACATCTTCTCGTAGAATGCTTTCCATGAACGGGCTGATAACTCCTGTTCTACCACCGTAGCTCTCATCATTGCCATCTGTGGTGAATCGAGGTCTAGGACCCCATTGATCTTCTTTCCTTGCTTTTGCATATATGTGTTTTTATTTCCAGTTTGGATTGTCCATATTCTCCCATTCGAACAGGACGGTTTTATTTGCTTTTTCTATCCAGAAATCAGGCTCTGGGTCTCCATCTTTTGGGTAGAGAGTTCCTAATCTGTAGTCATCTGGTTCTAATTTAACCTTTAGGAAAGCACGCAGTGGGAATAAATTCTCAGCTGAACTTAAGAAAAGGTATGTATTACTAGAGAACAGGTTAGTTCTAACCCAGTCTGTCATGTAATTATAGAAACCCTGATACTTCCTATCACAGGAATTCCATACCTGAGCCATGTTAGGATATGGCATTACCAAATCTACTTGTTCAAATAGCTCATTTTTGTTTAGATAAGACAACTTGTGATTGGCTAGATTAGTCACACGTGAAGAATATTCAGGAAAGCAGTTGACGATCACCATGTCAGGCTGAACCCAGAAGGTTGACTTTATCCTTTCAATCAATGTTTTCGTATCTGACAATTCCTTCTCGTATGATACCATGAAGTACTTATCCTTCAGTTTTGTTGTTTCCATCTTCCATTATCTTTTTGTATTGCTCAGGGGGTATTGCCATTACTGTAATAGCTGCTTTTGTATCTTTTGCCTTCACAGGATGTGCTGTTTCATAAAGTGTACTGAATTTGGATAACTCAGCCTTAAACTTCTTCTTACTCCACGGTACCAGCAATTGTCCTGCATGCAGGAATCTGACTATACAGGCTTCAAATTTGCCGTCAATAGCCTTGTTGAATGAATCTGTTGAAGGTAACCATCTGTCTTCGATACCAATAAAGTCCCAATAAGGATACTCTGCCTCTCCAAAGACCATATCATACTCTTCCTCCGCATCTTCCGAGGGAATCCCCAAATCAGGTTTATTTTTCATTTTTCTTTCCTCATTGTCTCCATCAATCATAACAATAGGAAATGTAAATAATTCATCTATCATACTTTATGTTTTAGCAAAGATAATACGTAATTGCATATCTTCCAAATAATTAATCAATAAAATCTACAGTTCCCAAATTAGGAACATGCATTATATGGTATGTTGTTTCTGTACTGGTTGCCTTAGCACCTTTACCTTTTTCAGATATCTCCTTTATAAAGTCCCAGTCGTGTCCATATCGTGGACTGTGGGGTTTACAAGCCTTTGCAAGCATTGTATTAACAATAATTTCACTATGTCCTATCCTTGAAGGAGCTATTACTGGCACCCTCACAGAATTTCCCGGACCTATAAGACTATTGAAATACATAAAATCCAGATCAGTTTTCTCAATCTCAAGGTAATTGTTGAAGTGGTTGGGTAGGATGATGTCGTCATTTGCAAAGAAGACAAGATATTTACCTTTAGCCTTTTGTATAGCATAGTTTGTTAAATTATATCCACAGCTTCCGGTATGTTTAGGGAAGTTATGGTAAAGTATTCTGTTGCCAGAAGCAGCTGCAGCACAGGCCATTTCGAACATAAAGCCTTCATTAATAAGCTTTTGGAAGTGTGGACAAGCATCTCCTAATATGATAGCCTCCCATCCGTTAATGTTCTGGGCTAGGATGTTGGAAATTGCCCTTCGGGTCCTCTGTGGACGGCCCCAACAAGGGAGTGTCACTGTTATTCTTGGTTGTGCCATGTATTATATTTGGGCCAATGTCCTTTGCAGGAACACCAGCATATTTTCTAAATGGATTCATTTCCAGCTTTTTGGTCACTGCAGCGTTCATTCCTATCATACAACCTTGTGGAACTTTAACTCTCTGATGAATACAGGCATTAAGTCCTATATTACAGTCAAGTCCTATGGTTGCATGACCTCCTATCTTTGCTCCACAAGATATAGTAGATCCCTGACATATGAGAGCATCATGACCTACATGAGAGTGTTTTAGGAACCAACATCTATCAGCTATGGTCGTAATCCCTTCAGTACCAGCATCTACTGTTACATGACCTGTAAATACACAGTTGTCTCCTATCTCTACTGATCCTGTTCGTATTAAATGTGCAGGAATAGTATGATATTTTCCTGCCAGAAAGTATTCATATTCTATATCTTCTTTAGTCCAATAGGCTTTATGCTCAGCAGGATACCCTATAATACAAAACGGACCAATATAGTTACCTGTACCCATTTTGACGTTAGGACCTATGACTGCTGTTGGATGTATGTAATTGTCACTCATCGTGTTTCGTTTATATCCCACCCATTCCCGTCCATAGGGTTTCCGTACATCTTAATGTCGTCTGAGTAGAAATGTTTAATAATTCCTCCCGGTAGTCTTACAACCCATACAGTATTAACCATATGGCCATAATCTATCAGGAAAATAGCGTCTCCATCTCCCAAAGGAGTAGATACCTCTATATAAGGATTTAGTTGTAATATCATATCTTCTTGATTTCCTTCATCAGGGTATTTATCACTTTCTGATATTCCTCTTTTCCTATCTGAGAATTTGTTTCTACCATCTTTATATATGCAACTCCAATCATAAGGAGATATGCATCATATGGATTAGTATATATTTTTTCTTTCATATAGTTCCTTTTCTGAATACAATAGAGAACCTAAGACTCTCCACTGGGTATATACAATGTTGTTTCTTCCATCTGTCTTCCTCTGTCATTTGCACTAAGGATCTCTCAGGTAGAAGATACTGAACTTCTTGGCTCTCGTCCTTAAGTCCCATAGTAGCTGGGCTCAGCAAAGAAAGCACTGTTATCACATCTCCGGAAGTCTTAGAGTCTATATGCCAGTCAATTGCTTGGCCTTTACCATACTCATTGATAGTTATATGGTCTGGTCTCTCTGTCAGATAGCCCTTTGCCATTAGACGTGAGACTAAAAACTCCAACCACTGCGGTAAGTCCTTTGACTGGATTGGTGCATTATAAGGAAGCTTAGAACCATATCTAAGCACTTTATTTCGTGCCTTACCTGACAAAACTCTCGAAGGTTTAATGTGAGATAGAATCTCCTGCTCTTCCTGAGGGCTGATGAAGTCTTTCGTTACTGAGATCATTGGATGTACTAATTGTCCATTCTGGATAGGGATAAGGATTAGGATTTATAGGAGGTTGGTATGGAGGATCGGATTGTAACATTGGTACATATTTTACCTGTGGTTCGTCTAGTAAAAGGGTCCACATCTCATTGAAAGTGATATGCCCAGCCATGAATAATCTTTCTATTATTTGCTTTTTATTAGGTTCTGGGAACCCTGAAGTTGTTATTGTCATTTTGCTATTATTAAACCAACTCCAACTCCTACAGCCACAGGAAGGAGCACTCTCTTAAAGAAGGAAGCCTTTTTGGGTTTGTAGAAAACAGAGTTAGCAGATTTGGATTGAACTAATGGGTTTGAATGGAAGTACTGAACCTCTACTGTATTGACTTTCAGGAACTTCTTGTGCTCCACGAACCTTAGTTGTAGGGTGTCAGGTATGACCAAAGAGTTAATAAGAAGTCCTTGTCTCTGCACAGTTGCATCCAGACTAAAGTTAGGAGTATTTAGAACTGCATCACGGGGTACCTGAATAGTAGAATCACTTATGTATTGTGCAAGTTCTGCACAATTCTCGGATACGGAATCTGTAAAATGCCTCATGGCTACTGAGTCCAGATAAGGTATGGTAACCTTTGTGATCCCAGTCCTTGTCACTTCCTTATAATATGCTATAGTCTCCAGACTTCTGGCATCCTTCTTCCTTAGATCGAAGATTGTATCAGTTAAACTATTGAGACTCTTGGTATTATCAGCAATAATGGATTCTTGCTTGAAGATAGTCTGACCCTGCTTGCTGGTAAGTGTCTTCAGTTCCTGCTTATCCAGACTCAACTGAGTAATTTGTTCCTTACCCTTTGAAATCTGCTGATTCAGGTTACATGTGTGAAGCCAAAAGACTGCTGTTAAAAATACCGTTACTACCCACGGCCAGTGTTTTGAATACTTATTCATCCTGTATATCGAATTTAGATTTGAATATTTTTGATGACCCATCCTCATAAGCTATGTAATCACCAGCCTTTAAGGTCAGATCATAATAACTCATATTAGTATTTATCCTCAAGTTTGTATCCTGAGCCTCCATAGATTGGATGACTTCATCATCACCTCCACCATAGAAATCCCCTACCTCTAATACAGAGGCCATAGACGAAATGTACTTCTTTACTGTCATATTGAATTTTTTAATATATTGTATAATTGGTCAGATAGACCGAACCTCTTGCGATTGATCTCCAAGGACTTAGCTATATCCCCTGATGCTGTTCTCTTAACTGCTGCCTTCCAGTCACACCACATTTCTACCAAATCCAAAAGGTTCATATCATCTACTCCATTAGGATAATGCTCCGGGTGATGGGAATTCACAGCATAGTGATTATCCAAGGCTGGCTTCAACTTAGCCAAGGAAGCCTTGTACTCATCAGAACCATACTCAAGAGTTTTCAGAATAGGCGTCATCTCATCAAAAAGATCCTTCTCTACCTGAGAATTAAGCTTTGAAAGATCATGCTTCAAACCTCTACAATAAAGGTCACCAGCAAATCCCTCCAGTTCATGTCTCACATCTGCGATGTGTCTCTCTGTATCTTGTCTACTATCGTAACTCATGATTCTATTTTAAAATGTTCTTTAAATGCATCCAAAATCTCTTGGACTACTCCAAATGAATGAAGTGATCTATTTCTTATCTCCCTAGCCTTAATCTCCTCAAGCTTTCTAAGGAAGATCCTGATCTGACCCTCATACATCTCTTCCACTATTTCTCCACCCATACTCATATTCCTAATAATTTACATATTTTACGAAACTCATTAATAGAAGGACAATCCCTAGACAGAAAGATCATCCTACCTTCCCACCATTCCTGTCCTTCTTTAGCAGGTTGAAAGAATGCTATCTGTCTGTCCCATGAAAACCTACATGTATATTCGTTCTTTTTCAGTACATATGTAATGTCAAATGGATTATCCATAGCAGTTAGTAATGAGTACTGCTCCCACCCTTCCTTTTCTATCTGTTCCTTTGTCAGGTATGGAGTTCGAAATCTACCCATTGGAGGCCAATCCTCACGAATATCAGGAGCCATTCCACGCTCCTGATTAGCCTTAATAATATAGGGTTCTGATTCCTCCTTGTCTGAACAATAGTAATCACTCCAAGCTTTGTTATATTCCTCTTGGCTAGCACCCTCAGGTAGGAAAAGACTTGTGGAACGACTAAAATCCATCTTTATTTTCTCAGTCTCATATCCAACAAATAAATCAGATATATCTGGAGTATAATACTTACTCATCTTTTGGTGGTTTTAAATCACGAACAAAGACCAGAGACTTGCCCTCATATACCTGAACCTCTATAAGACGACGAATCGCAAGAGACTGAAGATTCGATCCCTGTACTAACAAAGGAACATCAGATATGTGATAACACCTCCACCCCTGATCCATTAACTGTATTGATAACTCTTTGAATGTCATAACCAAAGATAAGCCCCCATAATCCCCTAGCCAAATATTTACCAATATGTTAACAAAGTTTTAACATATTAATTTTTATTTTAATTTTGTTTTAAAAATTCTGTGTACACGATTTCAGAGTACTGACCTTGCAAAGCTACCCCCTCAGTGTTGACATCTGCCTCCATCCCCGGTCAGTTTGAGAGTGGAAACTCAAAAATTCTCGTCAGGGAAAGTCAGCAGAAAAATCTTACCAGAAACAATAAACTTACTTACCATGAGTAACAAGACATCACCAACATCAGTTCTTCCAGTAAACCTAAGGAAGTTCATCATCATCTTCATCACATGCCTTGCAGGGGTCAATATTTACTGCATGCTTGATTTGTTCCTGTATAAGGGGCTGGAATTCAAGCATTATGCGTTTATGGGCTTTCCTGTCATAGTGGCTGCACTATATTGGTCATTATGGCCCAAAAGGATTAATTAAATCCTTTGACCAAGGGGACCTTGAGAATCTACCTTTCTTATATTCGAATCTTACCAAAACTGGAGGCACCAGTATAATCTCAGCAACATTTACCATGAATCTCGCAGCATTATTGGGTCTCAAGATCGAGGCCGTGAAAGTCATTTTAGTTGGTACACCTGAAGTTACCAACATTGTTGACTCTGAAGACAAGCCTTACTACGTAGCTAAGCTGAAATCTCCGATTATGGTTCGGTGTTCAACTGATCCTCAAATCGAAGCTCAGGAGATTGATGAGATCTATCTGAGAGAATCAGCTATCACTGCTGATGGCTGGACACCTATTGTTGAAGGCAAACCTGAAGAAGGCTATACTATGCCTGATTGGGTTGCTGATTTCAGCAAAGGTCAGGGAATTGCTATCTATCAGGCTACTTCGATCAAGACTTGGACTAAGACCACAAGGGGAGATCGTAGAGCTGAAGAGCGTAATCGTATCAATGATTCGATTCGCAAGAGAATGGCTGATCGCAAGAAAGATTAATTCTTCGAGCTTGGGCTTGTACTGTTGTACAGGCTCAGGCTCTTTTTCATTTTAGACGAGGGGGACCTTGCTAAACAACCAAAATATGGTTGTGTATGTACGTAACCTATTCCATCGGATAGCACGAAGTATATAATCTTGATTATTAACGTTTTAAACAGATTTATCATGAAGAAATTAAGTGAAATCTTAGGAGCCAAGAAAGGTGTGGATCTTGAGTTCATTGCGATTCAGGAGGATGAGACCAGAGATGGTTTGCCAATTGTAAGATTGGTATTAAAAAACACTCTGCCAATTGTGTATGGTAGAAACATTGTTGATCCTGTGACTGAAGATCGGGTACGCCTTGAAGCGACAGATGTCGACATGGTGTCAATTGGTAAAGACACATTGGATGAAATTGAAAGGCTGGAGCAAGAGGAATTGCTTAAGCCAGAAGCTGAGCGTAACATGCCATTCACATGGATTAAAGAAGGTGAATCTGGCAGGCTCAAATGTGATCTGAAACTGGATGTCGCAGGTAACACACAGGAAGTTTGGGTAACCAAGGAAGGATTTGCCGCATTTGCTGCTAAGAAGAGAAATGAACGGAGATCCAACCAAAGGACTAATCTTGTGGCAAGGATTCGTAAGGCTAAAACCGAAGCTGAATTCAAAACAGCTAATCCTGACAACAAGGTCAATGGACCATTAGTCACTGCCAACACCGAGAACTAAACATTATTCAGGGGAGCTGGTTCAACTGGACTTGTATTGCCAGACAGCAGCCTGAAAATACTGATCACCTGACAAGTAGTTGATAATCAACTGATTCATGGATGGGTTAGTAAAGTCAAAATACTGAGTTCATGGTAAGATTCAGTAAGATCTGGTAGGATCTAAAGGGCATCTTGGAAACTATAACTAAGAAATTAGTTGTACAACTAAGATGTCCTTTTTTGTTTAGGTGACTAATATATTGTAAAAATATCTAATAGGTCGCCGCATTATCTAACTAATCTCCAATTAAATTATCTTTATGGCACTATTCAGTAGTTGGGGTGAGGATCAGTTTCAATATGAGGATTTGCATTCTGGTTGGAAGGATACTCGTAGGTATGAGGGTGTGGATTATAGAGAGACAAATCATATTCCTATTATAGGGGATATTGTTTTATTAAATGATAGAGTATTCAGGGTCAACTCTTTGGCTCAGCTTGAGGCTTTGGTTGAGGGTGGAGCTAAGGTATTGAAGCCTATTTAGATAAATCTTAAAATTAATTACCATGCCAAATATTCAGACAACTCCTAGCCCCAAGGAGATTATTAAATGTGTAGATACTGGGGTTGAGACAGCTTCTTTTGGGTATTATGAGGGTATTCAGTATGCCAAGGAGAAGGGATTGCATCATACTACTGATTTTAAGAAGGTATATCATGGCACTCATTATATTGTGTGTTGTGGTGATGTAATGGTTCGGGTAGATGATGAGTTATTCCCAGAAATAGAAAGGAGGGTAATATGACATTTAGTGTTCAGATAAATAATCTTTCTGAGGTACATAGAGTAGCTATAAGTCAGGTAATGGCTAATTTTAATATTATAGCTGGTGATATGGTTGAGGGTGAGCCTATTGTGATTGATTTTAATAAATTACCAGATAGGGAAGCAGTTGCTAGGTATACTAGTGAGATTATTGCTGCATCTATGGCATTATATACAATGACTAAAGTATAGTATTTAAGGACAGACTCTTGGGGTTTGTCCTTTTTTGTATCAAACCTTTTATTATGAACCTTGTACAAGAATCACAAATGACACCAGCCCAGTGTGAAGCTATGGATGCTGTAGAACATATGACTCCAAAAGAGATTCAGGATTTTGCAGCTATGCTTGTTATAAAGCTTGAGAACAAGATCAGAATAGCTCAATTGACGAAGAAATTAGGCACGGTATAGTGCCTTTTTGTTTCCACATAAAAATACTTACCATGCAAACAACATCTAAAGCCTTAAAACAGGACGGCTTTAAACATCCTGAAGAGACAGATAGTATCACTGAGATGCCAAGATTTAATGAAGTTATCAAGATAGAGATGTCAGTAGACACTCTTTACGATAGGCTTCTTGAGCTTCTACCCGAGAATTACAAACACAGAGAAGTATTAGCTCATGCTATTATAGGGTCTAGTGTTATAGCAGGAAATATTGGATATATTTCTAATGCACTGTTTGGCTTTACAAATGATATTGACTTTAAAGAGGGCAATATTATAAATTGTACTGCTAAGGAGCGTAAAGAGCGTTATGATGCCAATAAAGAAAAGGAAGATGGTACACCTAAGGAATTTGAAACCAGTCACGACACTGAGAATTATAACCCTAAGTGGGCTATTCGCAGGGTACCTATTGGCAGGTGTGAAATTGTTAAGATCAATCTGTATTCCAGAGATAAATTGGTTGTCAGGTTCAAGAATGCCAATTCATATAGCGATAATCTTGAAACCTGTGAGGAATCAGTCAATCAGGCACAGTGTACAATTGTCCCTTACCCTGAAGTAACGTCTCATTAATCCGTACCTTGAATTCAACCTTGAGCAGGATCAACTCACTGATAATCAGTGGGTTGGTCCTTTTTTGTTAAATATTATCTTATGACTGAAGAAACTAAAAGGTATTTGGATGCTTCCATTAAGAAAGTACGTAATCTGAATAGGTGGAGTTTAGTATTCCTTATATTTGGTGTTCTATTCTTCATTCTGGTGATAACCAGTAATACATTCTTGTACGTATTGCCTCAAGTAGCTAGTTTGTTGATTGCCAACAATATAAGTAGGAAAGTAGGTATTATATTAATGGATGCTGATAAAGTTCTGAAATCTGATGAAAATAATTGAGTTCTCACTCAATAGTCATATTGCACCTGCCGACAATATGATTTTTTTGCCAATCTTTAATTTCGTGGTAAGGTTTTATGGTTTGCAGGAATTACCATGTTTCTACATGGTTTATGGTCTCGTGGTCGAGTGGTAAGGCTTGGGTCTGCAAAACCCACTACGTCAGTTCGAATCTGACCGAGACTTCTAAATAAACCCTAATGACAAAGATCTATTGGTGCATTGCATTGTCTGCACTCTTATTGACAATGTGTTCATTCTCAT
>Ga0247798_1000078_pt1 | contig 11809 bp, 6 predicted proteins | sample UWRJS197509C6_FD_179929 | JGI IMG/M metagenome (GOLD analysis project Ga0247798, IMG submission 179929) | Soil microbial communities from Arlington Agricultural Research Station in Wisconsin, United States - UWRJ-S197-509C-6 | ecosystem: Environmental > Terrestrial > Soil > Agricultural land... | reverse complement strand
GGATGGGTGATCTCACCCTGTGCTTCGGCGCGGCCGAGCTCTGTGGTGACGAGCGCGCGACCAGGGCCAGTGCGCTCGAGAATGCAGGGGCGCGGACCGGCATCGGTCATCATGACGAACTCGTCGCCCAGGCGCTCGTCGCCGGTCACCGCCAGGGCCGCGCAGCGCAGCCCATTGCCGCACATCTCGGGGCGGGAGCCGTCGGCGTTGAGCACGGTCATGCGGGCGCGCCCTTCCCCCGAGGGGCTGATCAAGAGCACGCCGTCCGCACCGATGCCGAAATGGCGATCACAGAGGGCCACGGCCTGCTCGGGCGAGATCGCCCCGGGCGACGCCGCCCTTACCACGATGAAGTCGTTCCCTGTGGCTTCGTACTTTTCGAACTCGAGCTGCATGGCGCTATTTTCCCTTCGCCGGGGCAGCGCTCAAGCTAATCCTTCGGTCCGCTTCGGTCGAGGCCGAGCGCTTGGCGGGCGCTGCGCCCCGGGTGTACCGTTCGGCTGCATGGCGCGCCTCGTTTTCCGGAAGGTTTTCCGAAAGGCTTTCCGAAAGTCGCGCGCCATCGCCCTGGCCTTGGTCACTGGCTGGACGCCGTGGGCGCTAGCCGACGGCTCGTCGACGCCTGGCGCCGGACCACCAGCGGCCTCGCCTTCTGCTGCAGTACCGGCTTCGGGATCCGCCGCAGCCAAAGCGGCGCCCCCTGCCGCTGGCGTCCGCCGCGATCCGAATGGCCGGTCCGGAATCTCCCCCATGATGGAGGCCATCGTCCGGGGCGATGCGGCAGTCCTCGCTCGTGACTTCGTGGCCGCTGCCATCGCCTACCAAGAAGCGATCAAATCTGCGCCGCAGAAGGCCCTCGGGCACCTGCGGATGGCTTCCCTGCACCTGTCGCTCGGACAGCTCGACGAAGCGGCCGAGGTGCTGGCCACGGCCGAGCGCTTCAGCGGCGGCGACGCCACGCTGACGGTGCAGATCTTGGCGCTCAAGGCGATGCTCCTCGAGCGGCGCGGCGCTTGGTCCGAGGCCACGCTGGCTTGGAGCGCCTACGCCATGCTCGGGCGCGCGGGCGGTGCTGCTGGGGGCGATGCGCTCACCCAGCAGGCCATCGTCGATACCTGTGCGGATCGGAAGACCGTCATCGCCAAGGTGACCGAGCGCCAGGCGGCCTACGCCAAAGTGCGCGAGCGCATCGACAAGGGGCTGGCGGAGACCGAACCCAGTTCCAGCGCGACGACGTTGCCGCCCAAATAGCGCGCCCGAGCAGGCGCTCGCGCCGCCCAGCGCGCGCCCGACCGGCCGCCCTCAGAAGTCGCCTGGATCGACGTCGCCGTCCGTGTCGATGTCGCTCTCGGCGCGCGGTCCGAGTGCCTGGAGCGCCGTGCTGGACGAAAACCCTTGGCGCGCCAGACTGGCGAGCGCCTTCTGCCGCTCCTTGGGATCGCCGAGGTCGTAGCGTTCCGCGAGGCGCCGGCGTTTCACGTAACTCTTGGCCGCTGTCAGCTCGTCCAGCCCCTCGGCGGCCAACGCCCCGAGCGCTTCCTCGACCTTCGTTCGTTCGACGCCGCGCCGACCGAGCTTCTGCTGCACCTTGGCCTGCGACGCACCTCGAGCGCGAGCACTCCTGGCGTAGTGTTCGGCGAAGCGCTGGTCGTTGATGAGCCCCGACGCTTCGAGGCGCGTCAGGACTTCTTCGATGCTCTCCCGGCTGACGAGAGCAGGCGACTCGCTGCTCGGCTCTGCGTCGCCCGAGCGGCTCTGTTCCGAAGAGCGCTTTTCGGCAGCCTTTCTCGTCAAGAGCTGCCGCAGCTGCTCGCGGGTGCGATCGCGATGATCGAGCTTCGTCAGCGCGACTTCCATCAGGCTCGGAGCCGCCTTGGGCAGGCGACTGTCACCGCTGCCGCCCTTACCGCTTTTCCCACTCGGGCGAGCGGCCACACGAACCTCAGCCCGCGCCGCTCTTGCGCAGCTCGTTCAGGACCAGCTTGCTGACGGCCTTGAGCGTCTCGAACACGCCGGTGCCGTCACGCGCGTTTGCCTCGTAGTCAGGCACCCCGCGCGGATTGAGCTCTGCTCGCAGCTCGTCCAGAGGCACGACGTTGGGCAGGTCGCGCTTGTTGTATTGGATGACGAACGGCACCTTCTCGAGATCGTAGCCTTGCTCGGCGAGGTTATCGCGCAAGTTGTCCATGCTCTCTTGGTTGGCCTCGAGCCGCTCCATTTGCGAGTCGGCGACGAAGATGACGCCATCGACGCCCTTCAAGATCAGCTTGCGGCTTGCGTCGTAGAAGACCTGTCCCGGCACCGTGTAGAGGTGGAAGCGAGTCTTGAAGCCACGAATCTCGCCGAGGGAAAGCGGCAAGAAGTCGAAGAACAGCGTGCGTTCGGTTTCGGTCGCCAGGCTGATCATCTTGCCCTTGGCGTCTGGATTGGTGCGCTCGTAGATGAACTGGAGGTTCGTCGTTTTCCCGCAGAGACCTGGACCGTAGTAGACGATCTTGCAGTTGATCTCCCGCGCCATGTAGTTGATGAAGCTCACGGCTGTCGTCCTCTCAGTCGTTGAACAGGCTGTCGATGTCGTCGTCCGTGATCTCGCCGAACGGAGAGGCCGCCCCCGGCTCCTGCACCTTGTTCACCAAGTCTTCGAAGATCTTGCTGAGCTCCTCGGTCGCCTTGCGCACTCGCAGCCGGACGAGGCCGAGGCTCGACTTGGTGTCGAAGATGACGACCAAAATCACCCGGTTTCCGACCAACTGGATGTGGATGTTCTGGTTTTCGCCCTCGTGGAACTGCGTCGCGAACTCGTTCTCGCGAAGGAGTTTCGCAATGCCCCCGGTGGCGGCAATGTTGCCGGCCGTCAGCGATGCCAGGGAAGTCGTGTCGATCTCTTCAACGTCGCCGCTTGCTGCAATGAGCTGGCCGTTTTTGTCGACGATGAAGACGACTTTGGCATTCGCCTCCTTCACCAGCCGGTCCACGACCGTCTGGATCTGGTGGAATTCCTCTTCGTACATCACCATCTGCGGGTTCGCCATGTCTGCCTCCGCGTGGGGCCCTCCGCTACGCCGAGTCCGCCAAGCGACCCGGCGGTGCCGGATCGGGGTGGGGATCGGAGTGGCGGACGACTCCAAGTCTGGTGCCGGAGCATTTCACCGGCACAGAGCTAGCTTTTAATATGACGCCACTCTCTTCAGCAAGCCTTGCGCCCGAAAGGACTTTGGCCCCATGGGCCGAGCCGCTAAGGAGAACGCAGCGTCCATGACCAGTCCGGCAAGCTCATTGGGACCCCGGAATAGAAACACCGGGGCCATACTCCGCCTCCCCAAGCGGGCCCTCGCCAAGCGCCGCCATGCCCTGCGCCACGACGGCCAGGCTCCAAGGGTGCACACGCGCGCGCGTCTGCGTGGCGCCTTGCGGCACCTCTGTGTGCTGCCCCTCGTGCTGACTCTCCACTTGTGCGTGAACGTGTTCGGACGTGCGCCGACGGCGTGGGGCACGACGCGCCTCGAAACACCGGAAGAGCGCCTCGTTTCGGCCCAGCTCGATTTTCAGCGGGCGACCGGCGTGGCCGGCTACGTGGCCCTACGTCGCATGTGGCAGGCATGGGAGGATGCCGATCCACGCAAGGTCGAAGAAGCGCTGGTCTTGGCCGCCGAGGACGCAGCGCGGCCGGAACCGCTTCGAGCCTATGCTCGCACGCTCGCTGCGTACGCGCGCGTGCGTCGCGGGGATCGCACCAGTGCCGAGGCGACCTTCCGCGATCTCGGCTTCGTGACCAGCTGGATGGTCGTCGGGCCCTTCGACAACGAGGGCAAGAGCGGCTTCGATCAGGAGTTCGAGCCGGATTTGCGGCCGGGCGCCCCGATCGTCCCCGGCCAAGCCTACTCCGGCAAGGAACGACCCGTGCGCTGGCGCGTCGTGCCCGAGGTGTTCCGGTACGGGTGGATCGACTTCGGTTCGATGCTGCGTCCGGAGATGAACGTGTGCGCGTTTGCGACCACCTTCGTCGAAGGCGGTGCGCGCTCGCGACCGATCACGCTTTGGGTTGGAGCCAGGGGCGCAGTGCGCGTTCTGTACAACGGACAGCTTGCCATCGAGGACGCGGCGTATCGAGCGTTCGACGTGGATCGACTCTCGGCCACCGTTCGGCTCGAGCCTGGCATCAATCGCATCACGGTGAAGGCTTGCGGAGACGAGGCGCCGCCGCTGTTCGCGCTGCGCTTGGCGGACGAGCGCGGCCGGCCCGACAAGACGCTCAAGGCCATCGCCGAGATTGAGCGGAGCCAGCGGGCTGAAGCCAACGTCAGCGCCGCCGTAGCGGCAAAAAGAGCCCTGCCGCGCCATCCGGCGGGTCTCGAGGGGCCGATTTCCATCATCGCCCGCCTTGCGAAGAGCAAGACGGCGCGCGCGGCCGATCTCGAGCTGGCTGCGCGTTACTTGGTCTTGACCGACGGCGACGACGAAGCGACCCACCAAGCGCGCGATTTGGCGACGCGGGCGGCGGGGCTCGGCAAGGACATCGGGCGCTATCTGCTCGCTGCCGACCTCGCCGAGGACCGTAACGGCGCGCGCGGTTTCCTCGACCAAGCCAATCAGCTCGCGCGCGAACCGGATGCGCGGGTGCTACTTTCGCGCGCGGAGCACCTCCGCTCCGGTCCGAATCCGCGGGAGGCATTCGAGCTTTACGATCAGGTGCTCGACCTCGATCCCGACAATCTCGATGCGCTCCAGGGTCGCGTCGACCTCTACAACGCGGCCGGCTTGCGACGCACGGCGCTGGATCTACTCGAACGCGCTCACGAGCGCCGGCCACATTCGGTGCTTTTGGCCAACATGGTGGCCTCGCAGCGCTCCGCGCTCGGCTTTTCCACCAGCGCAGCCGAGGCGGAGGATCGCTACGCGGCTCTGCGCGCGGATGACACCGCCTACCACAGCACCAGAATGGAGCTGGCCCTGGTTCGCAGGAATGCCGCCGATGCGGAGCACTTCCTGAACCGTCTGGTCAGCGCAGAGCGCGACAGTCCTTGGTCCTACCGCTTGGCGGCTCGCGTCCATCGGGCGCTCGGCCAGGAGAAGCGCGCCGAAACGGATCTGGAAGTGGCGCGTGGCATCGCGCCCGAGGACGTCGGCATCTTGCAGGCTTTGGCCGACTTTCGCGGGCGGGCCGGGCGACGGGACGACCAGCTGGCGCTCTTGCGACGGGTGCTCGAGCTGCAACCACAAGCGGTCGACGTGCGGCGGCATGTCGAGCACATCCAGCCGCCAGACCAGGCGGCGGACGAGAAGTACGCCATGCCCGCGCGTGAGTTCTTGGCGAAGCGGTTGGCCCCCCCGGGCGGTCATCCCAAGCGGACCCTGCGCGATCTCACCGTCAGCACCGTCTACGAAAACGGCCTGTCGAGCGAGTTCCGTCAGGTCGTGTTCCAGCCGCTCACCGACGCCGCGGCAGCCGTCGCACGGCAGTACGCCTTTCAGTATCAGGCCGATCGCCAGCGCGTGGAACTGCGTGGCGCCAAGGTGTACCGCGCCGACGGCACCATCGACGAAGCCATCGAAAGCGGGGAAGGCGCAGCCGACGACCCCACCGTCTCGATGTACACGTCGTCACGCACCTTTTACGTGCAGTTTCCGCGCTTGGAGCCGGGCGACGTGGTCGAACTCCGCTACCGCATCGACGACGTCACGCCGCGCAACGAATTCGCCGACTACTACGGCGCCGTCGTCTACATGCAGAGCGACGAGCCCATCGCCTCGGCCGAGTACGTGCTGGTCACACCCAAGACGCGCAAGCTTCAGATCGACGCCAAGGTGCCTCATGTGAAGCAGACCACCGCCGTCAAGGACGAGCAGCGCATCTATCGCTTCGTGGCGGAAGACGTGCCGCCGCTCGAACCGGAACCGAACATGCCGGCGTGGTCGGAGCTACTCGGCTTCGTGCACGTCTCGACCTACCAGTCCTGGGACGCGCTGGGACGTTGGTACTGGGGGCTCGTCAAGGATCAGCTCGACCTCGACGAGGAGACCCGGCGCTTGGCGCGCGAGATCACCAAGGACCGCACGACCGACCTGGAGAAGGTCAAAGCGGTGTACGAATGGGTGATCAAGAACACGCGCTACGTAGCGCTGGAATTCGGCATCTACGGCTTCAAGCCGCGGCGCTGTGTGCAGACGGTGAACCGAGGCTGGGGCGACTGCAAAGACAAGGCCACCGTCATCGTGACCTTGCTGCGTGAGCTGGGCATTCCGGCCAATCTGGTCATCGTACGCACCGGCTTGCGCGGGGACTTCCGCTCCAAGCTGGCCAGTCTCGCCCCCTTCGACCACGCCATCGCCTACGTGCCTTCGCTCGACCTCTATCTGGACGGCACGGCGGAGTACACCGGGGCCACGGAGCTCCCGGTCATGGACCGCGAGGCACTCGGCCTCTTGATCTTGGACGGCAATGCCAAGCTGGTGAGACTGCCCGGCGTCGACTCGAAGGATCACGTAATTTCCCGGGAAATCACCGTGGAACTGAAGAAGAACGGCACGGCGGAGGTGGACATCGCCTTCGGCGTGCGCGGCTATGCGGCGCCGGGCTATCGCGCCCGCTACGAAGCCAAGGCAACGCTCAAGGATCGTCTGTCGGCGGACCTGGGCAGTGAGTTTCCGGGTTTGCAGATCGCAGGCGATGGCATCGAAACGGGCGACCTCGACAACGTGGACCAGCCGGTCGAGATTCGCCTGCACGGCCTGGTGCCGCAGTTTGCAAGGCCGGAGGGCAGCGAGCTCAGCCTGCCGGTCACCGCCCCTGCCGATCTCACCTCGAGCTACGCGCCGCAATCCAAGCGCAGGCAAGACGTGCGCATCATCGGCTTCTCGGCGCGCGAGGAAACGGCGCGGGTGCGCCTACCCGCGGGCGCTCGCGTCGTGGCGGGGCCACCCGATGCCCGCGGTTCGAGCCGTTTCGGCTCCTACTTCGTGGAGACGACGCGCGACGGTAAGGACGTCATCGTCAAGAGCCGCCTCGCGCTCGACGTGACGCGCGTCTTGCCCGCCGACTACGCGGCCTTCCGCAAGTTTTGCCAGGAGGTCGATCAAGCGATGTCGCATCGCCTGCTCGTGAGCCCATGAAGAACATGCCAAAGCGCATCTCACAACCGCCGGGCCGCGTGCCCGGCTGCCCCGAAGTGCAAACGACCCGGTCGCAAACGGTCTCTTCGCCGTCCGCTGCGCCGCGTTCGATGCGGTCGCTGGTCGCCCGCTCGCTCTTGGCCCTTTGCGCCCTGACCGCTGCGCTGTCCCCAGCCGCATGCGCCAAGCCAGCCGAGGCCCCAGTGTCTCACTTGGACCAGCTGCGCCACGACGCCGCCGGCTCGAAGGACACGACGCTCTCGGCAGACTGGCTGCTGGCGGAACTCTTGCGACCCGGTGGCTCGGCTGATCAGGGGAAGCGTGCCCGGCGTCACTTGGACGAGCTGAAGGAGCGCACCATGACGTCGGAGCTGGCGCGCGGCATGGACGACTTCATGCACGGGCGGATCCGCTCTGCCGCCGACGAGTTTTTCGGTGCACTGCTACTCGCGCGCACGTCCACGGACCCGCGAGCGCCGCTCGTGGCTTGGTACGCGGCGCTGCATACGCAGGATTTGTCGCGGCACGTGCATGACTTCGGCAAGAAGCACCAGGCCGACGTGGAGCTCATGCTGCGCGAGCCGGGGAACATTGGCTTCCGCGCCTACGCGATCGTGGTCGACTTGTGGGCCAGGCAGGCGTTTGCCCGCGCCGAGTCCGACGTGGACGAGCGCCTTGCGGCTCGTCTGGGCTGCGTGAAGGAAGTGGGCCTCGCCGGACCTTTCGGTGAGGGCGTGGCCAGCGACATTCTGCGCGCCTTCCCGGCCGAAGCGGCGGGTCCGTGGCCTAGGTCGTGGACCGGCTCTCCCGGGCGTCCCGATCCGCGTCAACTCGAGGTCGAGCGCATGGGCTGCGACGTGGAACCCACCGACGCGCGGGGCACCGGGGTGTTTTATGCGCAGAGCTTCCTCGAGCTCGATCGACAAGAGGACCTGATCGTGTCGGCCTCCGGCGCGACCGCCATTTGGGTCGACGACGTGCGCGTCTTGGATCGTGATGTGCGCACTTGGGGTGTTTGGCCTCGCTTCGGTGCGCGCCTGAAGCTCGGCGCCGGTCGACACCGGGTGCTGTGGAAGGTGGGCGACGGCGGCACGGCGCTGCGCGTGGTGCGTCCCGACGGCCGCCCGTGGACAGGGCCGTCGAGCGCCGACGGGTCGGCTTCCTATTCCTTGCAAGGCCCGGTGATCCTGGCCGACCCGAACGCGATCATGGCCTACATTCGCCCCGGCGGAGTGCGCGACCCGGGCGACGATCTGACGCGCTATCTAGCCGCATTCCTGGCCGATCGCGAAGGTCAGCCGGACGTGGCCACAGTGCTGTTCGAGCCCTTGGTGAAGGATCCGGCCACGGCCACCGGCGTCTGTCTGATCACCGCGGGCGGCTTCGCCGAGGGCGACCCCATCTACGACCAGAGCCAGACGCGTGAGCTGGTGCACGAGCTCGAAGTGCGGGCCGTCGAGCGGGACCCTGGGCTTTGGTACCCACGCTTGCGCGGCGCGGTCTGGGAGGCGGAGCAACGCGGCCCCGTGGAGGCCGTCACCACGCTAGCTGGGTTGGTCAAGGAGTTTCCTCAGGTAGCTGCCCTGCACAATGCCCTCGCCCGCACCTACGAGCAGCTCGGCTGGGCGCCGGAGCTCGAGCGCACCATCGAACACCTCATCGTGCAGTTTCCCGACGACACGGGCGCCATCGCGCTCGGCATCGATCTGTTCGAGGGACGCGGTGACGCCGCAGGGGTCGACCGTCTCTTGGCTCGGTTGCGCGAGCTCGACCCAGACAGCGAAGTGATGCTGGAGCGGGCCATCGCTCGCCGCGACTACCAGACGGCGCTCGCCGAGCTGAAGCGTCTGGCCAAGCGCCGCCCATCGCGCGAGGACCTGGCCCTGCGCATCGAGGACGTCATGGTGCGCGCAGGCAACGACGAGCATGCCTGGAAACGCTTGGAGGAGGCCATCAGCCGCGAGCCGCGGGACGTGCACGCGCGCTTGGCCTTGGCGGATGCGGCGGTCGTGCGCGGCGAGAAGGGAGCGCTGGCCAAGGCGCTCGTCGATGCCGTCGAGGCCGGGGCCGATCCGTCGGTCATCGAGGAGGCAATCGATCTGGTCGAAGGCGTGACCGAGCTCGAGCCCTATCGCTTGGACGCCCGGCGCGTCATTGCGGACTTCGAAGCCAGCAAGAAGGAGCACCCGGGCACTGCGGTGCGCGTGCTCGACTATGGAGCGGTGCTGATCCGCTCGGACGGCTCGAGTCGCTTCTTGGAGCACGAGATCGTGCGCGTGCAGAGCGAGGAAGGCATCAAGCGCTTCACGGAGATGGACACGGGGGGCCACATTCTGCACCTGCGCGTGATCAAGAAGGACGGGCGCGTCCTGGAGCCGGAGGCGGTCGAAGGCAAGCCGACGGCCACCATGCCGCACTTGGAGATCGGCGACTACGTCGAGCAAGAACGCATCATTTCGCGCTGGGGCGAAGGCGAGAGCGCGGAGTACGAAGGTCCCGCCTGGTTCTTCCGTGAGGAGGACGTTGCCTACGCCCGCAGCGAATTCGTCGTCATCGCGCCTGCGAGCAAGCAGCTGCAACTGGAGAAGGCCAACGGCGTGCCCGAGCCGACCACCGTCAGGCGCGGACTCCAGGTCAGTCACCACTTTCGGGTCGATGACAGCCCAGCCGCCCCCGCGGAGCCCGGCAGTCCACCGGCCCAAGAGTTCTTGCCGCGCGTGTCCGTCGGCTGGGGCCTGTCCTTCGACAAGCGCATCGAGCGCACGAGCCGCAGCTTGATGCCGCTGACGCCCGTGGATCCGCGCATTCGGCGCATCGCCGAGAACATCGTGCGCCCCGTGGCCGAAGAACCACAGGCTGCAGCCCCAGCCAAAGCGACGAAAGCCAAGACCGCTGCGGGCGAGCCGGCGGCGCCCGCCCAAACCAAGACGTCGGCGCCCAAGCCAGCGGCCGCTCCTGCCCCGCTCGGCAAGGACGAGGAACAACTGCGCCAGGCGCGAGCGCTCTATCATTGGGTGCTCGACAGCGTGCAGGAAGGTGAGGAGACGGATGGACGGCGGGTGGTGGTCAGCCGCAGTGGCAATCGCTGGCGCGGCTTCGTCACTTTGGCCGAAGCTCTGGGCATTCCGGTGCGCTGGGCCCTGGCGGAGAGTCGCATCTCGTCGCCGGTTCTGGGTGAGATCGCCTCGGCCAATCGAGCCCTGTCTCCGGTGCTCCTGGTCGGACAGGGTCCGAGCGCGACCTGGCTCACGATCGAGGACAAATTTGCGCCCTACGGCACGGTGCCGGGCCATCTGCGCGGCGAAAAGGCCTACCTCTTGGGCACCCTGGATGCCGAGGTCACCAGCGTCCCGCAAGCGGGCACGCTCGATCGCATCGGCTACCAAGGCACCGGCACGCTGCGTCCGGACGGCTCCGCACGCCTGTCCTTGAGCATCGTGTTCAGCGGTCAGTATGCGGCCGGTCTGCGCAACGGTCTGTCTCAGATCCCCGAAGCGCAGCTGCAGACCATCATCGAGTCGCAGCTCTTGGGGCAGAAGCTCCCGGGTGCAGAGCTCGTTTCGTACGAGGTGGTGGATCAGGACAAGCTCGATCGCGCGCTCGTGCTCAAGGTCGTGGTGGAGGCTCCCCAGTTTGCCACGCGTACGAGCGGGGCGTTGCTGCTCGGACCGCCCTTCATGCCGCGCCTGACCGGACTCACCCGCCTGGCCGATCGCAAGACGCCGCTGCTCATTCCGGACACCACGGGTCAGGGCCTCGATCTCAAGCTGACGCTGCCCAGCGGTACGCGGGCCATCGTGCGCAAGTCCTCGGCTCGGCACCCTCGCTCGCGCTTCGAGGTGCAGGACCAGGCGGGGCCGGGCTACGTTCACCTCATCCGCGACGTGGTCACGGACGCCGGGCGGGTCCAGCCGAGCGACTACGGGGCCTTTCAGTCCTACGCCCGGGATGCCGATGCCGCGCTCACCTCGGCCATCCGCATCTCCGGCTGATTCTCCGCTTGGTAGAGAGCGCTTGAACTGAGCGCCCGAACAGTGCCAGCAGAATCCACCCGCTCACCAAGTTGCACGACCCCCCTGCCTGCCGTATATCCCGCGCCCCATGTTTCTTCCCCAACTGACCAAGGGTCCTGGCAAGACGAATCGCAACCGCTCCTCGCGTCACCGCGCGAAGATCGCGGCCAAGAACAATCGTCGTCGTCAGGGTCTCAAGAAGTAAGGACCCCGGAGTCCGCGCGCGATTCGATGTGAGCCTCTGGCTCCGTCCCGAGCGCGCGTGGCCCCGTCATGTCCTGCTGAAGGTCTGGCAGTGACCGACGATTTGGGAAAGATCGAAGCGAGCGCCGACAGCGCGAGGCTCGCCGACGGCGAGTCTCGCAACGGGCTAGCAAGCGATCATCTCGCAGACGTTGGGCTACCCGTAGCCCGCACGGCCCTCACCCAGAAGGGCCGAGAGGGCGAAGGGGAGCGATGGTGAGTGACTCGGACGACCGCAAGTTCCTTCTGGTCGGCATGCTCGATTCGCCGTTCGTGCGTCGTGTGGCCATCGCCCTCGAGCACTACGGCTACCGGTACGAGAACCTGTCCGTCGCTACCATGGCGCAGGAGGCGGAGTTTGCCCGCTACTCGCCGCTCAAGCGTGCGCCCACGCTCGTTCTGCCCGGCGGCGAGCTGCTATTCGACAGTCACCTCATCCTGCA
>Ga0247798_1000076_pt1 | contig 11927 bp, 8 predicted proteins | sample UWRJS197509C6_FD_179929 | JGI IMG/M metagenome (GOLD analysis project Ga0247798, IMG submission 179929) | Soil microbial communities from Arlington Agricultural Research Station in Wisconsin, United States - UWRJ-S197-509C-6 | ecosystem: Environmental > Terrestrial > Soil > Agricultural land... | reverse complement strand
GCGGTCTCCGAGCAGGGCGATATCCTTGGGCTCGGTGTGACGGACGAGCACGTTTACTGGATCACCTACGGGACGATGAACAGCGTCACCGGCAAGTACAACTTGGATGGTGCCCTCCACCGACGAGCCATCGACGGTGGCGAGACCGAAACGATCCTGGAGGGCCTCGAAGGGCCGACGCGTCTCCAGGTCACGACGAAGGAGGCCTTCGTTTGGCTAGCCAAGAGCGCCAAGGGCACCAAGCACGACGGCATGGGATTCGGGCGGGTGAGTCTCGAAGGCGGAGAGCTCGAGGCCCTTGGAGGACCGGCTGGGAGTACGCCTTTCTACTTCGACGCTTGGGAGGACCGCGCCTACCTCCATCATGATGCCGACGACGAAGCTGAATCAGGTATCTACGAGTACGTAGCCGGCCAGCCGCCGCGTCAGGTCGTTCAGATTACGGAGTACGACTTCGTCCACTTCGCTGTCGATGGGACTTATGTCTACTTTACTGGCCCGGACGGTACCCAGCGCAGCTTGCTCGCAGGTTCAACGCCCGAACTTCTGAATGGGCTGTACATGGGCTACGACGTCGGCACGGCAGGAAAGCTGCTGGCGATGTCCGAGCTCTTCGGACCATGGGAGCTGTTTTCCCTGCCCGACGGCGGCGGCGAGTGGGAAAGCGTCCTCGTGCTGCCGCCCCCTCGCGACACGCAATCCTACGAGGGTTTCTCGGTCGTCGGCGAGCGCTGGTTCGCGACCATGCTGCTCCAAGGGACGGGCTCCGGCTTTCACTTTGCCATCTACACCGGTGAAGTGGACGACTGGGTCGCCGAGGAGATCCCAAACGTGCTGCCTGAAAGCAACCTGTGGCGCGCCACCGAAACGGACTTCTTCCGCGCCAGTGGCGACGCGCTCGTACACATTCCGCTCGAGTGAGTGAGCGGGAGCCTGGCAGCGAACAGCTCAATCGATGGGGCCAGCTACGCGGCGGCGTAGGTTGGCCCCGTCTTCATGTGCGAGCTGCAAGAAGATGAGCGAAGCCATCATGCTGAGCAGACCCACACACAAGTACGTGCGTTGGAACGCCCAGAGCACGGCGGGGCTGCCCACCTCGCCGACCTCCCCCACGTGCTGGGGCGCGAAGGCCTCCAGGAGCGCCGCACCTGCGGCCACGCCCAGACTCATCGAGAGCTGCATGACCACTGACAAAAGGCTGTTGCCGCTGCTGGCTGTTTCGCCCTCCAGGTCGGCCAAGGTCAGCGTGTTCATGGCCGAAAACTGCAGCGAATTCACCACGCCGAAGGCGGCGAGCTGCAGCACGAGCGTGACGACGGAAGCGCTGGCATCCAGGCGCGCGTAGCTCATCATCAAGAGGCCGAGCAGCAGCGTGTTCCCCACGAGCACGCGTCGATAGCCGAGCCTTTGCACCAAGCGTTCGACGAACACCTTGGAGAGCATGGCGCCGAGGACGGTCGGCACCATGAACAGCCCCGCCTCGGTCGGCGAGTAGCCGAGCCCCACTTGCAGAAACAGCGGCGTCAAAAAGGGCATGGCCCCGCTGCCCAGGCGTGCGAACAGGTTGCCGGCAACACCGACGGCAAACGAGTGAATGCGCAGCAGTTGCTTGGAGAAGAGCGGGCGGGTCTGGCGTCCAGAGTGGAGCCAATAGGCTGCCATCGAGGCCAGGCCTGCCGCGAGCAGGACGAGGGAACTGGCCATCGAGAGGGCATGTTCGCCCATGCCCTGCAAGGCGAAGGAAACGGCGAGCATGCCCAAGCCGAAGAGCAGGAAGCCGAGCCAGTCGAATCCCTGGGTCTTTTCCCGCAGTTCCGGCATGAAAAACCGCGTGGCGATGGCGCCGACCACGCCGACGGGCAGATTGATGAGAAACACCCAATGCCAGCTGAGCGTTTCGACCAAGACGCCACCGAGAGCCGGGCCGACGAGCGGTCCGATTAGGCCAGGAATCGTGACGAACGAGAGCACGCCGAGCAGCTCGCTCTTGGGAAAGGCCTTCAGGATGGCCAGACGCCCGACGGGCAGGAGCATCGCGCCGCCCATGCCCTGAATGACGCGTGCAGCGACCAATTGAGGCAGCGTCTTGGAGCTGGCGCAAGCGAGCGAGCCCACGCAAAAGAGCACGATCGCCGAGAGGAACACGCGGCGCGCGCCGAAGCGATCCGACAGGTAGCCCGACGCCGGGATCAGGAGCGCCACCGTCAGCATGTAGGCCACCACGACCGCCTGCATGCGCAGCGGGCTCTCGCCGAGTGCTTCTGCCATCGCCGGCAAGGCGGTGTTCAGAATGGTCGCATCGAGCGTCTGCATGAAGAACCCGACCGCGACGAGCCACGGCAGGACGCGCCGGGTTCTGGCATCGAGCTGTTCCTGAGCCACCGGACGAGAGGCTAGCCCGATCGCGAGCGAGAAGGTGCTGGGCGCCTCTTGCAGCTTGCTGCTCGGCTCGGGGCTCGGCCGGGCCGGACCTGCTCGGCAAGCACAGTGCCATCATCGCCTGAAGTGCCGGGGTGGAGTGGCTGTGAAGCTGCGTCGTAGCAGGGTCTACTGAGGGTCGACTCGAGACACGAAACATCGCGGTCGCCTTCCCTTCCCACGCTGCGAGCCAACGCGGCCATTCCTAGGTGGCGAAGGATTACGTCATCGCTGTCATTGGACTTTGGCCGAGCGGCCGTTCACCCACGTGCGCTTGCACGTTCAATAAGGCCTCTGGTACTAAGCGCAGGGAGCAACGGCATTGAGTCGTGCGAAATTGAGGGTAGGTGAAGCATGAAAAAACTTGGTGTTTTCGGGATGTTCGTGACGGCAATGCTCGTCGCCTCGGTGGCGTCGGCTGACGGGGACACTGGTTGGTACCCGATTGCTCAGTACGTTCATTCCGGGACGCAGGCACAGATCCTCCTCGATGGCCGCGATTCCAACTGCTCCAGCGCCGTCGACACGCGCTACCGAATCGACCAATCGACAGCATACTACGAACCGGTGGCCAAGCTGCTCCTGAGCGCCTTCTTGGCGGGTCGAGAAGTCAACCTGACCTACACATGTAGTAGCGGCGGCAACGCGTACATCACTACCGCTCGGGTTCACTGAGCGACAGTGAGCCCCCCGGCGGTTCGTGGCAACAGACAATCCCGAGGCGCCTTCGAGCCGCGTGCGTGCATCGTACTGATGGCGCGGACGCCAGCAGTACTTGGAAAGAAAGCGAACGAGTCATGATCGAGATGAGGAACCGAGATGCAGGGCGAAGGGTGTCCGCGGGGCAAAAAACGGGGGTACCTGCCTTGCGGAGCGTTCGCAGGCTCGGTGCTTGGTCAGGCGGAGCGTTGCGCCTCGGCGGGCTTGCCTTGACGCTTCCGCTCAGTGGCTGCACCACCGACGTGGAATCCGGCCTGCGCTCGGTCGATCAGGCTGCCGCCGTCGCCAACGACTACTTCAGTCGAGGCGGCTGGGAGTCACCGGGCGAAATGCACCTCTGCTTCATCCAGCAGGCGGGTGAGAGCTACGATACGACGTTTGCAGCAACGATTCAGCAAGCGATCGAGTGGGGGTGGGCCAACGCAATCGGTCTTGATCTCGAGTTCGAGGGACCGTGTCCTGCTGGTTTTCCGCGTGAGTGGGTGTCCATCTTCATGAAGCCGATCGGCAGTTTTGGTGGGGCAGCTGAAGGTGGGGTAGGAGGCCGCCAGTCACGGCATGCGAATTGGGACAACCGAAACGACGTCCAAGTCGCCCTTGGGACAACGGCCCGGTCCACAATCCAGCACGAATTTGGCCACGTGCTTGGCTTCTATCACGAACATCAGCGCTTGGATGCGGAGCCCTGCATCGAAAAAGAACCACCGACCCACACCATCGGATGGCTCACCGACATCGACGAGGACTCCATCATGAGTTATTGCTCCTACGTGACCCCGTCACCGCTTGACCTACTCGCTGCGGAGACCCTTTATCCCAAGAACTACCAGCGCGACCTACGGTGCCTGCCCGACGCATCCGGTTGCTTCAACCTCGGAAACGGTGTTGTTTTCTCGGGCCATGCCGATGGCGTGGCTGGTGCCGATTGGTACGTGCGTGGGAGAGGACATCTGCTTCTGAGCTTCGAGCTGCTGGTTGACAAGCCAGGCACCGACCTGGTTCTCGAAGACGAAGTCTCCGCGGCCGACGTCTCGAGCGGAACGACTTCCGTGGCCATCAGCACGGAGGACATAGCGGGACGCCTCCATTCGTCGACTCGCACCATTCGCAAGAGCGCGAGCCTGTACTCCAGCATTCTCACGGCGATGCTCTAGACGGCGACGCCGTCCTCCGAGACGTGTCGCCTCCACCTAGGGGATAGGTGTTGTGAACGAGATGTTAACCAGCGAGGCGAGTCGTTCGCTTGGGTCCTTTCTGCGAATACGGCGTATTCGAAGGGACGAAGGCGCCGGCGTCCTATTCAGGGTGAGCCTTGGATGACGCGCGAAGCGACCAGCTGCGGTAGCGTCTTGGAGCTGGTGCAAGCGAGCGAGCCCATGCAAAAGAGCACAGTCGCCGAGAGGAACACGCGGCGCGCGCCGAAGCGGTCCGACAAGTAGCCCGACGCCGGGATCAAGAGTGCCACCGTCAGCATGTAGGCCATTACCACCGCCTGCATGCGCAGCGGGCTCTTGCCGAGCGACTCGGCCATCGCCGGCAGCGCCGCGTTCAGAATGGTCGCGTCGAGCGTCTGCATGAAGAACCCGACCGCGACGAGCCACGGCAGCACGCGCCGGGTCCTGGGGTCGAGCGGTTCCAGAGCCACCGGACGGGAGGGTAGCGCGAGCCGGCGACTGCCAAAAACGACGGTCCGGTCGGCTGGTGATCGGGATTCGAAGCCGCCGACAACGGCACCACCATCGATATCGAGCCTGGCGCCTACTACGGCATCGTCTACTTCACGGACAAGGACGACCTCAGCCTCATCGGCGCGGACCGCGAGACGACGCGCATCCTCGGGACGAACAACAACAATCTCAATCCGAGCATGCGCGGCCGTGCGCTGCCCGGCGGCGCGGGCCCCTTGATCGAGGCCCTCACATCCAGAACCTAACGCCCCGGGACGGCTCGCAGGCCGAGGCGCTCGCGCTCTTGTCGTGCGACCAGTGCGTCGTTCGCGACAGCACAATCCGCTCGCTTCAGGACACGCTGCTCTGGTCCGGGCGCCTCTACGCCGAAGACAGCCTGATCGAAGGCAACGTGGACTACATCTGGGGCACCGGAGCCGTGTATTTCAACCGCGTCGAGATCAAGACGGTCGGATGCAAGGGCTACAACGTCCTGGCACGCAATCCCCAGAACGGCTACGGCTACGCGTTCATCGACTCGAAGCTCACGGCGGACCCAGGCATCACGGGCGACGTGCTCGCGCGCCTCGACGTCGCCTATCCCTACAGCCACGTCGCCTACATCGCTGGCGAAATGGTCCGCACATCTCGGCCGCCGGCTTCACCGTCACCGGCAGCGGCAGGTTGTCGGGCCTGCGCTTCTGGGAGTGCCAGAGCCGGGCGCCAGGAGGCGCCCTGATCGACACCAGCGGCCGCGTCAACGGCTCGAAACAGCTCAGCGAGGCCGAGCAGATGCGCGACGCGGGCGCGGTGCTCGGGGGTTGGGGATCCGCGCTAGTGAGCTCTATTCCAAGATGTCGAAGTGCCTGAGAACACAACGGGCCGAACTGTTGGTCGCGCTATTTTCCGCGATCACCTTGACCTGAGCTCCTGCAAGCTTCGCGCTGAGGATCATCCTCGAGATAGTTTCATAGCCAGGATGGTCGCGATAAAGCCTCACGCGCTTCCTCCAGTCCGACGGCACGTAGTTCGACCCGGGCGGCGACGACGTGGAGTTGCCCGAGATGCAAACATCTGGCTCGCCCATGAAAAGAAACTCATCATAGTCTGTGCGCGCATGAATCAACCCGACCTGGCCAGACTTCGCATAGTCGTCGGCAAATGCCGCACCAGCATAGAGCCCGGTCGCCACCAGAAGTGCTCCCGCAAGGCGTTGAGCCCTGGCCGTCTTCTTCTTATTCTTCATCTTGTTCGGTTTCCTCTCACGTATCTGATCTGGCGCGCACGCGTTCTTGTCTGTGCAGGTTGGCCTGTGGTCGCTTCGCTGTGTAGGCGGCGCTTCTTGAGGTGGGATCCGCTCCTGCTTCAGAGCAGCGCCGAGACAACTCCATCGCCGAGGCAGGTCACCGTCACCTGGACGGGACCGCTCAGTGCTGCCCGCCGTCTGACCTTCTCGCACATCATGCGATCAGGCTCCTCAGCGGTGAGCGTCACCCGCCCGGACCGGACACTGCCGTCATTCTGCCAGGAAAGGTCACCGTCTTCCAGGTCGACATCCCACGACGCCTTCGGAGTGCTCACCGTAACTTCGTAGCTGCCAGCAGTTGGAGGAATGGTTCTGAGGCCTATCGAGACGTTGGCCACCACCCGAGCCTCCGAAAACGCTCGATGACGACCGGGAGAGACATAGAGAGCGTAGTTGGTGTCGACGTAGCCGTCCCCGTCGATATCCTTCTTTTCCCAATCCCCAGTGGCAAATACTCCGGTTACGAATCCATCCAGAAAACAGGTGCTGCCGGAGTCACCATTGTGTCCACTCTGGTCGTTCGTCCGTACGGTCCTCATGACTCCGTCAATCACGCTGAAGACGTCCAGGTTCGCAGACCTTAGAACCCCGGAACCCGACCCGTCATCGTGTTGTGGATCTCCCCACGTCCCCTCCACGTTGTTGCCATAGCCCGCGCAGAACACGGTCTCGGTGACCAGTGCACTACTTGGTTCGCGATAGATGGGATTGTAGAATAGGTCGTCTTCGCCGTCGATGATCAAGGGCGCATCTAACTCAAGGATGGCGTAGTCGTTCTTCGGCTCAGTTACCGCCACCCAATCGTCCGCCATGGAAATGGTGTTCACCGTCGCGTCCTGATCCAGCGACGAACTTGCGCCCTCCAGCCGGACCCAGACTGGAGGGACAGTGCAGTGTGCCGCGGTGAGGACGTGCTGGTTGGTGAGCATGGTGCCAGTGCAATGCCCAGCGGCGTCAAAAACTCGCACGATACCCAGCGAAGCTAGCGAGCCACGGGTGACGGTGTTGCCGTTGATGATTTGCTGGCCTTTTGACCCAACTGACTCGTTGCTGTTGAGCCCGGGCTCGTCGTCGATGGGTCCGCAGGCGGAGCAGGACAGCAGGACACTGGCGAGAGCATGGAGTCGACGCGTCATCTTCTCTACTCCTTGTGCTGCGCTCTACACGCGTTTGAAACGCGGTACAGTCGAGTCGACTATCGATACATCGGCGGAGCGTCAGTTGTCAATATTCGCTTTGTGAGCATTTACTATGAACCCGTCTGTCGCATTATATCAATGAATTTCATTCCTAACACGCACTGTCTTGGAGACTGCATTGTCCGAATGACCACTCGAACTGCACGGTGCTCCTCGTGTGACGATCGGGTTGATGAGCGCAGACGCACAAGCGACGGTCTGATGTCACGAAGCACGCCGGGAAATGCCGACTGCCTCATGTCGCCCACGAGACCGAACCGCTCAGAGCACCAGGTCGACGCCGACGGCGATGAGCGCCTGCCATTGTGGGATGGTGAGGACTGGGACGTCGGTGAGGGTCATTTGGCGGGCGGGGGTCGGTGCCAGAACACCGAGAGCCACGAAGGACCGGAGCATTCCCAGTGGCAAGCGGGTCCGCGCCGAGAGACGGCAAATGCGCCCGCGACGACAGGCGTCGACGATCAAACCTTCTCGGCGAAGACGGCGTCTTCGATGACGAAGGTGCCGGTATCTCCGGCGCGTTCGCTCGTCACGTAGGCCTTCACGCGTGCGGCCTCGAGTGCGCAGGCCATCACGGGAGCGACTCGCGAAAGCGTGCTCCCCTCCGCCACGAGGCTCAGCCCCAAAACGACACGACCGGCGGAGACCTTGGCATCGGCCTTGGCCTTGTTGAGTGCGGCGTAGAGCTCGACGGCGAGCTCGAAGCTCTGGGGGTCGCTGGGCGCGGCGATGCCGGCAAAGTCGCGCTCGCTCGGCCAGGGTGCCTTGTGCACGCTGGGTGCGCCAGACTCCGCTGCAAACACCCACGACCAGATTTCTTCGCTGATGTACGGCAAGACCGGCGCAAACAGGCGCAGCAGTACCGAGAGGCCCAGGCGCAGCGCCGCGATGGCCGAATGTCGCTCCTCGGGCGTGTGCTGGACGGCGTCTGCGTCGAGCGATTGCCAGGCGCGCGGCTTGGCGAGCTCGAGGTACGTGTCGGTGAAGTGCGTCCAGAAGAACGACTCCGTGTCTTGGAGCGCTTGCGCGAAGTTGAAGTCGTCCTGGGCGGCCGTGACGCGCGCGACCAGCTCGCGCAGCTTGGCTACGAAGGCGCGGTCGAGTTCGTGGCTGATCGGCCCCGCTTCGCCCGCGTGGCTCAAGACGAACTTGGCCGCGTTGTAGAGCTTCGTGGTGAGGCGGCGACCGATCTTGAAGACTTGCGGATCGAACGCGGTGTCGGTTCCGAGGCGGGCACTTGCCGCCCAATAGCGCACGCTGTCGACACCGTGTTCATCGAAGAGATGCATCGGCGTGACGACATTGCCCTGGCTCTTGGACATCTTCTTGCGATCGGGATCGAGGATCCAACCGCTGATGACGACGTTCTTCCAAGGGATGGAGGCGTCGTGCAGGTGCGCTTTGACGATGGTGTAAAAAGCCCAGGTGCGGATGATTTCGTGGCTCTGCGGGCGAATGTCCGCCGGGAACAGGCGTGCGTGGCGCTCGGCATCGAGGCCCCAGTGCGAGCCGATTTGCGGCGTGAGCGAGCTGGTGAACCAGGTGTCGAAGATGTCGGGTTCGCCCGTAAAGCCGCCGGGCTTTCCGCGCTGCGCCTCGCTGTAGCCCGGTGGCACGTCCGAAATCGGGTCGATGGGCAGCTGCGAAGGCTCGGGCAAGAGGGGCCTCGACCAGTCCTCGCTGCCGTCGGCCTGCAAGGGGTACCAGGCCGGGATGGGCACGCCGAAGTAGCGCTGACGCGACACGCACCAGTCGAGGCTCAGGTTGTCGGTCCAGTCGCGGTAGCGGGCGTGCATGAAGCCGGGGTGCCACTTGATCTCGGCGCCCTTGGCCTGAAGCTCCGCCTTCTTGTCCATCAGGCGCACGAACCATTGGCGCGTGGAGAGGAACTCGAGCGGGCGATCGCCTTTTTCGAAGTATTTGACCGCTTGCTCGACGGGGCGCGGCTCGCCACGCAAAGGGGCGCGCTTCTCTGGGCCGGCGGCGCCCTCCTCCTGGCGCAAGAGCTCCACGATGGCCGTTTTCGCCTGGTTCACGTTCTTGCCCACGAGCTTCGCGTAGGCCGTGTTGGCAGCGGTGGGGTCGAGCGAGGCAAAGGCTTCGGAGCCAAACTCGATCGGATCGAGGCGGCCCGCCTTGCCCAAGATCTGGCGCAGCTGGAGCTTCTCGCTACGCCACCAAAGCACGTCCGTCTGGTCACCGAAGGTGCAGACCATCAGGATGCCCGTGCCCTTTTCCGGATCGGCCAGCTCGCTGGGGAAGATGGGCACCGGCGCGTGGAACAGGGGCGTCACCGCGCGCTTGCCGAACAGGTGCTTGAAGCGAACGTCCGACGGATGCGCCGTCACGCCGACGCAAGCCGGCAAGAGCTCGGGCCGCGTGGTCGAGATGACGAACGTCTCCGCCGAGCCTTCCACGCCGAATTCGATGTCGTGGAAATGGCCCTGTTTGGGGCGATCCTGCACCTCGGCTTGAGCGACGGCGGTCTGGAAATCGACGTCCCACATCGTCGGTGCGAACGACTGGTACGCGTGGCCCTTGTCGAAGAGATCCAAGAAGGATAGCTGCGCCAGCGATCGGCAGCGGTCGTCGATGGTCGCGTACGTCTGGCGCCAGTCGACCGACAGGCCCAAGCGCTGGAACACGTTCTCGAAGGCCTGCTCGTCGACGGCAGTGAGCTGATGGCAGAGCTCGATGAAGTTCTTGCGCCCGAGCAGGCGCGGCGGCTCCTTCTGGGCTTTGGCATCGGCAGGAGGCAGCTCCAGGTTCGGGACATACTCCGCCGTCGGCTCGCAGCGGACGTGGAAGTAGTTCTGCACGCGGCGCTCGGTGGGCAGGCCGTTGTCGTCCCAGCCCATCGGATAAAAGACGTTCTTGCCCCGCATGCGCTGGTAGCGCGTGATCACGTCCGCGTGGGTGAACGAAAAGACGTGCCCGACGTGCAGCGACCCCGAGACGGTGGGCGGCGGCGTGTCGACGACGAACGTCTCGTCGCGTCCGCGGCTCGGGTCGTAGTGGTAGATGCCCGACGTCTGCCACACCTCGTTCCAGCGCTTCTCGGCCTCTTGGCTGTCGAAGTGCTTGGGCAGGGTCTCGGGATCGACGGTCTGGAAGGGGCGCGAAGCAGTCATGAGGGATCCGGGGAGGGCGATCCTTCGCGGAATTTCGCCGAGCCCGCAAGCGGCGTCCCAGCAGTGCTCGCTCCCGGCTCAGAACGTCGTGCGGATGGTGCGCCCGGTGCTGGTGGTGCTCGTCGTGCTACCGGATTTGGGCGCCGAGGCCGCGGGCTTCGACTCGACCGGCTTGCTCGGGCTCTTGCCGGCGGGCTTCTTGGCGGGCACGGGCGCTGCTTTGGCCTCGGCCTGCTCGCTCTCGGCCAGGGCGGTCTCGGCTTTCGCGGTCTCGGCCATCGCGGTCGCCTCCTTCAGGAGCTCCGCGGCCTGCTCGCGCTCCGCGACGGCGGCTTGTCGGGCCTGCTCTGCCGCTTCTCGTTCCTTTTGCGCTTCGCCTTGACGCTCGGTCTCGAGCTTGCGCTCTTGCTCGGCCAGGACCTGGGCTCGCGTTGCTTCATCTGCTCGTGAGCTCGCGCTGATCTGCCAGGCTAGACCGCCGCCGGCCACCAGAACCACGGCCGCGGCGATGAGCAGCCAACGACCTGGGCTGCCAGGCTTCGGAACGCCGGCGGGCACGGTGTTCGTCTCGCCCATGGCCGTCTTGGCCCAGGCTTGATGAGTGCCCCGGGTTTGGGTCTTGCCGCCCGAGCGCGTGGTCCGCATGAGGGACGACACCGGCGCGATGTCGTACGTCGAGGCCCAAGCATCGAGCGCTTGCGTGAACTCGCGTGCCGACTGGAAGCGCTCGTCCGGTTTGCGCGCCATGCCCTTCTTGACGAGGTCGTGGAAGGCGGCTTCGGCTGGAGACTCCGGAGGGTCCAGCGGATTCGGATCTTCGAGCACGATCTTCAGGATGAGCTCGTTGAATGTCTGCGCGGTGTGCGGCACCCTGCCCGAGAGCGCTTCGTACAGGATGACGGCGGCCGAGTAGACGTCCGTGCGTGGGTCGAGCTCCCGCACGCCCTTGGCTTGCTCCGGCGACATGTAATAGGGCGTGCCCATCACGGCGCCCGTTTGCGTCATGCTGAGTTCCCCGCCAGTGGAGCTGAACTTGGAGATGCCGAAATCGAGGATCTTGACGAAGTCGCCGTCGCTGCCCTGTGGGATGAGGTAGATATTGTCCGGCTTCAGATCGCGATGAATGATGCCGGCTTCGTGAGCCGCACCGAGGCCCTCGAGCAGCTGGACCGCGATGGGGTAGACCTGCTCCGGCTTGAGCTTGTTTTGCGAGCGGATGCGCTTGGTTAGATCCTGACCATCCAGGAACTCCATGACCATGTAGCGGTCGCCATCCGGCAGGTCGCCGAGGTCGAGCACCTCCACGATGTGCTTGGAGCCGATGCGTCCGGCCGCCTGCGCTTCGCGCTCGAAGCGGCGTACTGCATCTTGATTCTGTGCGACGTTGCCGTGGAGCACCTTGATGGCGACGCGGCGTTCGATGCGGCTGTTATGGCCTTCGTACACCGCGCCCATGCCGCCTTCTCCGAGCAGGCGGATGATGCGG
>Ga0247798_1000073_pt1 | contig 12073 bp, 13 predicted proteins | sample UWRJS197509C6_FD_179929 | JGI IMG/M metagenome (GOLD analysis project Ga0247798, IMG submission 179929) | Soil microbial communities from Arlington Agricultural Research Station in Wisconsin, United States - UWRJ-S197-509C-6 | ecosystem: Environmental > Terrestrial > Soil > Agricultural land... | reverse complement strand
TTGCCGGCTGCCGCGCGCCGGCCGGACGATCGGGTGATATGCGACGCCGCCATCGGCGTGCAGGGCTCACGTTGTTTTTATCATTGTTGAACGGCCGTGCCGGCGATTGCGGGCTATCAGGCTCGCAATTGATGCGGCCTGCAAAATCGGGACGGCGCGACGGATACGGTGCAAATCGAATTCGAGCCTTTCATTGACGAGGCGGCGCGGCAGTTCATTGTGAACGGCCTCGACATGCACAATATCGCCGCCACCGCTTTGCCCGACTACTGTCCGGTCAACTTCGTCCTGCGCGGCGGGCGCGGCGACGTGTTGGGCGGGGTGCTCGGCCTCCTCTGGGGAGGCTGGCTGCAGGTCACTTGTTTGTGGGTCGCCGAAGCCGAACGGGGGGCAGGGCATGGGACACGGCTTCTGAACAACGCCGAGGCCTATGCGCGCTCGCGCGGCGCCGTCGGGGCGGCGCTCGAGACCTACAGCTTCCAGGCACGGCCATTTTACGAGCGGCTTGGCTACGAAGTGTTCAGCGCGCTCGACGGATATCCTCCCGGGCACGTCAAGTTCTTCCTGCGGAAGGCCTTTGCGTAGGACCTCTGCATAAGATTTAATCCAGTAGCGTGCCAGCGATGTTCGCTTTCGCTATTGGCACTTAGCGGACATCCGCTTGTGCGCTGCAAATATCTGCTTCTGACCCAAAGCGGACATCCGAAGGGTCGCGCCGGATGTCCGCTTGCGGAGCCTCGTAACTACTTCCTTCCAGGCGGGCTGTACAAGCTCGCTACTTTGGAAGCTTTATCCGCGACTGCTTTGAATTCGGCACCGGTCCAAGCTCTTGAAGTCGTCACGTCGGAAATAGTGCCCGCTGCCGCTGCTGCCAACAACGCAGCGATAGCTGACTCGGCCTCGTTAGTTTCCGTGATGAGCAGGAAGTCGCTGTCGCCAGTCGTGAAGTAAAAGTTTACAAGTTTGCCGCCGCCACCCTCAACCAGCTTCCGCACAGCCGGCTCTCGGTCCTCCGGTGCAGCAAGCAAGCCCTTTGCATAATCCTTGGTGAACCGCCCACGCGTAACCAATCTGATCATAGATTCCAGCGTGAAATAATTCATACGTGGCCCCGTATTGGGGGTGCGACAGGCTCGCGCGACTCTCATTGAAATATTTGGTTTTCGAGCTCGTTATCGGCGCTGTCAGTTCATACCAATCGGTGGCAACCGTAACTTTTGAGCCAGGCTCTGGTGTTCTGGGGGTCAAGCACCTCGACTTAAGGAAAACCAATGCCCATGAGCAACGATGACGACACGCACGTGTACACTCGCTGGCGGGATTCGCAGGTAAGCAGAAATTTTCATCGGCTTGGACTGCTTGTTGCAGCGATCATCCTCATCGCGGGCCTTTTGTTAATGGCAAAGGATGCGCTTGGCGTGAGGTTCTGGGATTTGATTCCAGCCGACATTCCAATTCTCGCTGGCGGAATCGCCATCGGCCTAACCGGCATCGGATTGGTTTCATTGGCCGCATACGGCATCGTCCGTGCGGTAGGTTGGGCGATTGACAAGTCTGTCTAAAGTCGACGTGACGTGATCACGCGTGACGTACATGCAGGCATGTCCGCTATTGGCACTTAGCGGACATGGGCCAGCGCACTGCACATGTCCGCTTTTGGGGGTAAAGCCGACAGGAGTATCGCATCGCGGAGTGTCCACTAACGGCCCAAAGCGGGCATTCGCAATCATTGGCGAGCCGGGCCGGACCTGGGTCTGCCGCAGATTCGTCACGCTCGGATGCAAGAGTTTTGCCTGCTGGATTGGCTGACCAATGGATTTCACGGCCCAGGAAATCGCGCTCCTCGCACTGGTCGGCGTCATCGCTGGCCTGCTGCCGAGCACGATCGCGGAGCGCAGGGGCATCCGGCTCGCCGCCGATATCGGCGCCGGTGTCGCCGGCGTCTTCGTCGCGGCGTGGCTGGCGGCGTCGTGGCGCGATCTCGTCCCGTTTTCGCTGACCACGCCGGCCGGCAAGCCGCCGGAAAAAGTCAGCGTCGATATCAACATTCCGAACTACACGCCGGTGGTGCTGCCGCTCGCGGCACTCAAGCCGCTGCTCAAGCCGGTGATCTTCCGCTCGCGCGAGGAGATCTGCGACACGCTCGTGCATGCGGCGCTGAACAACGACCTGCCGGTGCCGTTTTTCATCCGGCTCATTTACCAGGAAAGCACCTTCCGGCCCGCCGCCATCAGCTCGGCCGGCGCGCTTGGCATCGCGCAGTTCATGCCGGAGACGGCGGCTAACCGGCGGCTCGACAATCCGTTCGACCCGGCGCAGGCGATTCCGGCCTCGGCAAAACTTTTGCGCGACCACTACCGCCGCTTCGGCAATCTCGGCCTGGCCGCCGCCGCGTACAACGCCGGCCCGCGGCGCGTCGATGACTGGCGCGCGAAGAAGGGCCCGATGCCGCAGGAGACGCAGGACTACGTCAAGATAATCACCGGCTTTCCGGTCGAAGCCTGGACCATGCCGCTCGCCGGCGGTCCGGCGTTGAAGGTTCCGCAGGGCGCGCCATGCCAGGAGTCCGCCGGCCTGCTCGCCTGGGACGGGCCCGACGAAATCCCGATGCCGGTGTCGAGCCCGCGCGTGGTGGAGGCGAAGGCAGCGGCGGCCGCAGCGCGCGAAGCCGCGAAGGCGAAGAAGGACGCCAAAGCAGCCGACGCAAAAAAACGGGAAACGAAACAGGAAACGAAACAGGACGTGAAAGCGAACGGCGCGAAAAAACCGGAAACGAAAGCGCAGGGCGTGAAAGAAGAGGGCGCAACAAAGCCGGACGTCAAGGAACAGGACAAGAAAGAGCCAAATAAGAACGGCCAGGGCGCGACGGACAACGGCGCCGCGGCGACCCAAGGGACTCAGGCGGCGGACGTCGCGCGCAAGTAAAGAATTTCTATTCCACGTCGACCGACGCGATCTGCTCGTAAGTGAGCGTCAGCAGCTGTCCGTCGGGGCCTGTGCCTTCGACATAAGTTTCGTAACAGGTGAAATCGGGGCGCAGCAGGATGCGGCTGCCCGACGGCGTGCTGACGGCAATGAACGCATGATGCGCCTCTGCCCTGGCGAGCGCGTCCTGCAGCAACTGCCGCTTGCTGAGATCCATTGTCCTATAACGGCGAACTGCGTTTTGAGTTCGCGCCAGGATGGATGTTTGTCCGCTCTACCCCCCCGAAAGCGGACATGTGCGGCGCAAAATCCCATGTCTGCTTTGGGCCAGAAGCGGACATTTTCAACTACATTGCCTCCGAGCGTGTGCGTTGCACGAGGACGCGGGCGCAAGTCTTCCAGGCATCGAATTGTGCCGAAAGGTCGGGCATGTTCAATTCGTTCTGCAAGAGTCCGGCCCATTTCGATGAAAACGACCACGTGTTTCCGCCGGGATTGATTTCAAGCACGAATAACCGCCCTGTCTCGCTCTCGCGGATAATATCGACCCCATGTAGCGCGACTTCTGAAATCGCATCGAATGTCTTGCGTGCAAGATCGAGGACGTCCGCCTCGACGGGTATGATGAGACGGCGTTGGCCGTGTTTTGCCATAAACGGCCCCGCTGCGAGCACAGCTGGCGCGGCATCGAGCAACGGACGGCGAACCGTTGAAACCGCGCGAAATCCGAAGATCGGCTCGCCGAATAACGTCAGGACCCGGTAATGCGATGGATATTCGCCCGTATCGATAAATCTCTGGACAATCAAGGGATCATCACCTGCGGCCCGGACCGCCGGATGATTGCGCCACCTTGATCCGGCCAGCGCGGAGGTCCGCATCATTTCGATGCCGCTGCCATGCGACGTCAATCCCGTGGGCTTGACCATGACAACCTGACCAAAACGATCGGGATCAAGTTCGATATTGTCGTTCAGCACAGCAAATTCCGGTACCGGCACGCCAGCTTCGACCAGACGCTGCAGTTGTACGTTTTTGGGGATCAGGGCACCCGCATAGATCTTGCCGCGCAATGGCTGAAAGCTTCGCAGCTCGGTCGGTGAGTAAACAAGTGTCGGCCGCCGGCCTGCCTGCTTGCGCGTTGTCGATGAGCGCGTGTCGTTCGATGCGACAAAAACTTCGATATCGGGCGCGCTGGCGTGGATTTCACGCGCAATCGCCTCGAGGTCGGCACGATCCTGAACAAAGGGCTCATGGACCAGTACAAGATTGCGTGTTGCATCGGGGCGATGCGCCGCTTGCTCTCCCACTGCTCCAACTTGTTGGCCGCGTGTTTGCATAGACCAGCCCGAAGGCTCTGGCCTCCCAAAAGGGAAACTATGCCTTCATCTGTGAGCGTCGATCAGAGCCGGTAATTGATGCCAAAACGTACAGTATGGTCTTGCAACCCGAACGATCCGCCGCCCTGAACGCCGGCGAAATAGGTTTCCTTGCCAAGGTCGACGAACAGATATTCGACCTTCGCGGACCAATGTTCGGCAAATGCGTATTCGAAACCTGCGCCGAGCGCCCAGCCAAGGTGCGTATGCGATTCTGAACCGGCAAACGGAAGATTTGCGACCTGATTGAATTGGTGGAGCAACCAACTTGTGTCCATCGACATGCGTCCCCAGGCAAATCCACCAGTCACGTAAGGCAAGAACCGGTCAAACGCATAGCCGATGCGCCCGCGCACAGTGCCCATGTATTTGAGCTTCGCGGACGTCGTCTCATTGTAAGAAAAATCTTCCCCGTTAAATGGAATATTCCCAGACGTGGGCCGTGTGTCACCGCTCAGAAAAATCGAATCCTTCTGCCCGGTCCAGGTGAAATCGGCCTCCACTCCGTAGACAATGCGGCCGGCCTGAAAATTATAACCGGCCTGAAGACCACCAAGCCAGCCTTTCGGATCGAAGTCGCGTTCAAAAACAAATGGCACCGGATTGGGTTGGTTCACCCAGAAATTCGGTGCGGAGGGCGGTGGGATCGTGACAGCGCGCGTCGTGTTGCCGTCGACCGAACCCCAACCGTAGCCCACGTGGCCGCCAATATAGAAACCAGTCCAGCTGTAGGGCTGGGGCGGCGGCGTGTAAGCAGGCGCCTTACGTGGCAGATCAGCCGCTGAGGCGACCTGTGTGAGAGCGATAGTGGAAACGCCCGAAATCAATACGGCCCATAAACGGCGCATCGTAGTCCCCAATTTCAACGGCAAAATACCCCGATAAGGGTCGGAAAAAATACACTAAATTGCTCCGTGCACATCAAGATTTGGCTCTGTGTGGCAAAGGAGTCACAAGTCCGCTTTGGGTCAAAAGCAGACATGTGCGGTGCAAGAGAGCATGTCCGCTTTACCCCCAATAGCGACCACAAAAGCAGACATGCCGCATTGGTGATGTCTGCTTTACACCTGAAAGCGGACATGTGCGGTGCAAACCGTCATGTCTGCTTTGGGCCAAAAGCGGACATGCGCCTACAACACCTGAAAGACATCTAACGTTCGCGCGTTCGCCCCAAGCGAGCCAGTCGCAATCGCACAGATGCGGTTCATCCAGCCGTACTTTTCCGAGCTTGTCTCGAAATAAGGCGTTGTTCGGAAATAATAGCTTCGCGGATCGACGATCTCGCCGCGATAAAGGCGGTCCATAACTTCCTTCGGACCGTGACGAAGTCCCTTCCAGGCCATGGAGATTTGATGCATATCCTCGGTCTCAAGGCTCAACCGCACATCAACCTCCAGCACCTCGTCGCGGCGGATGAGCGATGAACCACCGCCGCCGGGCAACACCTTGCCTTTGAGCTTCGGTCCTTCGAAGCTGCCGCCGTCAAAATGAAAGATGCGTCGGTTGCCGTATGGCGTCTCGCCGAGACTTGACACTTGAATTTCGAGAGCGAGCGTAAACAGAAATTCAGTGTTGATGTCAGGCATAGAGACACTCCTTTATGGACGCTAATCGATCGTTATCATCACCGAATGGCGAAGCTTTCCCAGTGCCTGAGAGAGGTGGCCTTTGCCGTGCACGTCCTCAATTAAGAAAATCTCGCCAACCCCAATGATTCTTGTTTCGCCATCGCTGGCGGTGACTTTGTGGGGGGCATCCAGATTAATTACATATTGCCGCCGGGTCGCCGGGTGCCAATCGAAAAACCAATCTGCGGGAGTGGTCCGAAATATAATTCCCGACGCAGGAAATCGCTTTGACGTCGTTCCATCTGAGCCCGCCTCAGATAATTCGATCTCAATATCGCGAAAGTGCGTTTCACCGTTCTCGTCGGCATAGATGTTGTGAATGCGCATCTTCAAACTCCGCTCCGATACCTGTGATCACTTCTGCTAAGGGCCAATAACGGACCTGCATCAGGGTCACTCGATGACCTCGTCGGCGAGGGCGATAAGATGAGTCGGAATCTCAAGGCCCATCGTTTTCGCTGTTTTGGCGTTGACGACGAAATGATAACGCGTCGGCTGCTCGACCGGCAGATCTGCTGGTTTCGCTCCCTTGAATATTCTGTCGGCGAGAGCGGCGGCACGGCTGAATAATTCGTGGCGATCCGCGCCATACGACATCAAGCCGCCGTCGCGAACGATTGTATCCGCCTCATAGATTGCAGGCACGCGATGTTCGGCGGCAAAGTCGATGACGCGCTTGCGATTAAGGAGGGTCAGCGAATCCGACACCATCAGAATGGCATCCGGCATCTCGCGGCTCATCGCCGTAAAGGCGTCATTGAAATCGTCAGGCTCCCGCACGCCGAGGGGTTGGACGACGACTGCCATGTCTCGTGCGGCTTTTGCGGAAGCCTCATACCGGAGCGACATTCCCAAATCGTCCTTGTTCCACAGCATCGCCACGCGGCGAAGCTGCGGCAGCAACGACTTCAGCAAGGATAGCCGTTTGGTCGAGAGCGTGGATGCGTCATCAGAGATCCCGGTCACGTTGCCGCCAGGCCGGGAGAGACCGTCGACAAGGCCTGTCGCGACCGGATCGCCCGAGCCGGACGCAATCACCGTCGGCACACCCGACGCTTTGGCTGCGACTGCCGCGGGGTAGCTGACTGTCACGACGACATCGACCTTGGCCGCCTTCAACTCCTGCATCAATTGCGGCAACTGGCTTTTTTTGCCCGCTGCGCCACGTGCCTCGAACGCCAGATTTTGGCCGAGCGTATAACCGCGCGTCGAAAGTGAATCGATGAGGATCGCGCCATCGCCGGCCGTGGCGGACATCGGGGCCCCGGCGCCGAGCGTTCCAAGGCGAAATAGCCTGGACGACTGAGCGAGAGTGGTAACGGGCGCAAGCGGTCCCGCAATCGCAGCGCTACCGATGAGCCTGATGAAGTCGCGCCGTTTCATTGCGCCCTCCGGATCGCTTCACGAGAGTGATACTCAGGTTTGCAGCCGCCCGCGCATAAATTTAGCCTCAATAATGTCTTCCGCGATGTCCGCTTTGGGTCAACAGCAGACATGTGCCGTGCGACAATCAGGACCGCAGCCACTGCAAGAGGGGAACGGCGCCCGTTCTTACTGCGGGCGAGCGTGACGTTTGGTGTAGCGCCGATTTTCTGGCGACGGATGGGAAGCGATGAAGTACGGGTTCGGATTGCACCAGCCCCGATTACCGGCCAGCACGTTCGGCTGACATTCTTCGACCGAGCGATACTCGCAGCTCCACTGCATATCACCGTCGCCCATCGCCACCACCGCACACCATGGAGCCCCGTAATAGTCCGCTGTCGCTGACTGAAGGCCAAAGGCTAAAGAAGCAAGCGAGGCAACCACGAAAACCGTGCGGGTCATCTTTAACCTCCCTGGTCGGTGTTCGTAGTAACACCGACCTGCCGGCAAGAATTCCCAGATGGCAGCTGCGCAAGTCCCAGTCCGCCCTAGGTCACTAGCAGACATTTGCGTCGCAAAACGACATGTCCGCTTTACCTCTGAAAGCGGACATGTGCGGTGCAACTAGGAATGTCTGCTAAGGGCCAGAAGCGGACATTGCTGCCTTTAGCTGTTTAACAGCCAAATCGCCGCATTTAGCCCAGTCGCGTAAGCAACCCATGCAGCCAGTGGCAGCAGACAGAGAGCCGAGAGCCTATCGACGCGGGCAAAACCGACAATGGTCGCCAGGATTACGACAAGCTGTGGCACGATATTTATCAGGCCAAGCAACGGACTGCGAGCCCAAAAAAACATCCATGACCACGCTGCATTGAGGACGAGCAATAGAAAAAACAAACCAATCGCGTAATGCCGGCGTCTGCTCGATGGCATTCGCAAGATGCGCCACAGCGCGAAGGCCATCAGCGCGTAAAGTATCGTCCATACAGGTGCAAAAACCCAGTTTGGCGGATTGAAAGACGGCTTAACGAGCCCGGCGTACCATGGGCTAAGATTTGGGTATGTCGCGATTTGACCGAGAACTGAAGTGGTAGCGACCACGCCGACAGCCAACATAGCGAAGGCTAGATCGCGTTTTAAGCTTTGGTATGACGGCATCATTATTGAAGTCGGATTCGGTGGAGCACTACCAGTCGCAGCGCAACCTCCATGTCCGCTTTACCCTTGAAAGCGGACATGTGCGGTGCACACCGTCAAGTCTGCTTTGGGCCAATAGCGGACATTACACCCCGACTAAGAGAAACAGAAAGACCGCCTCGCGGCGGTCTCTCCAAAATGAGATCAGGGGATCAGGTGGCAAGTACAACGTTTATCGGATCGTCGTTACTTCATGCATTCCCGCACGAAACTGATGCGTTCGATTGCATTAAGATTCTTTGCGTCAGCTTCCTTCCGGCACTTTTCTCGCTGGTCGAATCGCATCTCGATCTTCTGAACTATACCGAGATCCTCTCCTACTGGTCCGTCGCTCGCTCCCCGCATGGCCGCCTGCAACTTTTGAATGTCCTGGGGTGACAGTTGCGGGCGGTCGATCTTGATCGTCAACTTGTTTAGTTTGGCGGTCAGCGCGAACGGTGGCTTGTAGTCCTCGTCGTTGACACCGGTCAGCGTGTCGGAGCCGATGTCGAAGCTCTCATCCCATTGCAGGGTTATCGGCAGGGTTTTTTCCATCGACCTGGTGGCAACAACTTTGCCGTCCACTTTTAGCGTGCCGGTGGCGGCGCGGCCGAGGCCGCTGAAGTTGTTGAACGCGAGCGTGCCGGCACCGATACCGTCGTACTTGAAGTCAAACTCGACAGTGTGCCGACCCGGTGTCAGCGCATCGGGGCCCTCCCACTTGACGCGCTGGAGGTCGACGAGGTTCCACAGGAACACAGGCTTTCCTTTCAGCAGATAGAAGCCGTAGCCGGCGAAACGTCCACCCGAGGTCAGGATCATGCCTTCAGCGCCATCAGCCGGCACCTCGATGTCGGCCGTCATTGTGAACGAGCTGTTGAGCAGCGCCGGGGAATCGCCCTGCGGCAACCCGACCATAGGTCGCGTGTAGACGAACTCGGTTCGCCCGGCGGTGATATTCGGCCGCGGCGCGATCATCCGGGATGCCACTGAGGCGTCAAGCGGGAGGACTTGATACTTCTTCGCCTCCGCAACGAACATCTTCCGCATCTCCGCGACCTTCGCAGGGTTCTTTGCGGCGATGTCGTCAGATTGGGTGAAGTCTTTGTTCAGGTCATAGAGCTGGAAGACCTGGTTGTTGAGCGGGTCGGTGTTGGCCGGACCGAACGCCTCCCACGGAGCGCGGTTGACCTTAGTGCTCAGCATCCAGCCGTCTTTGTAGAGGGCCCATTGACCCATCATCTCGAAATACTGGGTCGTGTGCCGCGAGGGCACTTTGGCGTTGTTCGCATCGAAGGTATACGCGAAGCTGGTACCCTCGATCGGCTTCTGCTTGATGCCGTCGACCATCTCGGGTGCATGGATACCGGCGGCTTCGAGAATGGTCGGCAGGACGTCGATCACGTGGACGAACTGCTCACGCAACCCGCCCTTGTCCTTGATGCGTGCTGGCCACGACACAACCATGTTCTGGTTGATGCCGCCGAGCCTCGATGCATTCTGCTTAAACCAGTCGAACGGCGTATCAAAGGCCCAAGCCCAGCCGGCCGACATGTGGTTGTAGGTCTGATCGGTGCCCCAGACGTCATAGAATTTCATTTGCACTTCGGCCGGTAGATCACTGACGCCGTTGAACCAGGCCACTTCGTTCGGTGTACCCATTGGTCCGCCCTCGGCACTGGTCCCGTTATCGCCGTTGATGTAGATAACGAGCGTATTGTCGAGTTTGCCCAGGTCCTGGAAATGTTGGATCACACGGCCGATTTCGTGGTCGCTGTAGGCCGCATAGGCGGCGAAGATTTCAACCTGGCGGATAAAGAGCTTCTTCTCGACCGCACTTAGCTGATCCCATGGCTTCAGCTTGTCTTTTGGCCATGGGGTCAGTTGCGAATCCTTGGAGATCACCCCGAGCCGCTTTTGGTTCTCGAAGATGCGCTCGCGCAGCTTCTCGTACCCGTCATCGAACAGGTGCATCGCCTGTATTTTATCCACCCACTCCTTCATTGGGTGATGCGGGGCGTGCGTGGCACCGGGGGCGTATTTAATGAAGATCGGTTTGTCCGGCAGCGTTTGGTGCATGCGCGTCATGTAGTCGATGGCGTCGTCGGCCATCGCCGTGACGAGATTCCAGGTACCCGGCGGCTTGCCCTCGAATGGATAAATCTGTGTCGTGTTGCGGAACAGGTTCGGCTGCCATTGATTGGCGTCGCCGCCGACGAAGCCATAGAAATACTCAAAGCCCATGCCTGTCGGCCATTGGTCGAATGGTCCGGCCTGGCTCGCCGTATAAATTGGCGTATTATGCTCCTTGCCGAACCATGACGTGGAGTAGCCATTGTCGAGCAGGATACGGCCGATGGTCGCCTTGTCCTTCTCGATGATGCTGTTGTAGCCGGGATAGCCGGTCGACTGCTCGGAGACGACGCCGAAGCCGGCGGAGTGATGGTTGCGCCCGGTGATCAGCGCAGCGCGGGTCGGTGAGCACAGCGCAGTGGAGAACATTCGATTGTAGCGTAGGCCATCGTTCGCGATGCGGTCCATGGTCGGCGTCGGAATGACACCGCCGAATGTGCTTGGCACGCCGAAGCCGGCGTCATCGGTGATGATGAGCAAAACGTTCGGTGCACCCTTCGGCGGCACGACGCGCGGCGCCCACCAGGGCTTCGACTGTAATGCGTCATCCTTGATCACGCCGCCGAACTTTGGGTCGGGCGGTGGAAGCTGTTTTCCGTCAATGGCCGTCGTGGCGCTGGGCGAGCCGGGTGTGCCGGTGACTTGCTGCGCGTTAACAAAAGAAGCAGTCGCGCTGACCAAGAGCAGGGATATCGATAGCGCGTTCCAACGCGTTTTCATGGCAGCCTCCGAGTGGGTCATCGCGTGCCCAACTTCACGCGGACCGTCCCTTGAAATGAGAGGTGGCTGGCCCGTTTCAATTCGAAGATTTGGTCCGGCACCGTGTACTACGCGAGTTGCTCGCGTATTGACTCAGATCAAATGGCTGTCGGCACAACATCAGTTTCGAGCAGCGGCTGGTATTCTGGTCCTTTTTTGGGTTCAGATGCAGCGTTCAGGTGCATCCGACTCATGTCCGCTTTGGGTCATTAGCGGACATATGCAGTGTAATAAGTAATGTCGGCTTTGCCCCCGAAAGCGACGTTGAAAGCAGACATGGATTGGCGGCTTCAGGCCGCTCTTACTGCGCGTCAGTCCAACCGCTAGGATGCCCGCGGCGACAGGCAATGAAAGGGGCGTTCGATGGCTGCGGTGTTCAGCGTTTCCCGGTTGAATCATGTGTGGGCCGCCGCGCTGGTGGCGGCAACGATCGGCGCCGCAGGCGATGCGCTTGCGCAGCAGCCGAGCCAGGCGCAACTCAATGCGCTGCGCTCGTCCTGCCGGAGCGACTACATGGCGCATTGCTCGTCGGTGCCGACCGGCGGCGCGCCGGCGCTCAATTGCCTGAAGCAGCACATGCCGGCGCTTTCGGGAGGATGCCAGAGCGCGGTGAACGCGATCAGTCCGGCAGCACCGGCTGCCGCCGCTGCGCCTGCAGCGGCACCAGCGCCCGCGGCCGCTCCAGTGGCCCCGCCGCCTGCGATACAA
>Ga0247798_1000071_pt1 | contig 12117 bp, 13 predicted proteins | sample UWRJS197509C6_FD_179929 | JGI IMG/M metagenome (GOLD analysis project Ga0247798, IMG submission 179929) | Soil microbial communities from Arlington Agricultural Research Station in Wisconsin, United States - UWRJ-S197-509C-6 | ecosystem: Environmental > Terrestrial > Soil > Agricultural land... | reverse complement strand
TTGAGCTCGTCGAACAGAGCGGCGCTTCGTGTGACGATTTGGTCGCCGAGCTCGAGGCATTTTACGCGGACTATCCGGCTGACCCACTGTGCACGAGCGTGCCGCATCGCCTATTCGTGATTCCGGACCCCGACCTCGACGTGCCGTTTGCCGCGACCGCCTGGCAGGCGCATCTCAAAGGGCAGTGCTTCGACGCCGAGCGAGTGCGCGCCTTCGTCGATGCTCACTACGGGCAGAACTACGAGAACATCTGCTACGCAGGGGTCGACCCGCTCGCTCAGGGCTGCGACTGAGCTGGGGTCTTCACCCCTTCGGATCCAGGCCCGCGTGCGCCAGCCCTGCTCGAGAGGACGATGTAGAGCACATCGAGTGCGAAGCAGGCGACGAACAGGAAGTGAAGGAACGCATACGTGCCGAGCTTCGTGGTGCTGGGTGCGACGGGGTGAATCAGCGGGATCAGGAAGTAGCACTGCACCGAAGACAGAGCGGTGCCCAGCATCTTCAGCCAGGCGACCGGAAGCGACAGGCCTTTTCCGCTCTCTCGACGCGCGAAGAAGAACGGCAGATAGAGCGCGCTCATGATCAGGTTGATGACGAACGCCAGCACGATGCCGAGCGTGTCGTGGAAGGTCGTGACCCAGGCATATTGGCCTACCAGCGCTAGGCAAAGCAGGACTGGCACCAAAACGGTGAAGGCCCGGCGCAGCTCGGGCCAGAGTTGCTGGGCCTTGCCGTAGCGCAGCAGTTGACTGACGATCAATAGGTCGACCAAGAGCCACGAGCGGTCGATCACTTTCCAGATCGCCACTGGGTCTGGCAGGAAGAAGGAGTCCATCAACTCCCAGGTGAAGTTGAGGCAGACGGCGATCAGCGGTACCCCGTAGCTGGCCTGCTTGTGTCCCTGGACGATGACGAGCACGTACGCCGCCAGCCAACAGGCAGCGCCGACGGCACCGACCCAGTTGTACCAGACGGCCATGTCGAAGGGTTCGCCGGTGTCCAGCTGATAGAGCGGCCAGCGACCGACAGGCGAGGCCGCCAAGAGCATGGGCTTCACGCGGACCTCTGCGGCAAGCCCCAGCCATCCGCGAGGTGATCGGGCAAGTCGAAATTGGGACGATTCGGTCCGCGTTCGAAGTCGAGGAAGGCCCGGATGACGGCGAGGGCAATTTGGCGGTGCACCCAGGCGAGCGCGCCGAAATCTCGATGGATCCGATCGATCACCCGTGAGACGGCGATCAAAGGCCGCAGCAGGAACCTGGTCCAGTCGGGCTTGGGCAAGTCGACCACCTCGGCGTACGGCCCCAGGAATTGGTGCATGAGTGAGACGACGATGCCTCGCAAGAGGCGAGGTTCCACTTCCTGCTCCAGCATGCCGACCAGCGCGCGCGTCATGTCCACGCCTTCCTGGCAACGGCCGAGTTCCGAGGCGCGGATGGTTGTCGTCAGGCGGCTTGCGTCCGCCACGTTCGTCGGAATGAGCTCGGCTTGCAATCCAACCAGTACGCCCACGGTGCGCCAGGCGTACAGATAGGCCTCTTGCTCCGCCGGAGTTGGTTCGACACCGAGCACATGCAGTCCGTCGAGCACGACCGAGGAGAAGGTCATCAAGGTGCCGGCGAGGTCCATTTGGTTGATCGGCACACCAAACTGCTCGATCCACGTGTCGCCGGAACGCTCCAGGATGAGCCGGCGAATGGCGCCGTGCATCAGGCGCACTTTCTGGGCAGAACGTACGCCTTTGCCGTGGTCAGACGGCGAAGCGCCGAGACGTAGCCCGCCCGGACTCATGACATCCACCACCATCTGCGTGGTCTCGATGAGCCGACGGAGCGGGTGTGATTCCAAACGTCGCGTCTGCGCGAGCACCTGCACGCCACGTCGTGCCGTGTAGGATGCCGGCAGCGAGTACATGGCCAGGATCATCAAGATCTCCGGTCCATGTTCGGCGAAGAACTCCTCGCCGCGCTGGATGAGTGTCGGGTCGAGCGGTGCGAGGGCAGCCTGGCTCTCTCGTAAGAAGCGTTCGACCTCTGCCAGCACGGTCGTCGAGAGCCCGCTGCCTACCGCACTCTCGCCGTTCGGCAGGCCGTCGTTGTCGACGAGGTGGCGCAACAGCCCGCGCACTGCATCCACTTCCCCTGTCTGGAAGATGGTGTCGATGACCCCATCGGCCAGCGGATCACCGACCAGGCGATATGGCAAAAGCGACGCTTGCAAGCGTTCGAAGTCCACCTGAACGGCCATCCTCCCTTCCTTCCCGCCGAGCACCCAAGGGGCGCCTGCCTCCGCGCCGAGTTCAACCATCAAGCTACCATGGCAGGGCCACTGCTTGCGCCCCTACCGGCACTTTCCCGCGCCTTGCTCGCGAGCAGGCAAAGGGCGAGCATGATTCCAATGGACCCGAGCTGGCGTCGCGCCCTGCGAGTTGTGCTCTTCTTGGTGGTGCCGGGGTTTTGCGCCGCGTTCATTGCGGGCTGCGCCAAAGTCCTGCTCGAGCCGGCCACCATGAAGGTCGAGCGGCGGTCCATCGTCCGCGTCACGGTGCTGAATGTGGAGAGCGACCTGCTCGAGTTCGAGGTCGAGAACCTCTCCAAGGAACCTCTCGTCATCATCAAGAGCGAGATCGTGATCGAAACGGTGGTCGGCACCATCAAGCATCCGCCGGGCACCAAGACTCCAGTGTTCGAAGTTTTGCCCGGTGGCAAGCAGAAGGTCGCGCTGAAGTTTTCGGTCAAAGGGATGCAGCGCGGGGACCCCTTCGAGGTGCATTTCGATCGAGCGATCCGTCAGCGGGGCCAACCAGTGGCCCTGGACTCCGTGCTCTTCTACGTGGCCCATGCGCCGGGCTGAGCTCTGAGCGGGCGCTCTACCCCCAGCGCAGGCGGAGGTCGACGTCGCAGGGGCGCTGCAGCTTCTGGGCACTCACCGTGCCCTTGACGCGGTAGGCGACCATGGCGCCCTCCATGACCCCGACCTGGTAGCAGTCGGCGAAATTCCAGATATCCCGGAACTCCAGGGTCGCCGTGCTTTCCGTCAAGTTCACGAGCCGGGCCGTGCCGGGCTTCAGGCTTACCTTGTAGGCCTTCTCGGTGAGCTGGAGCGCCGTACCGAAGTTCAGCCCCGCGACGCTGAATAGGACTCGACCCACCACGCTGGCTGCGAGTGTCGGGTACGCATCCTGGCCGAGTCGGCGCAGACCTGCGCGTGGGGACATCGTGGGCCAGGCGGTCCCGATGGCCACGAGCATCAGCTGCATGAACTGCCGGAGCGGGTAGTCCTTGAACGAGACGAAGCGAGCCTCGGTGGGGCGCTTGAAACCGCCCCGATCGAGCGAGTCCAAAAACGAGCTGACGAACATGCCCTTGACCGTTGCTGCCTCCGGGGTTTGCAGGATGAGCTGCTCCAGCTCCTCCGTTTCCTTGGCGAAGCTGGCACGCAACTTGTCAGGAGCGCCCGGGGCGCCGGAGTGGGCCTGTGGGGTTCGAAGCTCGGTCACGAGGTCATTCTATCGGAGGTGGGGGCGGTGGTGGTTCGCATTCTTCGGTACTCTGGGCCCAGCCGGCACTGCAGCTCGCCGGCATCGTTTCCGTCCCGGCCTGACAAGCTGGCCCACCGGACGTCGGAGTGGTGCACCAACCGCAGCCCGGCTGCGAGGCGCAGGCCATGCAGTTGTCTTCCTCCGGCGGGCGCTTCGCGCAGTAGTCGGGTTGGTTCGGTTGGTCCGGTGGCGGGTGGTCCACTCCGCCCTGGCAGGCCAGCAGACTCAGACCGATGAGGCACCATCCGAACGAGCCCCGAGCGAACGAACCCCGCAGCTCGGTCCTCATGCTCTCTCCCCCGGGGGGCTGAAGGCGCAATCGTTGGTGATGGTGCCCCGGAGCTTGCGCATGAGCACGATGCTGGCAGCCCGGGCCATCAGGAAGCCCGGCCAGATGGTCGAAACGTCGTTCGTCTGCAACGTAAACTCGACCTGGACGTCGATGTACGGGGGCTTGCTGGTTCCGCCTTCGACTTCGCGGGAGGTGACGCGCAGGGTTCGCGGGTCATCTCCCTCTAGCGTGAGTTGTCCGGTATATGCGTGCGACGGGCAGGCGAAAGGCGTTGGTTGGTAGCCGGAGTACGCGTTGATCTTCGCGTCGATCGTCTTGCCCAAGTAAAGCACCTTTGGTTGACCCGTGGCCGTGCCCGCCTCCAGAATGTAGCAGAAGGGAATGGTGTCTCCCGGCTGCGCGTAACCCAAGAGCACACTGATGGCTCCGAAGCGTACGCCTTGTCGTGCCGGGGTGATCAGGTCCAGGCGACCGATGGGTTGGCTGAGGAAGCGCTGATACTTTTGGTTGGCTTCGAGCACGGTGTCGACCAGGTGGTCGCCGGGCAAGATCTGGCCGATGCAGGTCTTGAAGGCTGCGGGAGAGCGAGCGGGCAAGCTCACCCGTGCCATCGCTAGCTCGCCTACGAAGGGTGAAAAGCCACTCGGCGTCGTGCGTGCGTGAGTGGCGTTTGCCCAATAGTACCTGCCTGCGTCATCGGCCGGGCGGGTCACCGTGCTCTTCTCGAGCGGCGGCAGGTCGAGTTCGGCCTCGTAGCGCGACAGGTCCTGGTCGTACCCCGTGATGTCCAGGTTCTCGAGTTGCTCCGGCATTGCCTCGCCGGAGGCCTTGGAGCGGCGGAGGCATACGGCCAGTGCCGCCAGGTCCGCATCGGTGACTTTGGCGTCTGGAAACGCCTCCTTCAGTGCCCCGTAGAGTTTGCCGCGTGCGGTGTCGTCGAATTGGATCAATGTCTGCATCCCCCGTTGATGTGAACAGCCAGGGTAACGCGGAACGCCGCTCATCGAAATCGCGCGCAAGGCCAACTCATGCACGAGCCCAACTCATCCACGAGGACGCGAAGCAAACCGCTCGCGTCCTCGCAGCGTCTTGCTGCGTGATTTGGCTGCGCCATCCCGCATCGCCATCCCTTATCGCTCTTCTGCATCGCCACTTCCGACGAACCGTCCCGGGCAGGCGCCGATGTCGTTTCGCGATTTCAGCGCATTGCATGATGTAGGCGCGACGCTCCAAGCTGCGCACTTTTGCCCCGCACTTTCCTCGGGCGGCGCTTCAGCGGCGCTGCGCTGCAAGCGCCGGGAGACTTTGGTAGCGCGCGCCGCCGCTGCACGCGCGCCAACCGGCACGGCGCTTCAGCGTCACGTCGGGTCCAGCGTCACGTCGGGTCCAGGTCACGTCGTGCAAGCGGTGCCGGGGTATGGCGCTGCGGTGCTGCAAACGCGCGGCGTTGCGAACGCACCGCGCTCCGAACGACGGGTCACTTCGGTCGTCCGCGCTTCGCTGCGTGCGCTGCAAACGGCACGGTGCTGCCGCTTCAGGTCGCGTCGACGGTGCCGTGCTTCAGGCGCCCAGCTGCTCAGCGTCCCGGCGGGTCCACGGCGGAACGCTACGGAAACGCTCGAGCTGTGGCCTTCGATCGGCTCAACGTTTCGCCATGTGTTCGAGCGCTCTGCGGGCGGCCGCTGGCTGCGTAAAGAAGTCGACGCCGGTCGGCGCGAATCCGCGCACTGCTTCGAGGGTTTCCACGTCGGCGACGACGGCAGCAACACGCTGGAAACGGGCTTTCAGCTCTTCGGCCATGCGGGTGAAAGCCTTCATGTACGCGCCCCCTCCAGGGGCCGGCCCCTGCCGAGTGTCGTAGAGAAGACCGTAGTCGCCGGCGCCCGCATTGGTCACTGCCGTCAAGATCTCGTCCGCAGTGGCTACGAAATCTTGGAGTGCCTGGAAAGGTGCGCTCTTGCGATCGATCAGCACGAGCCTTCCCGGTCGATCGATGCGCACGGTGACGTACTCGTTTTCAAACGGCGTCTCTACGGTTGCTCCGTCGTCCATCATGTCCCTCTCCATGACCTACCGTCTGCCACGCCCCCCGCCGGGGCGGCAAGGCAAAATGGCTATTGCCGCCGACTGGGCGCCGCGTCACCATGGTGGGAAGGGATTGGAGTTGTCTACGATGAACGTTGATACGCCGCTGATGCGCATCCTGCGCAATCATCTGCTGGAGCTAGCACCGCTCTCGATCCGGCCGCGCGACCCAGCCGGGCGTGCAGCCGCGGAGAGCCCGGAGGAGGCGGCGATCTTGGAGCGCTTCTATCCGTTTGCCGAGTTGCTGTTTCTCATTGCCGGTGCCGACGGCCACGTCGATGCCAAGGAACGCGCGGCGACGCTTGGGGCTTTCGTTGCGCTGACCGACGGTCGGCTTCCACGCAGCACGCTCGAGCGGATCGAGCGCGCCGTGGTCGAGCGAGCACGACGAGATGGCTGGGAACTTCGACTTCACCGCGTTTGCAGTGACCTATCCGCCGATCGCGACGATGCCGAGCTCGCCTTCACGCTGGCGACGGCGGTGGCCCTGTCCGACGAGGTGACCGCTGACGAGGAGCTGGCTCGACTGGCGTTCGTGGCCGAAGCGCTCGGGATTTCACCGCGCCGCATGGATGTGCTGCTTCGTGGCAGCCGGAACTCCGAGCCCCCGCCGAAGATGGGCGCCTAGCTAGAACAGTACCTGGTCCTCGAGCGGGTTGGTCCAGTGCTCGGCGACTCTGAGGCCGTCAGGCTCGAAGAGGACGGAGACGTGGTGGTGTTCCGGGCCCGTGGCGCCCGAGCGGATGCGCGGGACGACGGCAGCGTTGACGAACGTGGTGGCGTCCACGGTGGCGCACAGCGGACGCGACGCGCCCTTGCGCCGATGCATGTGCCCGGCAAAAACAGCCAAGACGTCCTTGTCGAGGGAAGCCGCGTAGTCGAGCGCATCCCGGAGGTCGTCGTCGCCGAAGTCCTTGGGATAGTCGGCTGCGCTGCCGGCCGGTGCGGGAAAATCGCGGCCCCACAGCGCAGCGTCGGCATCGCCGAGGCCGGTGGGCCCGTTGTGCGCCAAGAACATCAGACGGCGCGTGCGGGCGTCGGCCACTAGATGCCGATACTTGGCAATACTGACCTCGTGCGTACCAACGCCGTGCACGCGCTCCAGCGTGTCGGCGAAAGAGATGCTCGAGCCTCCCTGCGCCAGAGGACGACCGCAAATCAGCGTCACGTCGCCCAGCGGAGTCGATAGCGGATGCGAGCTATAGCCGACGGGAAGTACCCAAGACGAGCGCGCCTTCCCCAGGGCTTGCAGAATTTCACGCCGCCCCGCCTGGTACGTGAGTTCTGCCGCGAGGTCGGGCAGGTGCAGGGCATCGTTGTTGCCCGGCATGATCAGCGTGGGCTTCTTCAGGCGTGCGACGCGACGAATGATCGACAGGCCATCCTTGCGCGTGCCGCTGCCCATGTCGCCGACGAACAGCAAGAGATCGTAGGGCGAACGATTGAAGTAGTCGACATCGTCGTCCGTGAAGTGGCCGTGCAAGTCACCCACGATCGCCAGCTTGCCTACGCTGATGTTTGCTGAGTGCATGTCGCGGGTCGCGTCAGCCGACTATAGCCAACTTTTTTCCCGAATGCGTCCTGGCTGACGAAGCCAGTGAGCCCTGCCGAAGGAACGAGCGCCCGAGCAGGGCACCGCTAGCCACCTGCTCCGGCAGGCGCGTCCCCAGGCTGCTGCGGCAGTGCGCGGGAAGGCAAGGACGAACGCGCCAGTCGGCGTGGCTGCGAAGGCCAGCGCAGGTTGGCGTTGGACCCCGTGATGATGCGGGCGCCGCCCCGGCTCGTCATGTATTGCCAGATCCAGTGCAACAGCACGACGAAGCGGTTGCGGAAGCCGACCAAGAAGCAGATGTGCACGGTGAGCCACACCACCCACGCTGCGAATCCCGACACGCGCAGCTTGCCGAACTCCGCGACGGCGGCGCTCCGTCCGATGGTGGCGAGGTTCCCCTTGTCTACGTAGCGGAAGCGCTTGACGTCCTGGCCCTGCAAGCGTCGATCGATCTGCTTTGCGACGAAATTGCCTTGCTGCATGGCCGCTGGGGCGACGCCAGGCACGGCTTGGCCCAGGTCGTCCTTGCACGCCGCCATGTCTCCGATGCAAAAGACCTCGTCGTAGCCGGGAATGTTGAGCGTGGCGTCCACGATGATGCGGCCGCCCGGGTCGAGTGGAACACCGAGCATGGTCGTGAGCGCCGAGGCACGCACGCCTGCGGCCCACATCACCGTCGCAACGGGGATGGACGTCGTGCCCGATGGATCGGAGATTTCCAGCGTTTGTGCGTCGACTTTGGTGACGCGCGCGCCCGAACGGACGCGCACCCCGACGCGTTCGAGCTGACGGCGTGCGCTTGCCTGCATCGACGGCGAGAAGCTCTTGAGGACCGAAGGCCCACCCTCGACGAGCTCCACCGTGATCTCCTTGGGATCGATGTGTCGGTAGTCGCGGCGTACGAGCTGCCGCGACAGTTCGCTCAAAGCGCCGGCGAGCTCGACGCCGGTTGGGCCACCGCCGATCACGCAGAATGTCAGCAATTCGCGGCGTCTGACCGAGTCGGTTTCTTGCTCGGCGAGCTCCAACGAAAGCAGGATCTTGCGTCTGATTTCCAGCGCTTCATCCAGCGTCTTGAGTCCGGTGGCATGCTCTTGCCAGGCGTCCTTGCCGAAGTAGTTGTTCCGGGAGCCGGCTGCCAAGACCAGGAAGTGATAGTCGATCGGTCCCGACTTCGTCTCGACGCGCCGTGCCGCGAGGTTGACGTCGGTGACTTCGGTGAAGATGACCTCGGCGTTCTTCTGCGCGCCGAGGATGTGGCGGATGGGCACGGCAATTTCGGCCGGCGAGAGCGCACAGGTTGCCACCTGGTAGAGTAGCGGCTGAAACAAGTGGTGGTTGTTTCGGTCGAGCAGCAGGATTTCCACCGGCTCCCGAGCCAGGGCGCGCGCTGCGGCAATCCCGGCGAATCCACCTCCCACGATGACGACGCGACGACGCCAGGCCAATGGTCACACCTACTTTCCCGAAGGACTGTCGGGGGCCGATCGAACCGGGCTGTTTCAGCGGCGTGTCACTTCCGCGTCACTCGGCTAAGGCTGGATAATGATGCGGTTTCCGCGTCGGTCCGAGCGCCCAGCTGTCGCCGCCTTGCACGTCAAACGGCGGCGTCCGGTTCGAATTCGGGCGGGGCAAGCTCGAAGCCAGAAAACTCGAAAGCCGGAGTGACGGTGCAGCCGACGAGCGTCCAGTCGCCGAGACTTCGTGCTGCTTGCCAGTGCCCCGCTGGCACCAGGTGCTGCGGGCGGGCGCCGGCCGCTAGCTCCTTGCCCAAGATGGCGCTCTGGGACGCCTGGCCGGGGGCCGCCAGGGACAGCTCCAGCGGCGCGCCGGCATAGTGATGCCACATCTCGTCGGCGTCGACTCGGTGCCAGTGCGATCGCTCCCCCGCGCGCAAGAGGAAGTAGATGGCCGTGCCGTGCGCGCGACCCGTCGCGGCCTGGCCGAGCTCTTGGGCGGTGCGGTACGTTTCGGCGTAGTGCCCGCCCTCCGGGTGGGGCAAGAGACCGAGCACTGCGATGATCTCGTCAGCATCGAGGTCTTCGGAGTTCATGGGCGCAGGATACGATAGCGCCGGGGGCCAGCGCGAGCGGTAGCGCGAGCGATCCGTGGGCGTTATTCCAGCTGCGCATCGTGCGCGTCGTGGACCCCCGCGCAGGTCGGATCTGCCTTTGCTGCTTGCTCGAGGGTCTTGGTGAACTCGCTGCGCGAGATCGCGCCGGGCCGCTGTTCGATCGAGTCGACCGCGAAGACCAAGCGACGCAGGGCGCGCAGAGCGAGTTTGTCGTCGGCGAGCAGGGCGCGGAGCACCAGCACTCGCTGGCCCAGGGCGACGGTCCCCACGACGGCATGGCTGGTCGGCATCCCCGTCGACAGGTGCCCGGGCCCCAGGGTTGCCGACCACACTCGCCAGGCCGGGTGCGGCTCCAGGTGAGCCGTGCCGCGAGCGTTTTCCTTGACGGGCACGGGGCCGGACTCCGCCTCCCGGCGGAGCCAGGTGGACTCCCATTGCCCGGTCAGGTCGAGCAGCGCATCCGGGCCGAGATCAGCCACTGCGCCCATCGCCCTTGCATCGATGATGCCCACGTCGAGCGTGAGGCCATCCAGCCTCAGGAGCGGCGGCGCGCTCTCCTCGGACCACGAGAGTTCGTGACCCACCAAGAGGGCCGTCCAGGAACTCTCCTTTTCGCTGATGACCAAGTGAAATCCGCAAGGGGACGCGAGGATTGCCGCGCGCCCGCTGAAGCGCCCCTCGGTTCCGGTTGGCACCCCCCGGAAGGGGATCGAACGTGGGTCGATGCGCTCGAAGGCAATCGGAGCGGTATCGGCCAGGGGAGCCGACGACGCTCGGGGTGAGGCTTCGACTGGGGTCTGTTTGCGCTCGTCCGCGGTCGTTCGATCGCAAGCCGAGAGGCTCGAAGCGAGCAGCAGACCGGCCAGATAGCGCGCTGGGACGTGACCAAGGGGTGACATCGCTCGCCGTCTTAGCAGGGTGCGGAAGAAAGCACCCTGCCGCCCAGGTTCTCGATGGTTTGCGCGGGCGGCGCACGGCCTGCCGCGGGCCTGACTGTCAAAACTCCGGGCGATTGAGTATGACGGCCCCGCTTGCCGCGCGCTTGCGAGCGACGCGCTGCCACCCCCGGACCATGGATTCGACTCAGCTCAAGTCGCTCATCGTCGACGTGCCCGACTTTCCCGTTCTTGGCATCCTGTTCCGCGATGTCATGCCGCTCTTGCGCGATCATCTGGCGGGGACGCTCTCGGCACTCGATGGTCTCCTAGCGCCCGGAGCCTGGGCGGACATCGACTACGTTGCGGGGATCGAGTCGCGGGGCTTCATCCTGGCTGCTGGCCTGGCCATCAAGCACGGCAAGGGGTTCGTCCCGGTGCGCAAGCAAGGGAAGCTGCCCCCGCCCGTCGTCGACTATTCCTACGCGCTCGAGTACGGCACAGGCACGCTCGAGATGCAGCTCGGTCGAGGGCGCATTCTGCTCGTCGACGACGTGCTGGCGACGGGGGGCACGCTGACCGGCGCGGCCGAGCTCTGCAGCGCAGCGGGCTACGAGGTGAAGGACCTCATGGTGCTGCTCGACATCGGCATTGCGCCTGGCTTTTCCTGGCGAGCGATCACGCCCAAGCGGGCCCTGTCCTACGCGCCATGACGAGCAGGGCTTCTAGCTCGATCCTGGTGGTGATGGCCCTCGAAGCCGAGGCGCAGGGCAGGCTCCAGAGTGAGGGTGCGGACGTGCTCTTTACCGGCGTCGGCAAGGTGAACGCCAGCTACCGGCTGACGCGACGCTTGCTCGAGCTCGCGGCTGCTGGCGAGCGGCCGCTGGTCGTGAATTTCGGCACGGCCGGGAGTCGCCATTTCGCGACGGGAGCAGTGGTTTCCTGCCATCGCTTCGTCCAACGTGACATGGATGTGACCGGCCTCGGTTTTGCGCACGGTCAGACGCCCTTCGAGGACGTGCCACGGATGCTCGCCAGCGAACGAAGGCTGGAGCACTTGCCCGCTGGCATCTGTGCTTCCGGCGACAACTTCGAGACGCGCCACCACGATTCGGAATTCCAGGTGGTGGACATGGAGGCTTATGCGCTCGCCAAGGTGTGCTTGCTGGAGGGCGTTCCGTTCGTGTGCGTCAAATACATCAGCGACGGTGCCGACGAACATGCCGGTGTGACCTGGGAATCAGCGCTGCCGCATGCCGCAGCCGCGTTCGTTGACGTCTACCGAACGCTGCGCGGCTAGCCTGCGCGCGTGGTCCGTGCGTCCTCGGGCGTTGCCTGCTCGATGCAGGGCGCTAGTTGCAGGGCTCTTTCGCGAAGCCTTCGTGTCCGCGGCCCTTGTGGCAGCGACGGGTGGCGTCCATCTCCCAGAGCCACCAGCCACTCATGCCGCCGGGGCAAGTGCTGCAGGCCTTCCGCGAAAACTTGAGGACGAAGCGTTCCCCGCGCGTGGAATCGTCGAGATAGCCATCCAACGTGACGGTGGCGACGGCCGTAACGGGCGCCTCGGCTCCCACGTAGGAGATGTCGACTTGCGTGCCCTGGTTTTGCGTGGTGAGAGCCGCGCCCACCCAATCGAGTAGGCTATCGCGTACCCCAGCGGCAGTCGCCCAGCGATTGACCTCTTCGAGGCTGCTCGGC
>Ga0247798_1000070_pt1 | contig 12124 bp, 9 predicted proteins | sample UWRJS197509C6_FD_179929 | JGI IMG/M metagenome (GOLD analysis project Ga0247798, IMG submission 179929) | Soil microbial communities from Arlington Agricultural Research Station in Wisconsin, United States - UWRJ-S197-509C-6 | ecosystem: Environmental > Terrestrial > Soil > Agricultural land... | reverse complement strand
GGCGGTGATCTCATCGGTGGTCGCCGTTTCGGCTCGATCCTGCTGGGCATCGCCGATTTTGCGATCGAGGCGCCGGATCTTGTCGATGAGTCGCATGACTCGCCGGTCCGCCTCCTCCTCGTCGAACTCCTGCTCCTCGTCGTCGGCATCGCGCACGATGTCCTTGACCCGGATCTTCCGATTGCGAAGGTCATCACCGAGATTGAGGATCTCCTGCACGGTGATCGGGCATTGGAGTGCGGCGTCGAGGATTGAGTCCTCGCCTTCCTCGATGCGCTTGGCGATTTCTACTTCGCCCTCGCGCGTCAGGAGGGGGACGGTGCCCATCTTGCGCAGGTACATGCGCACCGGGTCACTGCTGCGCGTGTTGTCGTCTTCGGTCTTCTTACTGGCCCGGGCCTTCTTCGCAGGCTTGGCCTTCGTGGCGGGAGGCGCCTCGACCAAGTCGATTTTGGCCTTTTCGAGCGACGCCAGGAGCTTGGCCATGGCGCGCCGATCCTCCGCCAGCGGCCCCATGGTGTCCTGCACGTCTTCGAAGGTCAGGTAGCCTTGTGCGCGTCCCCGTGCGACCAGGTCTTCCCGAATCTCTTCGGACGAAATGCGACTTCCGGGTGCCTTCGCGTCGCCGTCGCCGTCGCCGTCGCCGTCGCCGAACTCTTCGTCCTCCAGATCGATCTCGGAGTCCGCCACCGTGCCATCGTCGTCCGCGCCGTCGAGATCCAAGTCGTCGTCTGCGTCGAGCCCGTCGTCGAGGTCCGCCTCGGACTCAGGGGGTGCGTCCGATCCTTCGGCGCGTGCCCTGCCTGGTTTGCTCGAGTTCGAAAGGGCGCCCGCTAGGCCAACCTTGCTCGACGAGGCGCTGGCCTTGCCGCCCGTCGCGCTGGCCTTGGCGGAGCTCGTTTTGGCCGAACCGGCCTTCCCCGAGCCAGGCCGGTCGGATCCGGCCTTGATCTTTACCCCGGCTGGTTTTCCGCTGGGCGGTCGGGTCCCGCGCGCCGGCGAGCGGGAGGTGAGGGGGGTGTCTTCGTCGCCTGCGTGCTTGTCCGCAAGACGGGCGGCCCCGCGTCGGTCGGACTCCTTGGCTGGCTGCGAGCTGCGTGCGCTGCTCGCTGCTTGCACGGATGAGCTGGCCTTCAGGGCGGAACCCCCGTCCTGCGTCTTCCCGCTGCTTTTGGTCTTGGTCATGATCTAACCGATCACTCCATGCCGCGTCGTTTGCGCGCTCGCTCGTGTTGCTCTCGGAGCAGGAGTTCCTCCTGGTCGACATCACCCCGCGTTTTCTCGAGCTCGCTGATGGCGGACGATTTCAACTTGGCAAACTCCATCTTGCGAAGCTTCGCAACGTTTTCTCGGACCACGTTCTCGGCTACCTCCAGCGTCGCGAAGAGCGGCGCTGCGATGCGAGCCTCGGCGAATGGTTGCAGGGCGGTGGGGAGTTTCGCAAGGGCCTGGCCGAAGTCGATGCCCGCCTTCGGCGCATCGTCGCCCGGGTCAGCAGGGCGCGGGCCAGCAGGGCGCGGGCCCGCAGAGCCCGGCTGAGCAGCAACGCCACCCGTGCCCCGCCTCGAGCGCTCGAGGCAGGCGATGGCGGCGGCGAGGTCCCCCTGCATTTCGTCCGAGTAGGACAGGAGCGCGTCGCTGTCGAGCAGCTCGGGAAAGTCCAGCAGCGCCCCAACGATGGCGGCAGTGATCTGACGCTCACCGCGCGCCTCACCTCGATTCCCGGTCTGCTGCCCGCGCGGGGCGTCGCTCCTCTGGGCGGGGCCTTGTGCGCTGGACGGTCTGGGCGCAAGGCTCGCCTGGATGCTGCGTGAGAGCACCTGAAAGGTACGAGCGTCGAATACACCGAGCTTGCGCGCGAGTGTGTCGGCGTACTGTTCGGCCATGGCCCGGACCGTCGGATCGGTCTCCGCGTTCAAGAGCTCGACCACCCTGGCCACCTTCTGGCTCCGCGCCAGAGGGTCGTCGTGCGCCAAGCGCTCGTCGAGAAGTTCGGAGATGCGGTAGTCGAGCATGCTACGGGACGCGGCGACGAGGCCTTCGAGCGCAGGTATCCCCTTGGTTCGACTGAAGTCGTCGGGATCCAGGCCGTCGGGCAGGCGGGCGACGCGGATGCTCAAGCCGGACTCCGTTGCCGGCTCACGCGCCTTCAGCGTTGCTTCACGGCCCGCTCGGTCGCCATCGAAGAGCAGCACGATCTCGCCCGTGAATCGGCGGATCGCTCGACCCTGTTCGACCGTGAAGGCGGTACCGAGCGGGGCGACGGCCCGGGCCAGGCCTCGGGCGTGCAGGCTGACCACGTCGAAATTGCCCTCGACGACGATGGCGGGCCTGCCATCTCGGAGCGCGGAGCGCGCTTGAAAAAGGCCAAAGGCGACGCTGCGCTTCTTGTAGATCGGCGACTCCGGGGAGTTGATGTACTTGGCCGGTGGCTCGGCTTGGTTCGCTCGTTCGTCGGGCAGGGCTGGGCCCTCGAGCGCCCGCCCGCTGAAGCCGACGACGCGGCCCGACAGGTCGAGGATGGCGAACATCAAACGGTGCCGGAAGCGATCGTAGTAGCCGTCTCCCTGTCGCCTCGGCATGACCAGTCCGACCGTTTCCGCCGCATGCAGGTCATGTCCCGCCTTGCGGAGGTGCGTGGCCAGTTCGTCCCAGGCCCCGGGTGCGTAGCCGACGCGAAAGGCGCGCAGCGCTCGCTCGCTGTCCCCTTCCAGTGGCAGGCCGCGGCGCTCGAGCTCGCGCAAGGCCGCTCCGCGGCCAGCGTGCTCGGCCAGCATGCGTTCGAAGAACGCCGCCGCGGTGCCGTTGAGATCGAAGAGAGCTTGCTCCCGTCGTCGGGCCGCCTGTTCCTTCTGCCGGTCCTGGTCGGACAGATCGTCCTCGACGGGTACCCCGGCCTTCTCGCCGAGCTGCCGCACCGCCTCGATGAACGAGAGGCCTTCTGTTTCTTGGAGGAAACGGAAAACGTCACCGGAGGCTTGGCAGCCGAAGCAGTGATAGCGCCCGCGTTCTTCGCTGACGTGGAAGCTCGGCGTCTTTTCCTTGTGGAACGGGCAGAGTCCCAAGAGGCTTCGCCCGCGTCGTTCGAGCTTGACCGACTCCCCCACGATCGAGGCAATGCTGACTCGCTCGCGGATGCGCTCGATGGTGTCCTGGGCAATCACGCTTGGTTTGGACCTTACAGCGAAACCGGCGTCCTTCGATGCGGAAGGCCGTGCCCCGCCGACTGTGCGCCCTCTGTCGCGAGATGCCTCCGGGGGAGCGCCGGACGAGTCTAGCAGCGATGCCGCGAGGCAGCGCGGTCGCCGAAGGACGGCATCTTGCGGCACCGTCGGGAGCAGGATCGTCCGGAAGCGGCTTGTCCCGAAGCAGCTGTTTTCGTGCGTCTCGAGGCAGAATCTACCTACACTGAAAGCAGGATCGAAGCTTTCCGTTGGCAGCTAGCGGAGCGCATGGTAGAGGCGGCCCCGCGCGTCAACTCGAAGCGTAAGAGTCATCACGATGGTGCAAGCTGTAGAAAACACTGGGCGAATCACTCAAGTCATCGGTCCCGTCGTCGACGTGGAATTTCCGAGCGGCAAGCTGCCGAAGATCCTGAACGCCCTCAAGTGCAACAATCCGAACATTTCGGATGTTCCGGACAACCTGGTGCTGGAAGTCGCAGCGCATCTCGGCCAGTCGGTCGTCCGGGCCATCGCCATGGACGCGACCGAAGGCCTGGTGCGAGGCGCGGCCGTGCGGGACACGGGGCAGGCCATCACCATGCCCGTCGGTCCGGAAGTGCTGGGCCGCGTGCTCAACGTGGTTGGGCAACCGGTGGACGAGGCGGGACCCGTGAACGCCAAGCAGCACTGGCCCATCCATCGCCCAGCGCCCGCCTTCGTCGAGCAGAGCACGAAGGTGGAGGTGTTCGAGACGGGCATCAAGGTCATCGACCTCCTGGCCCCGTATCGTAAGGGTGGCAAGATCGGCCTCTTTGGCGGCGCTGGCGTCGGCAAGACGGTGCTCATCCAGGAGCTCATCAACAACGTGGCCAAGGCCCACGGTGGCGTGTCGGTGTTCGCAGGCGTCGGCGAGCGAACCCGCGAAGGCAACGACTTGATGAACGAAATGGCCGAGTCGAAGCTGGAGTCCGGCGAGCCGGTGCTCAGCAAGACGGCCCTGATCTTCGGTCAGATGAATGAGCCGCCCGGAGCTCGCGCTCGCGTTGCTCTGAGCGCACTCACTTGCGCCGAGTACTTCCGTGACGAGTACGGCCAGGACGTGCTGCTGTTCGTGGACAACATCTTCCGCTTCACCCAAGCGGGTTCCGAGGTGTCCGCCTTGCTCGGCCGCATGCCGAGCGCCGTGGGCTACCAACCGACGTTGGCGACGGAGATGGGCGCTCTGCAGGAACGCATCACCTCGACCACGAAGGGATCCATCACCTCGGTCCAGGCCATCTACGTCCCGGCCGACGACCTCACCGACCCGGCGCCTGCCACGACGTTCGCGCATCTCGATGCGACGACGGTGCTCAGCCGGGCCATCTCCGAGCTCGGCATTTATCCGGCCGTCGATCCGCTCGACTCGACCAGCACCATGCTGTCGCCGGACATCGTTGGCGAAGAGCACTACCAGACGGCACGTGCCGTGCAGCAGACGCTCCAGCGCTACAAGGACCTGCAGGACATCATCGCCATTCTCGGCATGGACGAGCTTTCCGAGGACGACAAGCTCATCGTGGCGCGAGCCCGCAAGGTGCAGCGCTTCTTGAGCCAGCCGTTCTTCGTGGCCCAGCAGTTCACCGGTCTCACCGGCCAGTACGTGCCCATCAAAGAGACGATTGCCGGCTTCAAGGAAATCCTTTCCGGCGAGCTCGACCACCTGCCCGAGCAGGCGTTCTACCTGGTGGGCAACATCGATCGCGCCAAGGAGAAGGCGGCGAAGCTCGCCAAGGGCTCCTGATGGCGCGACGCATTCAGCTCGAGGTCACCACTCCCGAGGGCGTTCGCCTCGCGACCGAGGTCGACGAGGTCACGCTGCCGAGTGTCCACGGTGAGTTCGGGGTATTGCCCGAGCATCGGCCACTGCTCGCAGGCCTACGTTCCGGCCTCGTCAGCTACGTGGACGGCAAGCAGGTGCAGGTCCTGGCCATCGGCCCTGGTTTCGCCCGCGTCGCCGAGGACAAGGTGAGCATTCTCACCGTCCACTTCATGAAAAAGGACGAAGTGGATCCGATCGTCGCGCGCAAGGATCTCAAGGAAACCGAGCAGGAGCTCTCCGCGCTCGCCGAGTCGGCACCCGAGGAGTCGCGTCTGCGCTTGGTCGCCGCCGTCCGCTGGGCTGCAGTGCGGCTCGAGCTCTACGGAGATCCCCCGCCGCCGACGATGCTCCTCGGTCTCGAAGTTCCGCTGCTCGGGCACGAGGACTACTCGGACCTATCGTCCGAATCGGTCGCCGACGAGCCGGTGATCTGAGGTGAGGGAGTGACTTCGGAGGCTCGAAAGGAACTCTCGAGTCCGAAGGCACTCCTCGACCGGCACGGGCTGCGTCCGAAGCACTCGTTCGGGCAAAACTTCCTGTGCGAGCTGCGGCACGCCGAGCGCATCGCGGAGCTGGCAGCCCCAACCGGCGAGGAACGTGTGCTCGAACTCGGCGCCGGGCTCGGAGCGCTGACCGACAAGCTGCTCATACGCGGCTGCTCGGTCGTGGCCGTCGAGCGCGATCGCGATCTGGTGCCGATTTTGCAGGACGAGTTCGTGGCCGACATCGACAGCGGGCGGCTGGAAGTCGTGGCAGCAGACGCCAAGACGGTCGACTGGGAGGCCCTGCTGGGTGATCACCCGCGGCCCGTCGTGGCCGGCAATCTACCCTACCAAATCACCGGCCCCCTGCTGCGTCGCACGGTGAGCCTGGCGGGGAAGCTCGAGCGGGCCGTCTACTTGGTGCAGAAGGAGGTCGCCGACCGTCTCGCGGCTGCTCCGGCCTCCGCACAATACGGCGCGCTCAGCGTCTTTGCTCAGGCCGCATTCGTCGTCGATCGCGCGCTGACGATTCGTGCGGGGTCGTTCTACCCGGCGCCGCGCGTCGACTCGGCCGTGGTGGTCTTGTCACCCCGCCCCGAGCGCCTGGCCGTAGAGACCCCGCTCTTTCGCGCGGTCGTGAAGCTGGCCTTCGGCGCCAGGCGGAAGACCCTGCGCAACGCTTGGCGCTCTCTGGGCGTTGGCGACGCTCTGGAGCGGATCGCCGACACGGCGGGTGTTCGTCTGGACGCGCGCGGCGAGACCTTGACGGTCGCGGAGTTCGCTCGAGTCGCTCACGGCCTGGCCGAGCTTGGGCCGGACGCAGTTAGCTTGCCCGGGGTCCTCATCGAGGACGACGCGTGAGTCGTCTGCTCTTGTGCCTGCTCGTCAGCGCGACGGTCGGCTGTGACGAGAAGCCGGCCATGAAGGGCGCGGTCGGCGTCTTTTACGGTGGTCAAGTGCAAGAACTCGAGCGCATCGTCCTCGATCCAGTGCGCGCGCCGACGTTCGGCTTTCGTATCGAAATGCCCGACAGCGCCGGCGATACTGACCACCAGCTGCGTTGGGAGGTCGTACGCCCTGGACCAGCTGGTCGCCGGGTCACGGAGGTCGGCGAAGTTCGCGTCCCGGCCGGGCGTGAAGAACTCGAACAGGTGCTGCCGATCGATTTACGCGAGGTCGGCGGCTTGATGAACGTCCGCGTGGTCGTCGACGGTCAGGTCGTCATCGATCGCGCGATCGACGTACGCAAGCCTTGATGGCGTGAGCGTCGCGGTACGATGCGCACGCCCAGCGCCAGCAGGGTGCGTTGGCCGAGTTCCGACGACAGGCGCAGGCGGGCAGACAGCGCAGCGTAGGTGAGGGAGCGCTGCGGGCTGTCGGTTGCGAGCGGTCGATCCAAGACGGCCTCCTCGGGCAGAAAGCGCACCTCGATGCGGCGACGTCGCAAGAGGCCCAGGGCGTCGAGCAGCTCGCGTGGCGTCTCGATCGTCGGAGGCTGCCCCAAGAGATAGACTGCGGTGGGCCGCGGCCGTTCGTAGGCCAAGGCGCGGAGTTCCTCGGCGATGCGGGATTCCACGACCGCCCGATCCGAGATGCCGCGCACGGGCGGATGGATGCCGAACGACAGCAGGTAGCGCCTCGCCAGGCGATCGCTGGCGCTGTGTCCGAATGGCTCGCTGGCCTGGACCGGAGCATCGACGGCGAGCTGCTCGAGCAGTGAGATCGGAGCGGTTTCGCTCGCTTCGGCCCGCGCAAAGAGCCCAGGGTTGAGCGATCGCGCGTGATCCAGCGCGCGTGCCAGCACGTCCTCCTCCCCCCAGTCGCTCCGATCGGCGTGAGCGGTGTGCATCAAGAAAGCGAGTGCTCCAAGCAGCCGACCTTCGTGCTTTGGGCCGTGGGCCAGGGGCAGCCCCACCGTGTGACGTGCTCCGATCAGGGCCAGGCCGATGGCGTCACCGGCTCCGAGGTGGGCGCGCCCGAGGGCCGCTGCATCGTCGATCGCCCGGTCGGCAGGAGCGCGGCCGCTCGGGCCGGTCCACGCGTCGACGGAGGCGTCCACGACGATCCAAACGCGGGCATGCTCTTCGACCGACTTCTCCACCGTCAGCAGGCGACCGCGCCGCGCGGACGCCTTCCAGGCGATGCGCTTGAACGGATCGCCGGGGCGATGCTCCCTGAGCTCGCGGAACTCGGTCCCCTCACCGGACCGTGCGCTGGCACGCGGCTGGGGGTCCCCTTCGCCGCGCCTTCGCGAAAAAGCACCGGGGATGGTGAGCTCGGCGCTGCGCGGCAAGACCTCCAGCACCATGGGGTTGTTGAAGCCAAGCGGCACCGTATGCAGCCCCGGCGCGCGAAGTGTGTCGAGCACTACGCCAAAGATCCCGTGGTAGCCGACGCGCTGGGGCGTGACCAACAGGGCGATTTCCAAGCGACCATGGGGCGGAATCGATCCACTGTGCGGCTCGGCCACGACCGACAAGTGTGGGGAGTGCTCGACGCACAGGTCGCGAAAGCGAATGGGGCTGGAGTCGCGATTGCAGAGCTCCGCCCTGATGGTGAGCGGGTGCAAGCGGGTGGCCCGCTGCGCGCGCCGGCCGAGCATCCAGGACATCTCGAAACCCGCAGCGCGCGCGCGCGCGACGCTGAGCAGAGTCAGCGCCCTGGAGACCGCGACGCCGGCGATCAGGGCTGAGCCGTAGGCGACGCACGCGGGGCTCGCCTGTGCGATGCCCAGCGCCAAAAGCAGCGAGCCCGCGGCCGACAGGTAGAGGGCGCGCCGGGTCGAGTACAGATGCATGCCTCGGCCAGCTTACAGCGGAAGGCGCCGCGAGTGGACCCGCACCCAGCACGGCGGCTTGATCGGTCCCCGAGGCCGGTGCACGCTCGGCTTTGGTGCTTGCTTTATTGGGATCGGGCGCGCGCAGGGTCTGCCTGGTCCTGGTCGTCCTCGGGCTGCTTTCGCCCTCGGGTGCTGCCCGAGCCGAGCAGCGCTCCCCGCTCGAGGAGTCCGTCATTGCCGAGGCGCTCGCAGCCTATGAGCTCGAGATCGATCCAGCTCCTGACGGCAAGGTGATCGAGGCGGTCGAAATCTACGTGCTCGACGTGTTCGATCACCGCGATCCCATACCGAAGTTCTTCAACGTTCTGCACACCAGGACGCGCAACTGGGTCATCGAGCAAGAGGTCTTGCTGTCCGTCGGCGATCGCCTCGATCGCGGCCGTATCCTGGAGACGGAGCGCAACTTGCGGCGGCTCCGCCAGTTGTCTCTGGCCAACGTGGTCGTTACCCAAGGCACGGAGGCGGGGAAGGTCCGTCTGCTCGTGGTGGTCAAGGACGTCTGGAGCCTCCGTCTCAACACCAATTTCGGCTTTGGCTCGAGCGGCCTCGAATACCTGATGCTCAACCCAGCCGAGGAAAATCTGGCTGGGACGCACATTACCGCAGGCGTTCTGTATCAGCTGGAGCGAGCACGCCAGTCGTTCGGCCTTCGCTTCGTGTACCCGCGACTGGCGACCACTCGCTACTCGATCGCGGCCGAATCCAGCTTCTCGACGAACAATGAGTCCGGCGTCGTCGAAGGCTCCGCCGGTACGTTCATCTTCCAGCTGCCGCTCTACTCGCGGCACCGGCACTTCGCCTTCGGCACCGAGGTGGCGTGGAACTTCCAGGTGGCGCGGCGCTACCAGGGCAGCGAGATCGCCACCTTCGACTACGAGGTCGCGCCGGGGGTCACGGAAAGCGTGCCCCAAATCTACGATTCCGAGCGCTTGGCCGCCGACTACTGGGCGCTTCGCTCCTTCGGCGTCCGCCACAAGCTCGACCTCCAGTTCGGGCTCGAGATCGACTCCCGGAGCTATCGGGCCCAGGATCTTTCCGCGTACTCGGTCGAGACACAGGCCGCCTTCGAGGCCGAGGTTCTTCCCGTGTCCGATCGTCGCTTCAGTCCCTACGTGCAGGCACGCAGCTACAGGACGGATTTCGTGCGCGCCTTGGACTTCGAGCTCCTGGGGGTGCAAGAGGACATTCGCGTCGGCTACGAAGCACTGACGCGGCTCTACACGGCGGCCGAGGCCTTGGGCTCCACGCGCACGCTCGTCGGTGGGCTAACCGGCATCGGCTACAGCCTGCCCCTCGGCTCGGGACTCGCGCGAGCGGTGGCCTACAGCGACATCGTAGCGGCCACCGAAGGGCGGCACCAAGGCTACTTTGCCGCGCAGGGGCGCTTGACCACGCCGACGCTCGGCATTGGGCGTCTCCACCTCGACGCGCTCGTCGCTACTCGCTACCTGAACTACCTGAATGTGGCCCCGTTCGCGCTCGGTGGCAGCACCCGACTTCGGGGCTACCCGGCCAACGAGTTTCGAGGACGCGACTACCTGGCGGTCAACCTCGAGTTTCGCACGCGCTCGGTCGATATCCTTTCGGCGCAGGTGGGGATGGCAGCGTTCTTGGACTTCGGCGACGTGCCGGCTTCACTCGACCAGCTGAACTTGCACGGCGGCACCGGCCTGGGCCTTCGCATCCTGTTTCCTCAGGCCACGCGAGCCGTGCTGCGGGTCGACTGGGGTTTTCCCATCACCGGTGGCGGCTACGAGGCGTGGCCGGGCGCCGTCTATGCGACCTTCGGTCAGGCCTTCGACCTGCCCGCGCTGGGTGCGCCGCGAGCGATTGCCGGCCTGTCCCAATTCTGAAGCCCGAGCGCCCGCTCCAGCCGAGCCGCGAGCGCTCGCGCGCCACGCCTCATTTGGCGGCAGCGCTGTACGGTACCTTGGCGAGCGCTTCCTCGATCACCTTCTGCCGCGCGGTTTCGTCCCCTTCGAGATCGGGCACCAAAATCAAGCGGTGCGCCAGAACGGCGGCAGCGACAGCGCGCAGATCGTCGGGCATGGCGAACGGGCGACCATCGAGGACCGCGTGCGCCTTACCCGCTTGCAAGAGCGCGAGCGAGGCGCGCGGAGAGGCGCCGAGGACGACGCGCGTGCTGAGGCGCGTGTGACGGCACAGGGCGACCGCGTACTCCAGCACCTCGGCTTCGGCATGCACATGGCGCGTGACGCGTTGCAGTTCCAGGATGCTGGCAGGATCCAGGACGACATTGCACTCGGGCGGCGTCTCACCGTGCGCGCGCAGCATGTCGACCTCGGCGCGTTCGTCCGGATAGCCGAGCACGAGTCTGACCAAGAACCGGTCGAGCTGCGCTTCAGGCAAGGGGTAGGTGCCCTCGAGATCGACGGGATTCTGGGTGGCGAGCACCAGAAAAGGCTGCGGTAAGGGCTGGCTTTCGCCTTCGATGGTGGCTTGACCCTCCTGCATCGCTTCGAGCAGCGCGGACTGCGTTTTCGCTGGGGCCCTGTTGACCTCGTCGGCCAAGACCACATGGGAAAACACGGGTCCTTGACGGAGGGAGAAGGAGCCGGTGCGCGGGTCGAGTACGTACGTGCCGGTGATGTCCGCCGGCAGGAGATCGGGCGTGAACTGGATGCGGCGCAGTGTCGAGCCGAGCGAGTGGGCGAACGCTTTGGCCAGCGTGGTCTTGGCGACGCCGGGCACTCCCTCGAGCAGGACGTGCCCTCGCGCCAAGAGCGCGACGAGCAGTGTGTCGACCGCGGAGGCGCTCCCCAAGAAGACGCGACGGACCTCTCGCCGGACGGCGTCCAAGCGACGTCCGAGCTCCTGCACTTCCTCGGTTCCCAGTAGCGCGTTCACGCCTTTTCCCCCAGCCGCTCGATCGCATGCAAAAGGTGCATACCCAGGTCGTGTAGCCGTTTCATGCTGGCGCTGGAAGGGCGTTTCGGCCGACGTGCAGCCAGTGATTGGCCCAGCCGCCGGAGCTCCGCCAGCAGCTCGACCAAACGCCGCGCCATCCCTGCATCCATGCCGTGGGCCAAAAGCGCGGCATGAAGGGACGCAGCGCTCTGCGTCGGCGACACCCCCAAGCGGTGCTGGAGCGCTTCGGAGAGGGCCGTCTCCAGCTCGACGAGCGACAAGAGTGGTGTCGTGCTGGGCGCCGACAGCACCTCGGCCCTCGCCCAGGTACCTGCCTGAGCCAAGACGGGGACCTCGCGAGCGTAGCGCGGCTGCACGAACGGCCCCCTGAGCCGCAGGCGAACGAATTCAGGGCCCACCACGAACAGGGCGAGCAGTGCTGCCGCGAGCAGCCAAACCACCTCCGGTACCCCGTGCTCGAAGGCCTGGCGGATTTCGTCTCGCGCGCGCTCGAACTTTCGCTTCAGGTCGAGCAAAGGGTCGTTCTGATTGCCGTAGCCGCCCACCATGGCAAAGCGTCCGGTGGCGAGGAAGACGCGCGCCTCCGGCTGCGCCGCACTGCCAGGGTCTCGATCGGTCAAATAGCGCAAAAGGCCCTGAACCAGCCGCCGGTTGCCAGGGTAGCGCAGCATCAGGTTGATGAATACGGACGGATCACTGCCGGCCACCAAGCGCCCCCGTCCGGCAATGACGCCGGTAATGATGATCGGAACCAGGGTGCCACCGTTTCTTTCGATGCCCAGTACCGGGGTCAAGTCCGGATGTTCGAGCGCTCGCGGATGGTTGGTGACCACCTGCTCGATGCCTTCGAGCATCGGGTGTCGTCCGACCCGAGCACCGGCCACCGTCT
>Ga0247798_1000069_pt1 | contig 12163 bp, 10 predicted proteins | sample UWRJS197509C6_FD_179929 | JGI IMG/M metagenome (GOLD analysis project Ga0247798, IMG submission 179929) | Soil microbial communities from Arlington Agricultural Research Station in Wisconsin, United States - UWRJ-S197-509C-6 | ecosystem: Environmental > Terrestrial > Soil > Agricultural land... | reverse complement strand
CTGCCGGCGGTCCGAAGGCGGCCTCGAGCGGCCAGGTGATGGAACGTGCCGAGGGGTACGAAGCTTCCCCTGGCTGGGCGCGAAAAGATGCGCCCTGGTCCGAGAAGGGCGGCGTCCTGTCGGTGGTCGGCCACGTCGAGGTCGCTGGCCATCAGCGCCTCGAGATGGCGCATCGAGCCGCCGATTCCTACGCCCGAGCCGAGCTCTTGCGCTTTCTGAAGACGCGCATCGTGGCCATCATCGAAGAGAGCACCAAGAGCTCCGCCGGAGAGAGCGTCCGCGAAGAGGTCGAAGAGCAAGCCGAAGCGCTGACGGACGATTGGCTCATCGCCGCGCGTTATTGGGAGAAGCGCCGCGTCGATGGCAAGGAACGCCTGGACGTCTACAGCCGCATGGATGTGGACCAAGACAGCGTGGCCGCGCTGTTCGAAAAGGCTGCGCTCGCTGGCGACCTGCGCCTCACTGCGACCAAACGTCTGCAGGAAATCTGGCCCGATCTGGCGAAGGAGGCCATCGCCACGGCACCGGATGCCCACACCGAACGAGGCATTGCTCCGCCGGAGTGGGCGCGGGCCGGCGATCAGGAGTCCAGCGAGGACTTCACCTTCGTGTGCCAAGGCAGCGCAGGGGAAGAGGCGGATGCCCTCGCGCTGGCCAAAGCTCGCTGCGACGAGAAGCTCTGCCGCTTGCTCGGCGTGCGCATCCAGGCCCGCACCACGGTCACCGAGACCTTGGAGGACATGACGGCCGAGAGCCAGGTCTCCGAGCAATGCGATGCCCGCATCGTGGGCAGGACCGTCACCAACAAGGGCGGCGAGTGCGGACCGAGCGGTTGCGTGTACTGGCTCCGTCAGGCCTATCCGAGAAGCGAGTACCAGAAGGAACTGGCGCGCCTCGAGGCCCCACAAATCATCCGCCAGGAAGTCGTGATTCAAGAGGGCGACAAGCACTACAAGGACCCAGCCGCCTGCGAGGCGGCCTTGCGCTCGTATGCTGCAGTTTCCGAGAGCCGAGACCAGGAAAAGACGCTGTCGGCCGCCGCCTACCAGTCCCGCGTCCGCTACTTGAAGCAAGCGCTCGGCGCCTGCCAAGGCATCGACGGTCGCGATAGCGGTCTGTTTCAGTCCTTGAACACCCTTCTCCTCACGCCGCTGTCGACCTTCATGAGCGAAGCAGGCAATTGGTCCGGTGAGCAGACCGCGCGCGCCGCCTTCGTCTATGTCGAAGCGGGCTTCCGGCGTGAGCTCGAGACCAAGCGCTTCTTGACGGACCGCATTCAAGCCATCGCCACCGTCTGCCAAGACGCCATCTTGCCGATGCGCATCTTCGATTTGCCGCTGACGCCGCGAGACCGCGCACCCAGCGCAGACGAACTGCGCGCCTCCGCCAGCGTGCTCGACGAGGTCGCCTTGATCCCCTTTTCGGAAGACCCCCTGAAGCCATCGCACAGGACGACGGTGCATCGCATCGTCCTCGATCCATTTTTCGGCGCGTACCCGCCACTGACGCCCAAATATCGCATGCTCCTGCTGTCGGAGCTCGGCAAAGGGCACTTGCCGTGCGAATCGAACGGGGCGCTCTCTGCAGGCGCCGTGATTGGCTATTTGCAGTCGGATCGCGAGCTGGACGATGAAGAGTGGTCCGCTGGCGTCCGCTACGTGCAAAAGGCGCACGACGTGTGGCTTTCGCATTGCATCAGTCGGCTCTTGCCGAGCCGCACGGCGGAAAGGACGCAGCGCGCACGCGCCAAGCAGCTCAGCGGGCTCGTGCTGTCCGGCAAGATCGCGCGCATGACGAACGAACGCGGCGTGCAAAAGCTGCGCACGCGGGACGACGAGCTGCTCGAAGGCATCCTGGCCAGCCTGCCCCCCGGCGACCAGCTGAGCCTGTACTTGGAAATCCGCGACCAGCTCGATGCCAAGGCCGAGGAAAGCCAGGACCTGGCGACGAAGGTGATCGAGGCCAACTTCATTGGCAAATCTCGGGGCATGCACGCGGCCGAAGCGGATCGGGCCCTGTGCGAGAGCCTACCCACGCGCCTGCCTCCCGTGCTGGCGAGCGCGCCCGAGTTCCAGATCGAAGACACCGTCACCTGCTCGTGCATGGGTCTCGACTTACCCGTCGCCTCGCGAGCCGCCCTCCGCCAGCTCTGGCTCTCGGAGACCAACGAGTCCTGCCGCAACTTCAAGCCCGCCGAGCACCCGGACGGCGAGTTCAAGTGGCCGTATCCGGAGCGGCGTTGGGGGGACGGGCCCTTCGTGCACATCGACCACGTGCTCGAGAAGGAAGCGAAGCAGTGCGATCAGTCCTCGAGCATCATTGGCCTCGACTTCTCGCCCACGCTGCACGCGACCCTGACGGCGGGCAAGCTCAGCCGCGTGAGCGTCGTGGCACTGCCCGACGCGACGCTCTTCGACCTGCGCTGGAGCAAGGCGCCTCCCGGCCGCAAAGACACCGACTGGGTCCGCAAGGCCGATGTCGAAAGCGCCACCAAAAGCTACGAAGCGTGCCTGCGCGCCGCTGCGGAAGGGTACCGAGTCGATCCCTCGGATCTTCAGACCAAGGAAGCCGGTCCGCAACGTATCTGGCTGCAGATGGGGGACCAGGGCTCGTCCAACGGCTTCGGCGAATAGGCGCCGGCTGCGGCGCTACTCGAAACTTTCGAAGGGCCCCAGATCTGGCGCAGTGCCGCTATGACCCAGACCGACCTCTTGGCCCCCATCGATCAGGTCGCTGCCCGGCACCAGGTGCAGGTAGTCGATCTCCGGCAAGCTGCCGTCGCTCTGGCGTGGAGACTTGAGCAGGCTGGTGTCCACGCTCGAAAAATCACCGTCCGTCGCTGAAAAAGCGACCTGCCAGCTGTTGTTCGTGATGTCGGTGGTCGTGGCCTCGAGGGTCCCCATCGTGCCGAGCGAGATGGTGTTCTTGACGGTCAGCGAGGCCGCAACGTTCGTGGCGCTGAAGTTGATGTTCTGGCCGTTGTCGTGGGCCGCGCTGTTCAAGATGGTCACACTGCCGCGATTGCTGTTGTGGTCGAAGCCATCGCTCACGTTCCCCGCCGCGATGCAGCGCGTGTAAACGGCGTCGTGGCTGAGGTCTTTGTCGTCGCTGCCGCCCGTCTTGAAGCCGTTGCCGTCGCCGGCTCCCACGGAGCCGTTTTCGCCCTTGCCGTTGTCGATGGCCCAGCAGCTGTCGTAGGTCGTGGTGACGTGGTCGGCGGGACGCAGATAGCCGTCCCAGCCGTCGTCCAGGTTGTTCCAGGCGCGACAGCCGACGAACCGGTTGCCGCTGCCGACGTCGAGCTTGGCGGCGAAGCCGTCCGCGTTTTCCAATGTGGAATCCGCGTTGAAGTACGAATCGCAGTTGACGACCAGATTGTCGGCCGCGCCGTTACCGAGCTGCAGTCCGGTGTCGGCGCAGCGAGCAAAGGTCGAGTGCTCGATGATGCTATGAGAGCCACTGACGAACAGGCAATTGTCTCCCGCCTCGCGAACATCGAGGCCGAAGATGTGCCAATAGTCGCCGGAAAGCACCAGCCCGCGACTCGCGGAGTCCTCGGCCATGCTGGAGAAGTCGAGCAGGGGCCGCTCAGTGTCCAGCGGGTACGCGCGCAGCTGCACGAGCTGTCCTGCAGCGCCGTCCGCGCTCAGGCTGAGGGTCGCGCCGAGCGAGTAAGTCCCGCCGCGCAGGTAAAGGGTGCGCCCGGCCTGTGCCTCGAGCAGCGCCGCCGGTAAATCGAGCGGATCACCCAGGGTGCCCGAAGCGTCCGCCGCTCCGTCCGGAGCCACGAACAGCGCGTCCTCGTCGATCCCGACGGCTCCGCCGCTCGCGCCGCTCCCTCCCTCGCCACCCGAGCCAGCGCTGCCCGAGCCAGCGCTGCCCGAGCCAGCGCTGCCCGAGCCAACATCGCCACCGGAACTGGTGCTGCCCGAGCTGCCGCCGCTCGTCGTCCCTCCGCCGCCCGCAGGGCCACCCCCGCCCGAATCAACGCCGCCGGAATCAGCACCGCCCGAGGCGACACCATCGGAATCAACACCTCCCCCACCAGAGCAGGCGACGCTGACCCAGAGCGCGCATCCGGCGAGACTGGAACGTGGTCCCATAGTAGAGCATTGGCACAGCCGCGTGAGGCCGTCGAGCAGCGTGCCCCTCGAGTCTCGGATGAGCGAACAGGAGGCTCATCGGCGAGCACGGAGTGTGCGCGCCGGTTTGCTCCAGGTGTGGCGAAGCGCCTCAACTCCGCCGCTCCGTGCCGTCACGATATCGAGGACGAGAACCGTCGTCAGTGCCGCCATGAACAGAACGTAGGCGACGTCGTTCAGCGCGTCGGCGCGAGCTTCGAGCCCAAAGAAGCCGACGATCAGAGCCGTGATGAAGAGCATCAGAGACCAGCGGAGCATTGCCTTGTCCTTTGTTTTTCCCGGCGCCGAAACTGGCGTCGCTGCTCCACATCGCAAGGGCCATGCCAGAACGGACGAAACGACGCAGCGGCATACGCCTTGCACAGGTCGCTCCCGAAGGACCTCAACATGTATATTTCACGCCACCTTGCTTTCGTCGGCGCGCTCGCTCTCGTCGGTCTCATGACCTCCACTGCACGCGCTACCGTTCCCGTTTCTTTGGACGTCGACTACGTGACCCCCGTCGATTCGGGACCCGCCAGTGATGGGTTCGGCGCACAGCTCCACTTTGGGCCGCGGGTCGAGCTCGGCATCCTGCAGTGGACGGGCGAGGTCGGTCTCGGCTTGCACGGCTTCTCCGAGGGCCCGACCGTGTTTCGCGGAGTGATCGGATCACGCCTCGGCTTCGGCGCCTTGGTGCGGCCGACCATCTACGGACACCTTGGCGTGGGTCACGCCAATTGGTCCGTGCAAGACGACCTCACTCACTTGACCCTGGACGTCGGCGGCGCGCTCGACTTGCAGTTGGCGCCCGCGTTCGAGCTCGGCGCGCACCTTGGTTACAACTTCATCTTCGGCAACGGCACGATCGATCCGTTCGGCTTTCTGGCGATCGGCGGGCACTTCACGGTCATCCTGGATGGGCACGCTCACACGCACGACCATGACGACGATGACTAACGGACGGCGCGGCCAGCGCAGCGGCGCTGTTCTGACGGAAGGGCTTCCTCATGAGCGTATGGCAAGGCGCCCGAGACGACCCGCTACAGTGTCGATGCAGACGAGTTGCTGGTTTCGGTCGCTTCGCAGCCGAGTCATCGATTTCACTCCCTCCGATCCGTGCTTGGTGCTGGCTCCATCACATCGCACGGCCGGCCAATAAATGTGTTCGCTCTCCGCACATCTAACGTTGCAGGAGCACATGCCGATCGCGTAGTTTCGCCCGCGAGGTAGCGAAATACATGACCGATGAATTCGTGAAAACGCTGGGCGATAAAGCCGCTCGTCAGCTTTCGAACACGACAAAAACCCCACCCCAATGGCTCGGTGCGACGCCCCGCTGGCTGACGCAGCTCTTGCCCTGGGTTCCCGTTGAAGCAGGCGTTTATCGGGCCAATCAGGCCATCGACACGGGCTTCGACGTCAAGTGCAGTCCGGTCCAGGGCGACCCGTTGCCGGTAGCCTTCGTCAACTACGACGAGCAGCCCCGCGAATACACCCTGACCTCGATCACGACGACCTTGCAGGTCGACACGAGGATCTCCGATCTTTTCCGCAGCCCCTACGATCAGGTCAAAGAGCAGCTGACGCTCGCCGTCGAGATGCTCAAGGAAAAGCAGGAGAACGAGCTCTTGAACAACCGGGCCTATGGCCTGCTCCACAGCGTGGATCCGGACCAGAAGGTCATTTCGCGCAAGGGCACGCCGACCCCGGACGATCTGGACGAGCTCATCACCAAGGTGTGGAAGGAGCCCGCCTTCTTCCTCGCCCATCCACGCGCCATTGCCGCTTTCGGCCGCGAATGCACCCGACGCGGTGTCCCGCCACCAACGGTCAGCTTGTTCGGCTCGCCGTTCCTGACCTGGCGCGGGCTGCCGCTCGTGCCGTCCGACAAGCTGCCGATCAAGGGCAACAAGACGGACATCCTGCTTCTGCGCGCCGGAGAGCGGAAGCGCGGCGTTGTCGGCCTGTTCCAGCCCGGCCTGCCCGGTGAAGTCAGCCCGAGCTTGTCGGTGCGCCTCAAGGGCATCAACCAGGCCGGTGCCGCCGAGTACTTGCTCTCGCTCTATTGCTCGGTGGCGGTCCTCGTCCACGACGCACTAGGCGTGCTCGAGGGAGTCGTCGTCGACCATTACCATGAGTACCCCTGATCTTCCGGCTGACCAGCCGTTCGAACTGGTGCTCGCCCAGGGCCAGCTCGGGCAGAGCCAGCTCCCCCGTCCTCACGAGACCCCGACGGCGCGGGGAGACAGCCCTGGCATCGCGCTCGCCGCAGCGCGCGTGCCAGGCAGCCCCACCCTGCCCGACCCGGCAGGGCCCGGGCTGACGGCGCTCGTCGCCCAGCTGGCCGGGGAACTCTTTGCGGCTCCGGTGGGCTTGGCGGAGCCCTCCGCGCCGTCCGCGATCCCTGCGCAGTCCGCGCCGTCCGCGGTTCCAGCACAGTCCACGCTGCCCGCGGCGTCCGCGGTCCCCGCGCAGCCCTCCGTTCCCACGCCCGGTGGCGCGGAGGCCAATGTGCCGCCAGCGCCGCTCGAGCCGTCCCCTGGTGCCGGGCTGGGTAGCTCCGCTCTGGGCGGCTCCGCTCTGGGTAGCCCTGCGTCAGGTCCCTTCGACGCGCCGCTCGACTTTGGTGTGCTGGATGGGCTCGGGCTCGGCGGGCTCGGCTCGTCGGACACGCCGTCCGCACTTTCCTTTCCGCTCGTGCCCCCTGGCGCAGGCACCCAGCCGACGGACACTTCGGGTCCGTATTGGCTGGGCTCGACCGAGCCGGCCCAGCGTCCCGTCCTCGGGATCGAGGCGTTTCAAGTCGAGCCGCACAGCGCCCCGCGTCTGGGCGGCGCCGAGCGTGGTAGCGCCTTCGATCCGCACGCCCTCCGTCGCGAGTTTCCGATCTTGAACGAACGCGTGAACGGCAAACGCTTGGTCTGGCTCGACAACGCAGCCACGACCCAGAAGCCGCAGAGCGTGATCGACCGAGTCAGCTTCTTCTACGAGCACGAGAACTCGAACATCCACCGCGCGGCGCACACCCTCGCCGCGCGCGCCACGGACGCCTACGAGAGCGCTCGCGAGACCGCGCGCAAGTTCATCGGCGCGCCCTCCAAGGACAACATCGTCTTCGTCCGAGGCGCCACTGAAGGCATCAACCTGGTGGCTCAAGCCTGGGGTCGCCGCAACGTGCGACAAGGCGACGAGATCCTGCTGACGAACCTCGAGCATCACGCCAACATCGTGCCCTGGCAACAGCTGGCGCGGGAGACGGGAGCCCGAATCGTGGTCGCCCCGGTCGACGACCAAGGCAGCATCCTGCTCGAAGAGTACGAGCGGCTCCTGAGCGATCGCACGCGCATCGTCTCTTTCACGCAGATCTCCAACGCGCTCGGCACCATCACGCCCGCCGCCGAGATGATCGCCCTGGCGCACCGTCACGGCGCTCGTGTCCTCTTGGACGGGGCGCAGGCCGTCTCGCACACGCCCGTCGACGTGCAGGGGCTCGACTGCGACTTCTACGTGTTTTCGGGGCACAAGGTCTTCGCGCCCACGGGCATCGGCGTCGTCTTCGGCAAAAAGGAAGTGCTGGAAGCCATGCCCCCCTGGCAGGGCGGCGGCAACATGATCCAGGACGTGACCTTCGAGCGCACCATCTACCAGGGGCCACCCGCCCGCTTCGAGGCGGGTACGGGCAACATCGCCGACGCCGCAGGGCTGGGTGCCGCGCTGGACTGGCTCATGCGCATCGGTGTCGAGAACGTCCAGCGCTACGAGCACGAACTGCTCGACTACGCGACGGCGCGCCTGCTGACGGTGCCGGGCCTGCGTCTGATCGGCACCTCGCCGAACAAGGCCGGGGTGCTGTCCTTCATCCTCGCAGGGCAAAAGACGGAAGAAGTCGGCGGCATCTTGGACCAGGAGGGGATTGCCGTCCGTTCCGGGCACCACTGCGCACAGCCCATCCTCCGCCGCTTCGGCCTCGAAGCCACGGTGCGGGCCTCGCTCGCGCCCTACAATACGACCGAGGACATCGACGCCCTGGTCAGCGCGCTCCAGCGGTTGCAAGCTGGAAAGCATGCCGCCTAGCTCAGTCATCCACTCGCTCTCGCCCGCGGAAGCGCAGGCACTCATGGACAGCGGAGTGGACATCATCGACGTACGCGAACCGGACGAGTTCGCCTCCGGCCACGTGCCGGGCGCGCGCAACGTCCCGCTGGACCGCATCCGCCAGGATCCGCGTGCCCATCTCGACAAGGACGCGGTGCTCTTCGTGTGCGCCCGAGGCATGCGCAGCGACACGGCCAGCCGCATCGCCCAAGGACTGGGGCTCCGGCAGATCTTCCACTTGGACGGTGGGACGCATGCCTGGGTCGGCGAAGGGTTTCCCATCACGCGACCGGCTCCGGTCGAACGGAAGGCAGCGCCAGCGCCAGCGCCGCCTCCGACCGTCGATGCGAGTTGTGGCCTACCCGAGCCAGGGCTCGACGTGGTCGTGGGCGCCAATCTGCGCGACCACCGCATGAAGCGGGGCCTCACGCTCGACCAACTGGCGCGCCTGACGGGGCTCAGCCGCGCGCTGCTGGGCCAGCTCGAGCTCGGGAAGACGCCGCCCAGTGTGAGCGTGGTGTGGAAGATTGCTCAGGCCTTCGACCTGCCGTTTTCAGCGCTCCTGGCGACGAGCGAGCCAGGAGGAACGAGCGTGTTTCGCAAGAGCGAGGCCAAGCGTTTGGTCCGCCCCGACGGGCGCTACTCGTCCCGCGCGCTCTATTCTTCGTTCGAAGCGCCCTTCCCCACTGCGGAGTTTTACGAGCTCTACCTGGCCCCGCACAGCCGCGAGGACGCCGGCGCTCATCGGCCTGGCACGCGCGAGAACTTGATCGTGACTGCGGGTCAGCTCGAGCTCGAGATCGCTGGCCAGCGTCACGAGCTGTCGCGCGGCGACGCCATCGTCTTCGTCGCCGACGTCCCGCACTCCTACGTCAACCCGGGCAAGGAGGAATGCTGGATGTACCTGGTCATGACCTACGCGCCGGTCAGCGCGCCGGCACCCAGCGTGGCCTGAGGGCCGCGTCCCCCTCATGGAAGCACAATCTGCAATTGCTACCGTTGGTCAGGCCATCCAACTGTCGGTCGCGCCGGCCTTCTTGCTCTCCAGCATCGCGGGCATGCTTGCTGTGCTCTCGAGCCGTCTGACGCGGGTGATCGACCAGGCTCGCACGGCCGAGGCGCGAGTGATCGAGCTGCGTGCTGGAGAGCGGACTTCCCTGTTCGACCGGCTCGACACCCTGTCGCACCGAGCCAAGCTGGTCAACCTCGCCATCACCTTCTGCACCGTCACCGCGCTTCTGGTGTGCATCGTCATCGCCACGCTCTTCGTCGGCGCCTTTCTGCACGTCGAGACGGCTCCCGTCGTCGCCGTGCTGTTCGTGGCATCGATGTCTGCCTTCATCGCTGGGCTGTTTTGCTTCCTGCGCGAGGTCTTCATCGCGACGGCAGCGCTGCGCATCGGCCCGCGCTGAGCCAGTGACTGCGCCGTTCGAGCACGCCTGGCGCAGGCCGCCTAGTTGACTTCGACGTAGAAGTCTTCGCTGGTCAGGCCCTCGATGGGGCCTTCCCAAATCTCGAAGCCCACGGCGACCGCGCGGACGTGGCTGGGAATACTGTAGCCACGCGCCTCGGCGTCGGCGAGGAAGTCCAGCACGTCGAACTCGAGCTCCGTCGAATCCATGCCTTCCGGGCGGACGTAGTTGATGATGGGCGCGCCATTGACCGTGCCGGTCCAGATGTTCCAAGTGCCCGGCAGATCCGCGATGGTGATGCCCACATGGTCCGTGGGATTGCCCGCCGGCTGGAAGTTCGTCGGATCCCGCAGCCACACCATGAAGAAGCTCTGGAACGCGTTCTCGCTGCCGAGCCAAATGTCGTAGGATGCGTTGTACTGGCCGGCGTCGTTGCCATTGCTCTTCCAGCGCCAACCGGTCCGAAGCGATGTGAGGTCCGCGCGTGCTGCGGGCAAGCCACAATCGCCGGTCTGTGCCACCGAGTACACGCCGCAGAACGTCGCCGGGTACGACGCCGGTTGGCCCATCGCACCGGCGCTGCCCGCCATCGTTTCGACGACGAACGACGTGCCGAGCCAGGAGTTGACGTGAGCGTCGAAGCCAGGACCCCAACCGTTCGTGATGAAGACATAAGACACGCCGTTGCGCGACACGAGGGCCGTGAAGAAATCCTGGTCCGAGCTCCCCTCCCCTTCGAACGAGCCGTAGCCGAGTCCCGTCCCAGTCCCGCTCCCTCCGCTCGCGAGCGCGCCAACGCCCCCGCTGCCCGTCCCCCCGCTGGAGGCTCCGCCGCTGCCGAAGGTCCCGCCACTCCCGGCGCCGCCGGAGCCCAGCACTCCGCCGCTGCCCACTGCGCCTCCACTCGCGGGCGCCACTCCTCCGCTCCCGAGCAGTGCGCCGCCCGTCCCCAGCAGCGCACCTCCGCTGCCAACAGGCGGCAGTCCTGGTGCCGCGCCGCCGCCACAGGCGGCGAGCGCCGGCAGCGTCAAAGCCAACCCAAAGGAAGCGACGAGACCGAAGCGATGCATCGGTGCGCAGCTTGCCAAAGGCTGCCTCACTGATCAGGACGGGCGCATGCTGACTGGGCCCTTACGAACGATTTCCACGGTCGTCGTCGAAAATCTCCGACCGGACGCGAAGCGGGGGCGTGCCGAAGCAGAACCTACCGGGCCACCGGCTCGCGTCCAAAAAGGGTCAGAAAGCTTCGTAACCGAGGTTGAACGTCGGCGCGATGGCCATCGCGTACCCGGAGGGGAAATAGAGTCGGAAGTCCACGCCCAGCATCATGCCTTTGCGCCGCACCTTCTCGTGGCTTCGCGACACGATCGGGTAGCCGCCGAGGCGGAAATGGAGCTCGGGACCGACGGGGTTTTGGATCACATCCACACCCACACCGGCTCCTACGAAGAATCGGTCCATCAGCGTGACATCCGCCCCGCCACTGAAGCCAACGATGCCGCCGAAGCCGTTCCCGCTGGGAGTCTGCCCGTCGTAGAAACCCAGGTGCGGCTGCAGGTAGATCCCGAGCAGATCGTTTACCTGAGCGCCGAAGCGCATGTCCCGCCCCCCATAGACGGTGCTCCAGTTCTCGCCGAGCATCGGGCCCGCGCCGGCCGCGATGCCGAAGCGAAAGCGCGGACCGTCGGCCCCACTCGCGCTGCTGCCGGCCGGCGCCAGCGTGGTCGGTTGTTCGACGGTCGCGACCTCGGCAGGTTCCTCGACCGGCGGAGCCTCGGCATCGGCATCCGTCGCTTCGGCGTCGACTGCACCGTCTTCGGCGACCGCCTCCTCGGGCTCCTGCCCAAAGGCAGCGAGAGTCGAGGAAAGCACCAGCATCATGGAAAGCACACTCACACGTAGTTTCATTGGATCATCTCCCGGTTAGACCGCCGTACGATCCGAGAGACTAACAGTCTTCCCATAAAACTAAATGGTGAACGGAAAACACAGGTTCGCCTACACCGTGTTTTCGTGTGCTGCGTCGTGTGCTGCGTCGTGTGCTGCGTCGTGTGCGGGGCAGGCCGCACTCGCTCGTCCTGACGCTTACCTCGCGGCGGTCGCGGCGCTCGGATCCAGCTGGGAAACCTCAGTCCGAACGTCACGGAGTCCATCGGTCAGCTGCAGGGCAGTCTCGACCTGCGCAGCAACGCTGCTCAGCACGGCGTCGCTCCGAGCGCCCAGCTGCTCGGTCAGCGCTCCGCTCTTCGTTACATCACAGGAGATGGTGTAACCGCTCAGCGTACGTGTCGCATCGCAATGCTCGGGCAGCTCGAGCGCGAGTGCAGCGTCGGACAGGGGCAGGAGCCCGCCGGCGTCCGTCGAATAGGCCACGACCATCAGGGCGAGCCACGCTGCGCCAAACAGCGCCGCTACCCCCATCGTTCGAGCACTCTCAGTGGCCTTACCTGCTGCTTTCATGGCTTGCACTCCTTCGCACGGACAGTGCAACGGGCGTGCCAGCGCCGCGTCGGCAGAATTCAGGGTGTTTTT
>Ga0247798_1000068_pt1 | contig 12307 bp, 12 predicted proteins | sample UWRJS197509C6_FD_179929 | JGI IMG/M metagenome (GOLD analysis project Ga0247798, IMG submission 179929) | Soil microbial communities from Arlington Agricultural Research Station in Wisconsin, United States - UWRJ-S197-509C-6 | ecosystem: Environmental > Terrestrial > Soil > Agricultural land... | reverse complement strand
TGAGCTGAAACGCCACTGCTAGGGTCTTCCAAGGCTTTCTCGTTTTCTGCAATCATCCTCTCTAAATAATCTTTACATTTGTAAAGGTCTGTTAGATTATTAGCCTTTGAACTGCCTGGCCGAACAAACCTATCAAGATACCTTCTGATATTACCGATACACCAAACATCTCCATGTTCTTTCTTAACTCGGTAATAATCTGAAATCTGATCATACTCCTTTTCGCCGTATTTTAAACGGTTTGACGCCTCTAGGCTTTCGATTAATTTTGCGCTGTTACTCATAATTACTGTCTTTAATTTGATATAAAATTTTAGTATCCAAAATGTAATCGAAATCGAATTTTCTCAATTCCAATAAACACAAATGCGCTGATTCTCTTATACCCTCTATACAAACTTGTTTTTTGTCTTCAACGCCTTTATTCCCAAGCGTGATTTCCTTTTTTATATAATGGTACATTGATAACCAATCCGCTATCTTAACCAATCTATAAATATAGCTTGGAAAGTTTTTTTGTAGGTATTTTCTAAACATTAAATCTGTAGCTGTATTATCTGGGAATTTCTGAGAGACTTTATGGTCAACAAATCGGTCTATTTCTTCCCGAAGGTCTATGCCGTTCAATTCGTTATATTTCACTGGACTAAGAATATCGCCAGTAAAAATTTCGTCATAATCGTGGAGTACTGCATACGATAAAACTTGTAATTTAACAGAATCATCTTCTCCAAAGACTTCCTCTGCTATAATCATACTAAAAATAGAAACGGTATGGGAATGATGCGCCACTGTTTCATCTTTTATTCTATTTAGTCCATTCCAACGTATGGTATTACTCAGTCGGTCAAACTCAGGGTCGAACAAGAATTTTTTGAAAATTTCCATAATTAAAGATTTATTATTTTAGTTCCACTATCGGCAAAGAATACATTTTTATTTCTGTAAGAATCGAATTTTATTACTCCCGAAATTGAAAACATATCTTTACTTACGCTTAACTCTGTTATCCTTTCAGAAAATCTTTTATTGGCCCAATGGTCGTTCCAGAATTGCAAATGAATAAAGGAATTGTTATGCCTTAGATTAACTACACAATATTCACCTTTAACTGACTTCCTCACCGCTATGGAATCGATTACACCAGCGATTATTACTCTCTTTGAAGTTTCCCTTTTAAATACGTAATCATTGACTAAATCGCCATTGAAATAGTATTTTTCGAAATCGCTTTTATTTGGCCATTTCTTTTCACAAAGGGCTGAGAAATTTATATCTCCAAATCCAGTTAGCTCTCGCTGTTTAACTCTCCAAAACCAGTTCTTGTTTTTATTAGGCGAATTTTCGATGTCCTCTGGGAAATCAGAATTTATAGAACTAAGATATTGTTTCAAAATTTGGTATCTGTTCCTTACTTGCTTTGAGCTGAAATTTAGATTTTCTGAACCTATATTGTCGAACGCTCCCGCCATAATTAAGCAACTGATTGTTCTCTTATTAACTTTGGATTTGACAACTCTCTTAACGAAATCTTCAAGACTGAAAAACTCGCCATTAGCTCTCTCCTCTAAAATACTGTTAACCGCAATAGCTCCTACGTTTTTGATTTTCTTAAGTGACCAATAAATTTTGTTTTCTTCGGGGTCTGGAACAAAGTCGAAATTAGATTTATTCACATCAGGTTCTGCTATCGTTATTTCCTCGCCAATCTGTTTTATCTCAGATATTCTGTTTGGTACTTCTTCATCCTCTTTTGAGAAATTAAGAGATACAGTCCAAAACTCTAGCGGGTAATTTACTTTGAGCCACTGACTCCAATATCCCATAAGTGAATAAGCTGAGGAGTGGGATTTGTTAAACCCATAAGATGAAAATGCAAATAATTTCTCCCACACCCTTTCAGCCTCTTTTTGTATGTCTTTTTTGAATCCCCTATCCTTTAAAACTTTACTGTACCCAGCAATGAATTTTACCTTAAATTTATCAAGAGCTTTTTTATCAAACTTCTTCATAGTGGTTCGAACTTGGTCGGCTTCCACTAAACTTAGCCCAGCAACTACCATAGATTGCATAATCTGTTCCTGATAAATATAAAGTCCTTGCGTTTTCTCGGTAACTTTTTCCATCCCAATATCAAAAACCGCTTTCTTGGTTCCGTTACGAAACATAACAAAATCGTTATGGGCGTGAGACTTCATTGGGCCAGGTCTAAAAATAGCGTTCACTGAAATCAAATCCTCAATATCGTGAGGCTTAACTTTTTTAGTATAGGCTTTCAATCCGTAAGTTCCGAACTGAAATACATCCTCATTCCATCCGTTCGTGAAGTATTTAAAAACCCTTTTATCATCGGTTGGGATTTCGTTTAAATCAATTCTTATTCCTTTAGTTTTTTCCACTAAATTTATAATGAATTTGAATTTATCCAATTGCGCTATTCCCAAGATGTCCTCTTTTAGAAATCCAGCAGCATCAATATATTTTCCTTCCCATTCTGATATAAGATTTCCGTCAATTATCTTTACAGGAAGCCAGTCAAACACTTCCATCTTATTTCCTTTATCGTCATACTTTGGAACTATAATAACGGCTGAGGCGTGAACTGAACTGGAGCGGGATTGCCCCATAGTACATTTCATAATCTCGCATATGTCTATATTTTCCTGAACGAAACTTTTAAGAGCTTTTGATTCCAAAGCGTTCGTGAAAATATCAGCCCAGTCGAAATCTATCTCATCAGGGATTTCCTTAGTGGCATAATTTATCCTATCAAAATCTAATCCCTTTGCTCTCCCAAAATCTTTTAAGGCTGATTTGGTTTTCAATCTCGAATAAGTACCAATGGAGCAAACGTTGTTGTGTCCAAAGCGTTCCTCGATATAATGCTTAACATCATTTCTTCTACCGCTCTCAAAATCCACATCAATATCTGCATTCTGGTCTTTTCGCTTTTCCTTCCTAACTGCTATGGAGATTACTTTCATGGCTTTTTCATTTTTTCAACGTCAATATCTATTTTAATTAAATCTAACTTTGAATTAATCTCTTTCATCTTTCCATTCATTAAGGGAACTGAATCACCCTCGCTTACAGAGATCACTGTTCCATCTTCCATAGTAAGGTCGTAAATTACCTCTGGAAGTACACGTGTCTTATTTAAAAATCTCTCAAATAATAAATCGTAAATTATCGGGTCAATCTCTATTATTCCCAAAAGATAGGCTACCAAAGAACCTCCCGCAGAACCCCTGCCTGGTCCAACTAAAATATCGTTTCTTTTACACCAGTCTATGATATCCCAAAGTATTAGGAAGTAATCAATCAAATCACCCTGAACGATAATTTCATTTTCAGTATCCACTCTATCGAGATACATAGCGATTTTCTCATCATCGCCTTTATACTTCTTGTAGATTTTTTCCTCAAATCCTTTCGCTATCAATTCGTGATAAAACTCCTCTTTATTTTTTCTCGGATATTTCGGGAGCTTCGAGTGACCTGTTTCTATCGTGAAATCACATTTGGAAGCTATTTCGTCAGTGTTCTGCAACGATTCGATAAATAACCCTAGAGCCTTATCATTTTGCTCGAACAGTCTCGAATTTCCGTGTATTATTTCGTCAATAGATTTTAGATATTGGTCTTCAGATTCTATGGATGCTTTTCGGTCTATTTTATTCAAAATACCTTTTACGCTACAATCTATTTTTTCGACATAGTAAGCATCTGGAATGTATATCGGTTTTATATATTTTGAGAAGTTATCAAAATATGCCTTAATCTTTCTGATGTTATCCACATCGTAATTATCGTCAAGAAATTCTGTTAAGTCTATCTGAAAATAAAGGTCATCTTTATTTATGAAGGTTTTATATATTTCCAAATCAGTCAAGAAGTCTCTCCTGTTATTTAAACTACTATATAAAAAGCTCTCTCTTGAAAATACAAATATCAATCCTTCGGTAAATTGGAATAAATTTTCTTGAGGTATGAACTCGCCTAAAAAATCTATATTCAATATTTTGGATATTCTCAAAAGGTTTCTCCAACCCTCTTCATTCTTAACGTAAATTTTCATATCATAAACGTTCTGATATTCCTTTTCCGCATCGTAATCGTAAGCTACAGAAATAGTCATTCCCTTTATGCTTTTTATTCCGTGTTTCTTACAAGCAATCTGAAATGATAATGTTCCTGCTAGTGTATTTTTCTCGCAGATTCCCAAAGCCTCGAATTTGAAATATTTAGCTTTCTTTGCCCACGTCTCACACTCTCCGCTTCCGTTCAATAATTCGTACCCAGTATGAACTCCTAAACTGCAATAATTATATTCTTTAAAATCTGATTGATGGTCTCCGATGTTTCTGAAATCGTTGAACTCTGGTTTTATAACATCCTCGTTATATTCGTTTTTCTTCTTATTGGAAATTTTACAAAAGTAGTATCTATTCCCAAATTTGAATACTATGTATTCTATGTCTTTATTCTCTTCCAAGAAATCATATTCTTCATCCGATAAATTGAGTGAAAAATCTTTATTGATTATGATACCCTCTTTATCTTTTACAAATAACATTTTTGAAAAATTCTCGATAATCAAAACTGCACCCTTGAAAGTGCAGTTTATGTTATTATTCTCTATCCAATTTAAGATATCATTATCCATTGTTAAAATTTTCCGATTAATTCACCTGAATCTAAAATGTCGCTATCTATTCTGGCGGCAAAGAAGTTCATAGCTAATACAACGATGTCTGCATCGTGAAACTCTTCATCCGCTAGATAGGAAGCTCTGTGAAAATATTTTAGCCTTATTTCGTCTGTTTTAGTCTCCTTTTTGTAGAGCATATAAAGATAAAGCAACTCATAAGTCAAATAAAGGAATTTTGAGAACTCTCTTAACTTTTGCAGAAATTTCTCTGGCGCTCTCTCATCTTTTGTTAAGTAATCAATAATCTGTCCCATGTAGCTATCAACTTCCCTTAATCTCAAATTAATACTTCCGTAAGAGAAATTCATATCTATTTTTGAAGGCGAAGCAATCTCATACAAGTCTGTAAACTTAAGGTTTGAAAACTGCATATTTTCATACATCTTCATAGCGATGTCGTTTCCTAGATAAAAGTGCAAACTTTGAGAATTATGAACTTGAGTTCCTAGCTCTATTTGTAGAATGTTACTCATAACCTCCGTAACGAAACTGAACTGAAATACATTGGTTGGTAGTCCCCAGTGTAAATCGTTACTTCGGTTTGATATGGTGGAGTGCATTTTTCCCTTTCTGACTTTAATCATAAGTAAATCATTACACGGAGTATCTTTTGTCTTAGTATTCAAATCCAAATCGGGATTCCAAATTGAAAGCACTACTCTTCTGCATTGGGAATCGCTTGCAAGGATTTCGAGATTTTCCAACATTTGGTCTCTACCCTCAGCGTATTGATTAAAAGCGTGGGCTTGTTGTTCGCCAGTAGGTTTGAAATGATCTGACGATGGCACTCCCCAATGTCTTAATCTAAAACCGTATGGGGCGTGAAAAGTAATTCCGTCATCAGAATAGTCTCTAATGTTTGAATTGAAGATTTCTAAAAACTCAACATCTTTTCTTCCTACGAAAATCCACATTGCTTCCGCTAACAAGAAAAACACGTTGATGTTCCTTTCGTTATTCCCAACGCATCTTTTATAGGGATTAGTGATTTCTGTTTTGAAATTTAGAATTTCTTTTGTGTCTCCATTTCGGCTCTCCTCCATGTCGGCATTCTCTACCATATACTTGTTAATGAATGGGTAGGATTCTGAAAAGCTTTCAGTGCTAATCGAATTGTTTATAATTTGGTGTTTCATAATATTGAAGTATTTTATATTATAAACTTTGATTAAAATAAAAAACCTCTTATCTTTCAATAAGAGGTAATTCAGGTTTAGTTTGGTTAATTATTTTTTTGATTTCTTTTTAGCTACAGGAATCGGAGCTGATTTTGAAACTGTTTTCTTTTTCGCTACAGGCTCTTCAACTTTTTTAGCTTTCTTTTTCACTACAGGAGCATCGTCTTCATCCTCATCTTCGTCTTCATCCTCGTCAACTACTGGAGCAGGTTTCGCTTTCTTTTTCACGTCAGCAGCTTTTTGCTTTTGAGTGTTTTTCAATTGCTCTTCCATTTTATCTCGGTTTTTCCCCAACTTGTTATCTTTACCTTCCAAGTTTTTAAGGAATTTAGTGAAAGCGTCAGCGTTCGTTTTCAAAGCTGAAGTAATGTCTTTCAAAGTAACCTCAGTTAACATCGGGATTCCAGCTCCAACCATTTTAACATCGAAGTCGTCTCCAAACAATTCTGTTAATTTGTCTTCATCTTTTATCGCTGAAGAATAAACTCCTCCGATTACGTCACCGTTGATGTATTTTGGAGAGTCAAAAGAGAACAAAACTTTTACAGAATTTTTCCCGATATACTTAACAGAAACTCCACCGTTTTGGATGAAATTGAATTCGAACTCTCCAAATTTGGATAATCCTTTTCTCAATCCGTCATAAAGTGCAGCATGCTCTTTATTCCCTTTTGGGTCTAACTTAGTAGAAACTTTTGGAGAGGCATCTTTCTTAGCTGGAGCTTTGGCAGCTGGCTTAGCAACCGCTTTCGCTGGTGCGGCAACCGCTTTTTTAGGCTCTGGTTTCGCTGGAGCTTTAGAACTCGCTTTTGCTACTGGGGCGGGAGCTTTCTTGTCCGATTTTTTAGCGACAGGAGCAGGAACAGCTTTTTTGGATTTTTTCTTTGGAGCTTCTTCTTCCTCCTCTTCATCCTCATCTTCTTCTTCGTCCTCATCCTCATCTTCGTCATCCTCGTCCTCGTCCTCGTCGTCTTCATCCTCATCATCTTCGTCCTCGTCTTCATCGTCTTCATCTTCCTCGTCAGCCAAATCATCGTTTTCAGCTTCTGGGTCTTCAACTAAAGCGAAAACAATATCAAAAATGTCTTCCCAAGATTCTCCATCGTCTTTGATTCCCAAAGAAACCATCATTTCAGACATTTTTTTACGGCTGTCTTCTTCCGTTTTGTAACCTTCTAAACCGATTGATTTTAATTTGCTGATTTGGTCTTTACTTAACTTTCCCATGATAATAAAATTTTTAATTGTTGTTTTTAATTGTACTGATTTAATTGTATAACTCTGTTTTTTATTTTTGCTCTAAAAATTCTCTGATTCTTAGTAACCCATTATTAATCGCCTCTTTGGCATTTCTATGCTTCTCTGTATTATTATTCCCGCTTGCGTATTTTACAACGCTCTTAAGATCAAAATTGTATAAGAAGAACAGCTTCATAATTCTCTTCTGCTTTTTATTCTCGAATAAATCTGATAAACTCTGGAAGCCGACTTTTATGTCTAGCTTTGTTATTTCCAGTCTATCTTGGCCAGCGTGAACGTATTGAATGTCCTCGATAGATGTAAAATTCACTTTGTTGATTTCCTTTATAAAATCCCGAACCTGATTCAACATAACCGTTCGAAGGTAGAACTCAATCGGCATCGGTTTCATACGCCCAGTCTTTTTATAAGCACCCCACTTAATTGCGTAAGCCTTAATGGCTAGAAACAATTTCAGTCTCAATTCCTGACGTATATCGTCTTGGTCCATCCCTAGATTTCCCGCTTTCGTAATCCTTTTGGCGTAGTAATCTGCCAAATACGAATATCTGTGGTAAAATTCCTCTGCCTTGGTCATACTAAAAAGGTTCTGCTAGGAAGGTGGTTAAAAAATCCTCTAATTCTTCTAAATCGAATTTTCCAATTAATTCTCCGTTAATCTCGATTGTGGCTGCTGATATCTCCTCCTTATCGTTTTTAAGATAAGTGACTCTGACGTCGTCTCCCTTCCTAATATTAAATTTCTTATCTATTATGATTTGCGTGTTACGCTCCGATTTAAAAACTCTTGTTTCCATGATGCTGAATTTTTACGATTAAGAATTATATTTTACGTTTCTGATATCTGAGATAAAAAGCTCCCCGATTGGAAACTCTACCTTTCTAACTTTATAGATTGACCATGCTACTCCGAAAAAAGCCTTATATACAGACCCAGCATACTCGATAGAATTAAGGTTATTTTCGTCTTTAATCCACTGCATCTCTCCTCCGTTCTGGCGGTGCTGATTAACTACGATAATTTTATACCCCTTTAAAAGTTTATCTACGATTAACTTTTGTGCTGGAGTTAATTTTACCCCTTCTAATGCTTCTTGTAATTTAGCTATATTTTCCATGATTTCCGTTTTTAAGATTTTCCGTTTGTTACTTTCAACGATACAAAGATATAACCTTTTCTCAGAAGAAAAAAATTTTTACCAAAGTTTTTTTGGAAAACCACTAAATTTTTTTATTTCATAAAATTCTTCTTATAAAATTGATGTCTATGTTATCGTGAATCTTGGAATTTGTGTCCGTGATCTTACAAGTGGAGTTATCCATATTGTAAGAGTTTAGTTTAACAACTCTCCCTTTATAAGAGAAATCAGAGTCAATCTTGAAATAAAAATACTTGTCCTTTTTAGTCATTTGGTTTGGTATTCCAAATTCGTTATAGAACTCAGATTCAATTTCAGTCAGAACATCCTCATTATCGAATATATTAAATAGATTATTGTTATTACAAATATCCAATATCTTTTCCTTTTTGAACTCCAAGATTTCCTTGAATTTCTTTTTTTCTTCCGAATTAGCATAAATCTTGATGCGCAGTTGGTACATTAGATATTCTAACTGCAACTGGCGCAAGTATTCCGCTATTGGTAAATTCCTAGAACTGGTCATAATTTAATTACTGTTTTTCGATTGAAATCTCTAGTGTTCTTGAGATTTTCAAAAATTTGTACGATTTCCTCATTGCTTGATTCATTAATGTCTTTATTAAAAGTATAGCCCACTTTAACATTAAAGAACTTGTCTAGCTCTAAAGAAAATTTCTTCATTTGTTTTATTGCATCGTAATCAAAGACAAGAATAACATTCTCGATTCCTGCTCGTAGAATTTTTAATACTTGGGTTGTTGAGATTTTTTTACCGAAAGTAGCAAGACAGACTATATCATTACATAAATCCAACCTTAAGAAATTATCTAAAGTAATTTTGTCAATTATTCCTTCCACTAAAATAACGGTTGTAGTCGATTGATTAACCTTATCGAATCCATAAAGTAGTTTAGAGAAATTCGCACCCTTATCATTCCTGTAACGTGCTATGGTTTTGCTTTTTTCCTTCGGGATTGGTTTAGTATATCGGGCAACGTAACCTTTACACCCGTCACTCTCATTTACAGAAAAAATAACATAATCCTTTAAAGAAGGTTTTAGGTTTGTAATCCCAATCACGTTATCCTTAAAATTTTGTGGTATCAGTTTTCGGGTCTTAAGATAATCATTTTCACTTTGGCGTTTAAATCCAATTGGAAGTTTCCTAACTGCTGAAACAGAACTTTCTTCCTCCTCTCCATCTTCCTCCTCTCCAAAGATAGTTTTTATCCGACTTCTATCAATACTTTTGAACTCGCCAATCATATGGCGTTTTCCCAAATGTATTAGGAGCTTAAAAATATTCCCATCACTCCCGCAACTTTTACAGTCCCAGAGCTGAGAATATCGGTTTATATAAAAGTGATGATTTTTCCCGCAGAACGGACAGTCAGAAATAATATGGCCTTTTGGCCCATTTCTAAATCCGTTGGGAAAAAGGCTCTCCAAATCCTCTTTTGAAATAGTTTCCATTGTTAAGTAATTTCGTCATTATTATTTATGTATTCTATAGTTCTTGACCTATCGTAAAATCTTGAGCGCCTAAAGTTCGTAACTACGTGAGTAACCTCGCCTGATTGGTTATCCCTAATCTTATCTCCATAAAGTCTGATTACGGAAGCAAACTCACCATTTTCGTTTTTATGCATCTTTTCAGAAAAGGTCTGATTCATCGTGAAGTGCATATCAAAAGGTTGTATCTTATTTTTAGCCTCAGACAGATATTCTCTCGTCATTACGAAAGAGGAATCATTTTTCAAATCAGAAGGAAGGTTTGACGCCTGAGTTACTGTAGCTAAAACTACATTAAACTCCATTGCAACCTCTTTAAATTGTTGAGCTATTTTTTGCTGTCTAAAACGTTCCGTGCCTGGATTATAGTTTACGCCATCCTCAATATCGCAAAGTTCCAAATAATCGACGCATACCAAATGTATTTCTCCATATAGCTTAATAGCCTCACGAATAGAGTTTCTCATGCTGGAAATAGTAACGCCTCCAAATCTCTCAAAAGCCTCGATATAAATCTCACCCTTCATTCTTTTAATAGCTCTTTCAAGCTTTTCCTTTTTCAGAATATCATCGCCTGAAATCCTAGAAATTTTAACATCATTATAAGGTATTCCACTCCAAGCTGCATCCATCCTAGTCATAACCTGTTTCTTGGTTCCCTCAATCTGAAAGAAAAGAACGTTTTTCCCAGACACCGCTGTTCTTACCGCATAGTGTATTAAGAGCTGTGATTTACCAATTCCCGATTCCGCTAGAAACAAAACAGTTTCTCCTCTCTCTGGCCCACCACTCGTCATTTCGTCCAAGCCATCTATATAAAAAGGAATTTTGTCTCCATGATTCTCTGGATTCTTACGCTCCTCAAATCTATCTTCAAAACCCTCAAACAGTTTAGTATAAATCTTATCCTGAATCGAAAACTCATTCAATGTATTGGAACCCTCTCTAAATGCTTGTAAGGCTTTGTCTCTCTCGCCTCTATTATATAGCTCACCCGCCTTATCAAAAGCCTCTACAAACATGGATTCCTTTATGAACTCCTGTAGTATCGTAACTAAGTCTATTTTGTGAACGTCAGCCGATAATTTTATATCATTTATAAAAGTCCTAACATCTTCATCCTTTCTTAGCTCCGCTTGTATTACTCCTAAAGATGGAACTGTATTTTTCTCATAATATAATTGAGTAGCCTTTTTCCAGAACTTCTTTTCATAATCAAACGAAAGGTATGAGTACTTCAAATGCTTCAAAAGAATCTCGAAAATCGCATCATCTTTAAAAGCACATTTAAAAATCTCGCAGACAAAATTATCCGCTAGTATGTTTTCTTTAGCCATTATATTTTCTTAATTCGTAAATTCGTGGGTACATTTCTTTTAGAATATCCTTACAGTGCTTTGCAAAAGCGCAGTTTAAACAGTGGGAACTTTTATGATTATATAAAGTCGTTGTTAAAATACAACTTTCAATTCCCAAGTCCGTATTTAAAAACCTTAGTTTGTCGTTTTCCTCAACCTGATTTATTTCAATATATAATCGGTTGAAAATATCCTTCGGGGGTCTAACATCTACCGTTAAATCAACCATCATTTTAAACTTCTGTCTAACGTGATACGATGCTTTCCTTTTATCGACTTCGCTCCACCTTTTCAAAGAAGTTGAACCGAAAATCCACTCAACCCTTATCGTCATAGCTCCGCTCCAAGCATTAACCGCTATATAGTGATTAAACTGATACTCGACAAATTTATTTAAAGCGTGAATCTGAATCTCAGGCGAACAAGTCTGTTCCTTGAATTTCTCGATAAAGCCATAAATAAACTCCTCTCTCTTATCGGACATTTTTACAAAAAATCTTTCCAACTTATTGGTTTTCATGTAAAAGTGTTTGAAGCTATCTATTACCATTCTTAACTCTGCCTTTTTTCTAACCATATCCGTTGTTAAATTACATTCTATTTTCTGAAAGCCATTCCTTGATAGATTCCTCTAAATCACTCCAGTGTTCGTCATTCTCATTTTCATATATTTCAATTCTATTTTCCCCAATCTGGTCGTTATAAATTTCCAACCTATTAAGGCTATGTTCTGAAAAGTATTTGTTCCCGATGTCTAGTATATCTATAACGATGGACTTCTTTTTTGTCTCCGTAACGCCTAAAACCCTTCCAAATTTCTGGATAACATTCGTACCTTCCAAACCGCCATCTGAGATCACTACAAGCTCAACCTCTGGTAAAGTTATCCCTTTTCGATAGATATTTGATGCCAAAAGAATACCGCCTTTCTTGTTTTCTAAGAAGGCTTGTTTTTCTTTCTCTCTCTCTTTTCCGTCATTATCCCCATCGATGAAAACGTGTCCTGTCATTTGGGAGACTTTTCTTCCATGATATTTGGAATTAAAAAGGAATAGGGATTTCCATTCATTTCGAACGCAAATCTCCAATATCATTTTCAATATTTTATTTCGCTTATCGTTATCAAAGATACAAGATTTCAAAAAG
>Ga0247798_1000066_pt1 | contig 12384 bp, 11 predicted proteins | sample UWRJS197509C6_FD_179929 | JGI IMG/M metagenome (GOLD analysis project Ga0247798, IMG submission 179929) | Soil microbial communities from Arlington Agricultural Research Station in Wisconsin, United States - UWRJ-S197-509C-6 | ecosystem: Environmental > Terrestrial > Soil > Agricultural land... | reverse complement strand
ACCGGGTTGCGATCCGACCAGTCCTGCCAGAAGGCCTGGTCGTGGTCCTGGGGCAGGGCCTGCACCTTGATGCCGTCAGCCGAGCCTTCGAGGGGCAAGATCTGGAAGCGGTTTGCGCAGACCAACGCACGGAAGGCCTGCTGGGATTCGGCGAATCGCCCGAGTTCCCGGAACGCATGCCCGAGGTAGTACATCGCCGACGTCGCCTGCTCGTAGCTCGGGTAGTCCACCGCCACGTCGCGATAGAGCCGCAGCGCCTTGCTCATCCAAGCGCCCAGCTCCGCTTCGGAGGCATTCTTGCCCCGTTGATCGTAGAGGGCGGCCAACCGAAACATCGCGTCCGGCGTGGCCTGCGGATCCGAGCGCTCCCCCTGGTAGCGCGCCACGAAGGCCTCGAAACGTTGAATGGCCTCGTCTTCGGCAGCGTGCAGGCCCCGAGCCTCATGATGAATTTCCGTCTCGATCGCCGTCAAGAAGCGGCGTTCGCGATCCTTGAAATGATGAAAGACGATCGCACCGAGTTTCCCCTGAAACTCCAGCGCGTCTTTGCGGTAGTCGGTCACCTCCCGCTCGAGTATCTGAAGCCCCTTCAGCTGGAGCGCGCTCGGCGGTGGTAGCCGCTTGATCTTCCTGGAGCGATGCAGCGTACCATCGGCTCCACACTGCATCTCGTAGGCCGGCTTGTCCGGCACCGACAGGGGCGCGAGCGTCCCGCTCGAGCCCTGAGCTGGCGCGGATATGCCGGCTTTCTTGTCCTTGCCCGAGGCAGGTGGCTCACTGGCGTTGGCGGAAAAAAGCGGCCACGCCACGCAGGCGACGAGCAAAAGTGCCGAGCCGAACCTCACGGCTGCTCCTCGCTCTCGCCCATGACCTCGGCCAGCTCGTCCTGGATGAGTTGGGTCTCCCGAGCGCGCTGACGCTTCAGCCTCTCCACGCGGCGCCGCCTTTCCTCGCGGACTTCGAAGGACTTCTGGGCCATGCCGAGTTCCGCGTGGCGCACGACCTTGGTCAGGCGATCGCGCACACTGACGAAGCTCCGCTTGGCCGCAGTGCCGAGTTCCTCGGCGTGGGTCCGCTCCAGCTCATCGAGCGCGGCTTGACTAGCGGACAGCTGCGCGAGCTCCGTCATCACCTGTCCCGCCACCTCGCCACTCTTGGCGCTGAGCTGCTGTTCCAATTCCGCACGCTGCGCAGCCAGTTTGCCTCTCACGGCCGCCGTCTTGGCCACGACTTTCGCAGCGTCGGCCGCGTACCTGCGTGCCCGGCCGCTCTCGTCCTGGCCGGCCGAAACCAGGCGAAACTCCTCGTCTACCAGGCTACCGAAGCGCGCACAGACCTTGCGGTCCGCTTCGGTCTTCTCGTCCCCGACGCCCAGCCTGACTTTGCCAATCTCGAGCTGCTCGCGCAGCTGTTCGATGGCCAGGCGGAATCGCGCCAAGTCCTGCTCACTCCGACTGAGGTCCTCGCGGTAGCGCCGTTTGGCTTCTTCGCCAATCGAGATGCGCTCGGCATCCGCGTCGACCAGGACCCTGCGCAGCCCGTTACATAGTGCCTGCGTTTGATCGGCTTCGACCTCCAAGCGCTTGAGCGCCTGACCCAGACCGTTCCAGGCCAGCTGCCCCTTCGCTTCACGTGCCAAGAGCTCGGCCGGCGTCGTGGCCAATACCGCGACACGCTGCATCAGCTGGCGGCGCTCGGCGCGGACGCCGCCCAGCTCGCCGGTGGGCCTACCCGCCTCGCGGTCGAGACCCCGCGCCAGCACGAGCTGAACGCGGGCCAGCTGATTTTCGTGGACGACGAGCGGCTCGAGCCGCGCCTCGAGCTCGGGAAAGAGCTTGGCGCGTGCCGGGCCACTGAGCGTAGCCCGCGCCAGTGTCGCAATCCGGCGACCGTCGCCGAGCAAGCGCCTGGATCGAGCGACCTCGTCCACCACCGCGAACAGGCGGCTCTCCCGCGCCTCCTCGCGCACCAAGTCCATGAGGGACTTGGGCAGTTCTTGTCCTAGAGAAAGTTCGCTCTTGAGCAAGCGCTCGTAGTAGTCCGCGGGGAGCGTATGCCGCGCGAGGAAATCATCGAGGTCGCGCCGGAGCGGTTCGTACCTTTGGAAGGTGTCCAAGTAGAGCTTTTCTGCCTCGCGAAAGTGTCCTGACCTGAGCAGCATGTCCGCTCGAAGGAGCGCGGCATCCGCGCCGTCGATCAGGCCTGGATCGAGCACTGAAAGGGCGGCCAAGGTCTGCTCGGCGCGCGTGTAGTCGCCCTGCTTCACGTACGCCCAGGAGAGTTCGAAGAGCGCCTCGGTAAACACCGGCGAATCGCGTCCCACCCGTGTGAAGCTGGCGACGGCTTGGTCGAACGCGCCGCTTTCGTACTGAAGGCGCGCCACCGCGAGGCGAGCGATGTCACTGACCTGCCGAGAGCGCACGGCATCCTCCGGGGCGGGCGCCTGAATGGCCCGCTCGAACTCGGCGATGGCCAGCGCCAAACCGTCCTTACGCCCGGCTGCCTCCTTCGCCAGGGCCGCGCCTTTGAGGTAGAGGCCCCGCTTGTACGTCAGGCCGCTCCCACTGATGTCGGCTACGAGCTGCAGGGCTTCCCGATTGTGCCCGAGCGCGAACGCCAGCTTGGCTCTTGCGTAGGAGAGTTCGTCGGAGCGCTCGATGCCAATCAAGCGATCCAAGAGATCCGTCAGCTGGGGCAAAAGGCTGGGGTTTTCGGTGGCGAACGCGGCGTCGACGAGCCGCGCCACGGCGCGGGCGGCAAAGGCGACGTAGCCAGCCTCGCTATGCCGATTCGCCACGACCGCGAAGTGGCGATACGCCGAGTAGGGTTGCCCAGACTCGAAGTAGACGTCACCGAGCAAGAGTTCGATCTCGGCCGCGAGGCCGCCAGAGGATGCCGCTGCAGCCTCGAGCTCCAGCGCCTGGTGCAGCGTGTTGAGGGCACTCCCATAGCGACCTCCAGCAAGTTCCGCCTTGCCGCGGGCGAGCAGCGACCGTGCGTCCGCACCCTTCCGGGCGGGCTTGGGGGTCGCGCTGGAAGCCGCGCGCTCGAGCTCGGTGACCAGGTGACTCGCTTCCGCGATCGGGTCGGGGCGAGCAGCAAAGCCATGGGGCGCCCAGGCGCAGACGACGCTGGCGGCGAGCACCCAGGCCGATCGGACTGTCGACCAGGGCCGTCTCATCTTCTACCCCTTCCCATCCGCAGCGGCCGGCGCAGTTTTCCCCTTCTTACGCGAGCGGGCTGGCGCGGGGGCCTTGCCGTCGGAGGCCTTGTGCAGGACCTCGTGGAAGCGCACGTCCGGGCGCTTCTCGGCAGGTGTGGTCGGTCCACCCTGTTCCCAGGCGACAGCTACTACCTCGACGTCTTGGCCCTGCGTCAGGGAAAACGAATGGTCGTGGCGCACGCTCGCTTCGATGCCGCGCAAGTACGAAAACACACCGAAGCCGTGACCGCGCAGCTTGATCAAAACCTGAAGGGTGTGGTCACCGGCCGGCACCGCGCCACTGAAGATGGGCGTCATCTTCTGCGCGGACAGCGCACCGCTCTCGTCGGACTTCTTGTATTGGACTGCCCCATCGAAAACCACGGTAATCTCGACGATGTGCCAGGCGGCGCTCAGCTCGTTCTCGAAGCGAATGTGCACCCTGCCGCCGCCTTGGCCGCCGGCGAGGATGGTGTCGGAGAGCAAGGAAAGCCGCGCGTGGCTCTGGCGGATCTGCTCCTTGAGCTCCTCCACCTTCTGCTCGAGCTCTCGCAAGCGGACCCGAAATTCGGTGCCGTCGACGCCAGGCGGGGCCGCCTCAGCAGGGGCTTTGGCGGGCTGGTCCGAGCGAGCCGAGGGCGCCCCCCCGGACGTCCCCTTTGCCGACGCCTGGCTCGCAGCGGACTGCTTGCCCTGGCCAGATGTCCCCTTCCCGCCGGCCGTGGCTGCCCCCGGCGGCGGCGGCGTCTGTCCGTGCGCGGGCCCCGCGGCCACCAGCAGGCTTGCCCAAAGGGCCAGCGCCCACACGAGCTTGCTCAAAACTCTCGTCCTTCCGAGAACCCGTCGGCATGGGCCGTCCACAAGGCCTAGAGCCTCCCGCGGTCGCCAAGGCTTCGCAAGAGTTCGCTTTTGCCCGGCCTTTCCGAGGTCCGCGCTGCCGCGCCGGCCTGGGTGACCCGGGGAGAAGGCCGCCCGATAATTCGCTAGACTTCTCAGATACTTGTGTGCCCCCGCATGGGTGGCTTTCGCTTGCACGCGGCCGGGCCAGGGGGCTAGGTTTCCAAATGTGAACCAAGGGAGAGGTCACCCGGGCGCCGTCCGAGATCGTTTCTCCACCAGAAACGTAGAACGGCCGAGTGCGGCATGTTGCCGTGCTCTTGCCAGCCTGGGCATCGCGCTTCCGGGCACTGCTCGGCCGGTCATGGCCGCACCGGTCGGGGAAGCACGCCCATGACCGGTGGCCACACGGAGACTGCGGACGAGATGCTGATGGTGCGCTACCGCCGCGGCGACCGTACCGCCTTTGCGGAGATCGTTCGCCGCTACCAGACGCCGCTCTTCACCTTCAGCCTGCGCTACCTCAGGGACAGGGATCGGGCACGTGACGTCACACAGGAGACCTTCCTGCGCGTGGTTCGTCGCGCGGAGGAGTTCAAGCACGAGTCGCGTTTCTCGACCTGGGTGTTCGCCATTACCCGCAACCTGTGCATCGACGAGCTACGTAAGGGGCGACATCGCGCGCACGCATCACTCGACGCCAGCACGGGCGACACCCCGCCACTGATGGAGCGCGTGGGCAGCGCGGATGTCGGACCCGAGCGCCATGCCCTAGGGGGCGAGTTGCAGGATGGCATCACGCGGGCCATCGCCGGACTCCCGGACGACCAGCGTGAGGTGTTCCTGCTCCGCCAGCTGGGCGGCGTCCCGTTTGCCGACATTGCCAAGATCACCGGCACCCCGGAAAACACGGTCAAGAGCAGAATGCGCTACGCGCTCGAGCGGCTGCAGAAGGAACTCGCCGAATTCGAGGAGTACGCGCGAGCATTGCGGTGAGATCATGGACTGCGAACGCTTCGACAAAGTGACTCTCGACCTGCTCTACGCGGAGCTCGACGAGCTTTCGGCAGCAGCTGCCCGTCGTCACCTGCACCACTGCACGCGCTGCCAGGGCATCTGGAACAAGCTGCGTGCGACCAAAGACATTGCGGTCGTCTCGCTCGTCGAGCCTCCGGCGGATTTGTTCGAGAGCATCATCGAGGCGGAGCGCCATGCAGAAAGCGCACTCCCCCTGCCTCAACGGTTCAGCCGACTGGTGAGTGTCGTGGCCGGCTACGCCATGCGGCCGCAGCTGGCCATGGCGGCACTCTTGCTCTTGATGATCGGCTCGAGTTTGCTGTTCGTGCGCCGTGATCCTGCAGGACGCGATCAGGTGAGCGTAACGGAGCTCGGCGCCCCGCGCGCTGCCCCGCTGGAAGCCGCTGGTCGCGCCGCCCCTGTCGTGGTCGAGGGCGACGGCGCACCCGCAGCTCCGGCTGCGGGCCTTGCTCCCGCCGACGCGCCCGATGCGCAGGCCCTGCCCGCAGCGCCACCCACGACCTATTCGGACGCCATGGCGGCTTACCACGAGGGTCGCTACGCCGAAGCGGAGCGCCTGTTCGGCGAAGTGGCGGCGCAAGGTGGCGAAAAGGCGGCAACGGCGGCGCTCCACGAAGGCCACGCTGCGCGCAATGGTTCCGGCTGCCAGCGGGCCGCTCGAATCTACGATGCCGTCGCCGAGCGCTTCTCGGGCAGCTCACTCGCCGACGAAGCGTCCTGGCACGCGGCCTCCTGCTACCAGGCGCTCGGCGAGTTGGGTCGGGCGCGCGCCCATTATCTGGCGCTCAAGGAGAACCCCGCATTTCGCGAACGGGCCAGCGCCGCCCTCAGCAGTGTCGACGAATCACTGACCGCCACGGCTCTCGCGAGTCGAGCGGAAGCAGCGCCCGCATCGGCGGCAGAACCCGCAGCCGACTCGGCCGGAAGCGCAGCCGAAGGCGCCTCCAGGGCCAAGGCGGCGGGCGCAAGTCCGACTGCGCCGACCGGAACGAGCCCTGCCGGAGCCGGCAGCGCGCAAGGTGTGGCTCCGGCGCGTGCGGCCCCCGCTTCTCCCTGACCTCCTGGCGAGCGTCGCCCCCCTTCGACGGGACCCTTTCCGGGCCTCTTCCGGCGGGGCCGATCCGGCAGGGCCGATCCGGCAGGGCCGATCCGGCAGGGCCGATCCGGCAGGGCCTGTCCGGCAGGGGCGCCGTGGCAGGTCCGCTCGATGGGCCTAGTTCGAGTAGTCGTTCACGTAGGCCATGGTGTGGATGATCTCCACGATGCGCTCGCGCATATCCATGCCCAAATCGATGAACTGGATGCCCATGCCCGGGTTCGGACAATGGCCAAACGCCTTGGGACGGTTCACCCACTGCACCCGACCCGGCAAGATCAGCGGTACTTCCTTGGGATCCGGCTGAAAACTGAGGGAGAGCTGGGTGCCGACCTCGAACGGGGAGGCGCAGGCCACGAAGATGCCCATCTCCGAGATATTGGTGATGGCTGCGTAGAGAAAGGTATCGGAGGCGACGCAGTCCACAGCCCATTCCACCTCGTAGCGACTGTTGATGCGCCGCTCGGGGGCGGGCTCGCTGGGCCTGGGATCTCGGCTCACTCCGGCTGGATAGCCTAGCCCGGCACGCTGGCCAAGCCCCGAGTTTGCCCCGAGCCGGGGGACGGGGCATGAAGGAGCGCCCGCCTCCCAGAATCTCACATGCGTTTCGGAACAATCGCCCTGATCGGCAGAACCAACGTCGGAAAATCGACCCTGATGAACGCTGCGCTCGGCGAAGCGCTCGCCATCACCTCACCGCTCCCGCAGACGACGCGCGACACCGTGCTCGGCGTCGCCCATCGCGACGGCGTCCAGCTGGCAATCCTCGACACGCCGGGCATCCATCACCCGAAGAGCGAGCTTGGACGGCGAATGAACGACGCTGCGCGGGACACGCTGCGTCAGGCAGCGTTGGTCCTGCTCGTGACCGACGTCTTCCCCAAGCCACCGGCCACTGTCGGGCCCCTGGCGCAGACGGGCGACACATCGACCAAAAATCCATGGCTGCGTCGCGGCGACGAAGACTTGATCCGCCTCATCCGGGAAGAGGTGACGGTGCCCAGCATCTTGGTGATCAACAAGGTGGACCAGCACAGGGACAAGGGAAAGCTCTTGCCCATGCTGGCTGCCTACTCCGACACGGGCGTCTTCAGCGACGTGATTCCCATCAGCGCGCGAACGGGCTCGGGCGTGCCAGAGCTCGTGGCCTGCATCACGGAAAAGCTCCCCGAGGGAGAAGCTCCCTACGAAAAGGACGCTCTCACCAACCGGCCCACCCTGTTTTTCGTGCGCGAGTACGTGCGCGAAGCCATCTTGAATCAGCTGTCCCGCGAGGTGCCACACGCGGTTGCCGTATCGATCGATCGCGCGGACGAAGCGGACCGCATCTTGCGCGTCGCGGCGACGATTCACGTCGAAAAGCTCGGCCAGCGCAAGATCCTGGTCGGTAAGGGCGGCGCCCGCATCAAGGCCATCGGGACCGCCGCACGCCTCCGCATCGAAGAGCTGGCGCAAAAGAAGGTGTTCCTGGAGCTGTTCGTGCGGGTGACCGAGGAATGGAAGAATACACCGCGCATGTTGGCCGAGCTCGGCTACGACAGTAGCGGGGCAGCTCGGGGCTTCGGTACTGGTCTGGTCGCCCCAGCGGAGACGGAGTCGCTGCGGTCTCAGCAGACGGAGCCTCGCCTGGCGAAGGTCCGCGAGGCGAAGCCACGCGAGGGGCTCGCTAGCGCAGTCGAAGACACCAGCGTCGTCCAAGCCGGCATCGAGGGCGAGACGCACTCATGACACCCATCGTCGCCATCGTCGGGCGCCCCAACGTGGGCAAGAGCACACTCTTCAACCGCCTGGCAGGCAGCCCGCTCGCGATCGTGCACGACGCGCCAGGCGTCACGCGGGATCGCCACTACGCCGATGCCCGCATCGGCGGCCGCACCGTCACCATCGTCGATACGGGCGGCTTCGATCCCGAATCCGACGACCCGATGGGCCAGGGCATTCGCCGCCACGTAGAGGCCGCCATCCAGGAAGCCGACCTGGTGGTCTGTGTGCTCGACGGCAGCCTACCGCCCGTGCAGGCAGACCGCGATGCAGTCACCTTGCTGCGCAAGTCGCAGAGGCACGTGATCTTCGTCGCGAACAAGGTCGACGGACGAGCCCAAGAGATCGCTCTCTCGGACCACTACGAGCTCGGCGTCCCCGAACTACTCGGCGTTTCGGCCATGCACGGCCGACACTTCGGCGAGCTCGAGCGCGCCATTTTCCAGAACCTGCCGAAGGACGCCGCCGAGGCTGCGGACGACGACGAGGAGCTCCTGAACATTGCCCTCATCGGGCGACCCAACGCCGGGAAATCGTCACTGTTCAACCGCTTGGCGGGGGCCGAACGTTCGCTGGTCGACAGTCGTCCCGGCACCACTCGCGATCCGATCGATCGCGTGATCGACTTCAAGGGCGATCGATTTCGCCTGGTCGATACGGCCGGCGTCCGCCGACGCACGCGGGTTGAGCGCGGGGTCGAAGCGGAGAGCGTGATCCGCTCGATCCGCGCCGTGGGCCGTGCACGTGTCGTGATCTTGCTGTGTGACGTGATGGAAGGGATTTCCGATCAGGACGCGCGCCTGCTCGGACTCGCCAGCGAGCGCGGGCGGGCCGCAATCGTGGGCCTGAACAAGGCCGACTTGGTCACTCCCATCGAGCTCGAGGAGCGCAAATCCAAGGCGCGCGACAGCCTGCACTTCGCCAAGGACACGCCGATTTTGGCGCTGAGTGCGCACAGTGGTCACGGCGTGAGCCAGCTGATGCGCGCGGCCAAAGAAGCCGGTGAGCGCATGGGCAAGCGCGTCGGGACCGGCGAACTGAACCGCTTCTTCGAGCGCATCCTCGCTACGCAACCGCCTCCGACGCGGTCTGGGCGCGCGCCGCGCCTCTATTACATCACGCAGTCGGGCACGAACCCGCCCACTTTCATCGTGTTCTGTAGCTCACCCGAGCATGTCGCAGAAAGCTACCGGCGCTTCGTGAGGAACCAGATCGTCAGCGAGTTCGACTACCAATCGGTGCCGATCCGGCTCTTCTTCCGCGGTCGAGAGAAGAAGGACGACTAGGGCAGCGCAACCGGGGTGGCGTCCGCTCGTGCAAGGTCCGCTCGGGCAAGGCTCACTCGTGCAAAGCTCAACTCGACGGCGCGCCAACCTGCAGGAGACGGCGACCGATCGCGAGCAGCCGATCAGGCCGGTGGATGTCACCGTCCTCCGCCGTAAGCAGCACACGCGGACAGCTGGCGTCCATCGTGGAAAGACGAGCAATCTTGGCATCCTCGCGCTGTCGCCGCGCCTGATCCTGCCGACACGACGTCAGCACGGCGGCGGCACCCTGCTCGCTCAGACCGAGACTCCGCCATGCGGGGCTGGACGCGAGGACCTCCTCGGACGGTAGGTCGGGCGCGCCTGGGGTAACCCGATTCACCACTTGCAGGTCGATCGGCAGATCCCGCACGGCCATCGCGCGACTGAGCTCGAGAGCATCGAGGATTGCCGGCCAAGCGGGTGAGGTGACGAGCACATAGCCGAACTCCCGACTGCGCATGCGAGCCGAGACGTCTCGCGCTCGGCTCTCGAAGCCTCCGAAGAGTACGTTCATGCTGGCCAAAAGCCGCGCCAAATCGCCGAGCAAATGGCTACCGATGATCCGATCGAAGGCGGCAATGACTTGCCGTACGCCCAGCGCGAGCAGGCCCAGGCTCAAGCCGCCCCCCTCAATCGCGCGGACCAAAGCCCGCGTCGCCGGGCTGTCCAGCACTTCGATCATCTTCTCCGGCGCATCGAAGAAGTCCAAGGCGCGCGAGCTCGGCGGCGTGTCGAGCACAATCAGATCGAACCGACCGGAATTCTGGGCGGCGAGCACTCGCTCCATGGCCATATAGGCGCGTGTGCCCGAGAGATGTTGTGAGAGGTACGCATAGGTCTTGTTCTCCAAGATCGCCCGCGCCGCTTCCGGCGTTCCAGCATGCTCTCGCACCAGATCGTCGAAGGTAGCCTTGGCGTCGAGCATCATCACCGTGAGCGGAGCCGCGAGCGGCGCGCCGTGCTCCTGGAGCCAAGATGCCGGGACCTCCTGCTCCTGAGCCGGGAAGTCGGCAAGCCCAAGTGCGCCAGCAAGTCGCCGCGCAGGATCGATGGTCAGGCAGAGCGTGCGCCGACCAAGGCTCGCCGCAGCCAGTGCGAGCGCTGCACTCACGGTCGTCTTTCCAACGCCACCACAACCAACGCAAACGATCACGCGATGATTCGCGAGCCAACCTTCGCCGATTGGACCCTGCCCGAGCGGACCCTGCCCGAGCGGACCCTGCCCGAGCGGACCCTGCCCGAGCGGACCCTGCCCGAATGGACCCTGCCCGAATGGACCCTGCCCGAGCGGCGCTTCCGGCGGGGCGGTGGTGATATCGCCGGGTGGTGGCATTGGCGGTAGCATACGAACATGGCTGCGTTCGTCGACCTGCATTGTCACTGGGTCGCGGGGATCGACGATGGGGCGCGCAATGGGGCGGAGGCACTGGCCATGCTCGCTGGTCTCGGGGAGCTCGGGTTCGAACACGTGGTGGCCACCCCCCACATGCGCCCGGGAATGTTCGACAACGATCAGGACAGTCTGAGAGCGGCCTACCAGCGCATGCTGCCCGAGCTCGAGGCGGTCCCTGCCTTGCCACGCGTGTCGCTCGCCAGCGAGCACTACTTCGACGACACCGTCGTTGCACGGATCCGGGAAGGCAAAGCCCTGCCCTACCTGCCGCAACGCGACGCGGTCGGCCCCCGCACCTCGGGACCCATTTTGGTCGAGTTCACCGACCTCGTCCCCAGCGCGCCGATCCTGCGTCAGCTCTACCGGCTGCAAGCCGACGGCTTCACGCCGGTCATCGCTCACCCCGAACGCTACCGGGCCGCTTGGGCAAGGCCCGAACTGGTCGTCGAATGGGTGGAGGCGGGTTGCCTGGCGCTGCTGGATCTCTGCGCGCTGATTGGAAAATACGGAGAGCAACCCAAGCGCACCGCGCTGCGCTTGCTCGAGCTCGAAGCGTACGACGCCGCCTGCAGCGACGCTCATCGGCCCGCCGACATCCCCTTGGTGGACGCAGCAATCACCGTCCTCGAGCGGCAGGCGGGCCGGGACGAGGTGGACTTCCTGCTCGGCTCCGGCCCGCGGGCGATCCTGCATGGCGAGCGCCTTGCCCGTTGAGGCCGGCCCGTTGAGGCCGGCCCGTTGAGGCCGGCCCGTTGAGGCCGGCCCGTTGAGGCCGGCCCGTTGAAGCCGGCTCGTCGAAGCCGGCCCCCCCCGAACCCGGCCCGCTGACTCCCTGCCAAACTTGGCCCGGCTCAGCTGAGCCCGCTAGTCTGAGCGCCATGCGGCGAATCGCCCGAACCCTCGGCCTCCTCGTGATGACCTGGGCCAGCGTGCCCTGGGCCAGGACCGAGGAGACGACCGGCTACACGAAGACGCAAGCGTATAACGGTGCACTCCGCTTCCTGCGCGTCGAGCAAGAGTTCGAGGTGATCGAAAAGGACGCCGACCTCGGCTACGTGCTCTTCCAGTATCCGACGGGCATCGAGGACGACAAGACGACCGCCAGCCTCGAGATCATCGAGCGAGACGACGAGGTCCTCGTCGTGATCCAGATCTCGAAACTGCCGGCCCACCACGAGTCGAGACTGGTCGGCGCCCTGTTGAAAAAGCTGGAAGCCGACTACGGAACCCCGCCCAAGCGGGCCCCGAAGACCAAGGAACCACCGGGGTCGGAGCGACCGCCGGCCAAGGACGACTCGGAGCCAGACGACGGGGCGGATGACCCAACCCAACCGGCCCCGCAGAACCCGCGGACGAAGTGAGCAAGTCGGCCGCAGACCAACGATTCATAGGTCGCTACGAGGTCCTCGGTGAGCTCGGCCGCGGCGCGATGGGCATCGTGCTCCTGGCCCGAGATCCCGTGCTCGAGCGCGACGTAGCACTCAAATTCCTGCGCCCGGATCTGCAGCTGTCGCACGCCGAGCGGGAAGCGCTCATGCAGCGCATGCGCCAAGAGGCACGGGCCATCGCGCGGGTGACCCACCCTGGCATCGTGAGTTTGCACGACCTCGGCGAGAGCGAGGCCGAGGGCGTGTACCTCGTGTTCGAGAGAGTGGTCGGCCCGACGCTCGAAGACGCCCTGCGTCGGGGACGGCTGACACGGGAAGGGGCGGCTCGTCTCGCGCGCGAGCTCGGCGAGGGCCTTTCGGCA
>Ga0247798_1000065_pt1 | contig 12402 bp, 8 predicted proteins | sample UWRJS197509C6_FD_179929 | JGI IMG/M metagenome (GOLD analysis project Ga0247798, IMG submission 179929) | Soil microbial communities from Arlington Agricultural Research Station in Wisconsin, United States - UWRJ-S197-509C-6 | ecosystem: Environmental > Terrestrial > Soil > Agricultural land... | reverse complement strand
GACCGCCAGCACGCGCAGGCCTCTTTCCGCCAGGTCGCGCGCCGTGTGATCCAAGCGCGCGCGCGTCGCGTGGTCGAGGTCCTGCACTCCGCCAGCGTGCTGGATGCGAGAGCAGCGCTCGAGCACGACCTCGGGCGCACCCTTGACCGCCAGGGTGGTGACCCCGCGTAGCTCTCCGAGCACGGCGTAGAAGCTCCGCCCGGCCTCGAAGGGGAGCTCGGCGTGGCGCACCCACCCCTCGAGCTCGGGCTGGAGGCCCGAGGCACTCGCGGCGACCCCCTGCAACGAACCATCGATCGGGTCGATCCGCTCCCCAGGCTGCGAGCGCGGCGGCCCAGCGCGCACCCCGGCGGCCAGCACGCCCAGCCGAGTTCCAGTGAGTCCAGCCGCTTCCTCGGTGACCTGCCCGTCCGAGACGAACCCGAGTTCGATGCTGCCCTCGGTGACGGTGCCCGTCTTGTCGACGCACAGCGTGTCCACGCGTCCCAAGACCTCCAAACAGCGGGGATTTCGCACCAGGACACCCTCCTGACGCAGGCGCTTGGCCGAAGCCAGCTGCGCCGCCGTGGCCAAGAGCGGCAGCCCCTCCGGCACCGACGCCACGGCCAGGCTCACCGCCGACCCGACCAAGCGCTCGATGCGCTTACCGCGGAACATGCCCGCCAGGACGACCCCAGCGCCCGCCGCCAGAGCAACCGGCAAGGTCAGGTCCATCAGCTCTCGCATGCGTCGTTCGACGCCGCTCTCGCGTGCCACCAGGCGGAAGCCGGCGGCACCCCGCTGCGCCTCCGTCTCGACCCCCGTGGCAACGACGACGGCGGTGGCCTGCCCGGCGGCGATGACCGTCCCGGCATGCAGCATCGAAGTACGATCGGCGAGGGCTTCCTCGAACGAAGCCTGACTGCTCTTGGCGACCGGGAGCGACTCGCCCGTGAGTCCAGAGGCGTCCACTTCCAGGGCCCGACTTTCGATGATGCGACAATCGGCTGGCACCACCTCACCGCTGGCCAAAAGGACGACGTCACCTCGCACGAGCGCCTCGGAGGCGATCTGCTCGGTACGCCCGCCGCGCCGCACCAGAACGACGCTCCGAGCGCTTTGGGAAAGACGCGCGATCGCTCGATCGGTGCGGAAACGCTGCACTCCTCCGATCGTCGCGTTGAGGCCCACCACGGCTCCCACCATCAGCGCGTCAGCGCTGGAGCCCATGACCGCCGAAAGACCTGCGCCCACCGCAAGCAGCGGCACCAGGGGGTTGAACAGCTCTTCAGACACCGCCGAAGACAGCTCGGACAACGCGCTCCGGCCGCGGCCGAACTCGCGGGTGCGCGATGCGACCTCCCGCGCGGACAGTCCATCGCCGGACGTGGCCAGACGCGAGAGGACTCCATCCGCTTCGAGCGCGTGCCAAGGCGTGGGGTCGCGCGGCGGGGGCAGCGGACGGCGGTTGAAGTCGGAGGCCAGGCGCACGCCGTTGCCCATCGAGACCAAGGCCGCCAGGTTCACGATCGAAAGCACGCGTCCCGGCGTCATGGGCAAGAGGCCAATCACCGAGGCCAGCGCTCCCAAGCTGGCCGCTGCCAGGGCCACGTTGACACTCTGACGGCTCACCTGCCTCGCCACCTTGGTGGACTCGATCAAAAGACGCACGTCGGAGACGTCGTCCTTGCAGAGGACGTGAGCAGACCAGGCCACCTCGCCACCCTCCGGCACGAGCGCAATGCCGAGATCGGCCACGTCGAGTGCGCGGGAATCGCCTTGGGTCACCACACAAACGGTGCGCCCGGCTCGCTGCAGCTCGCGCACTCCACGATAGAGCGCCTCGCCCCCGGCCAGCGTGTCGTCCGCCGGAACGCGGTGCAAGACCTCCGGGTCGTCGGACGCTACGACGACACGCATGGCAGCGTCGTGTGCGGCCTGCACCAACTCTTCGATGCCGACGCGGAAGCGCATGTTGACGGCAACCAGGGCGACGACCGTGCCCGCTCGCTCTAGGCAAAGCACCAGCTGCCCGCCCCGGCCCAAACTGCGCGCCCCCTCGGAGAGTTCGCTCGTAACGGTCGCGTCGCTCTGACCGAACGGCAGCAGTCTGAACCCGTGCGCCTCGACGACGGTCAGCGGGGCATCCGGCGTAAACAAGATCTCGGCCATCTCACGGCAGCGCGCCTCGTCGCCCTCCGCCGTCACGACGACTCGACCCAGACTCGCCGCGGCGCCTGCCACCAGGTCACCCTGCAGCACCAGACAATCGATGCGGTCCAAACGCCGGAGCGCACTCCGATCGCGCACCAGGATGCCGCGATCGGCGAGTTGCCTCGACAAGGCAGAGCTCCAGACTTCGCGGCCGAGCTGCGCTGGTCGAGGCACGCCGGCGAAGAGAGCAGCAAAGGCACGCTGAACGCTGCGTGTGGAGATGAGGCTGAGCCCGAAGCCCGTCAGTGCCACCAGCCAGGCCCGATCGCTGTACTCTTCGATCGGCCCACGTGGCCGGGGGACGGCACGCTCGGCGATCGGTCGCGGTGCGGGTGCTCCCGGTCCGGTCAGCAAGCGTCCTTCGCGGCGCGCCCACAGACGCCTTTGCGCAGTCAGCTCCGCGGCCTCGCTCAATTTCTCGACGATGCCGACAAATGCGCTCAGCGGGCGCTGCGCAGGCGCCTGCAAAAGCGCGATGACGGTCGCCAAGAGCAGATCTGCGCGATCGACGCCCAGACGCTCGTCGAGCGGCCGCCGCAGACGGGGAGCTGCTCGCACCACGTTGAGCGCGCGAGCGCCGCCGAGGCCAGGCGGCTCTGCGGAATGATGGTGAGACGCAGGAAACCGGCCAGGAGCATGGCGATGGCTTCGGCCAGGATCTCGATCAGAAGCAGCTCGCTCGGCTCGAGATCGGCGGGATGGTCGGCGCCTTCGAACATCGCGCGCCCGAGGCCGGCTTGAACCTCGGCCTCGACGACGATGGCCACGATGTCGGCCTCGGACAGCGTACCCGGGCGGTACGCCAACACCGCCCGTCCCGTGGCCTGATGCACCTCGGCCCAGAGCAGGTCGCCAAACTGCTCGGTCGCAGCCCGCAGGCGCTCGGCAACCGCCTCGAGCTCGGGACTGTCCCCGCTCCGCAGCTCGACGTGGGCGCGCCCCTGGGTGAACCAAACCCGGCGGGCCCGGGGCGAAAAATGCTTCTCCAGCAGGCGCAAAATCTCGCCGGGTTTGAGCGGGGATGGGGGCATGACGGGCACTTCGGGCGGTGTGCCGCCACTCTAGCAGGCTCAGCGCGCCGGTCAGCGTGCGAGGCGGACAGCGGCGTGATACCGAGCGGCCATGAAATCCAAAGCGGGCGACCAGGCGACGAACGGCTCGGGCCAGCACCCGCTCTCGCCCGAGGACGGCGCTCACGGGCACAGCCACGGGCACGGGCACGGGCACGGGCATGACCATGACCATGACCATGACCATGACCATGACCATGACCATGACCATGACCATGACCACGACCACGACCACGACCCGGAGGCCTTGCCGCCCGAGGTACTGACGCGTGCGGTCACGGCGGCACAGAGCGGCCTCAAGTCGGACGTGCAGAACTTGATCGAGGCCCTGGCCGGCGGCGTGCTCCTGGTGCCGCTCTCGGAGCACATCCCCGGCGCGACGCCCGGCGAAGAGGTCGAGATCGAAGACGAACTGACCTTCCGCCCCCACATGCTCGTCAGCGAGGACGGCAGCGTGTTTGCCGCGGCCTTCACGGACGCGGCGCTGGCTCGCGAAGTGGCGGAAGCCTTGTCGTGGCAGACGGGTGAGGACGAGCTCGAGTTCGTGTACCTGCCGGCGCTCGTCGCCATCGACCTATCCCAGGCCGATCTCGGGGACGACCGCCTGCGCGGCGTTGCCATCAACCCGGGCGATGCATCCGAGCTGATGCTCTCGCGCGACGAGGCGGCGAGCTTGGTGCAGGGCACGGCACTGCCTCTGGTCGGCTACGTGGATCGCTTGCCCGAGGGCGGCGAGGACGCCACGCTGGTCGTGAGCGGTGCGGAGCCGCCGCCGGCCGAACTTTTAGCGGTCCTCGAGCTCGCGCAGGGCGAGGAGACCGACATTGTCGGTCTCGACGTGCAAACGACCTTCAATCCGGAGCGAGATCGTGAGCCGCATCTGACGCTGTTCCTCACGGTAGCGCCGGGCGGCGATCGCGAGGCAATCGCCGAGCGCTTGGCCGAAAGGGCGGCTCCTCACTTGCCACCCCCGGGCTACCTCGACGTCGTCTTCCGTGAAGCCGCTACCTAGCCCGCTCCAGCCAGTGCGGCCGGACCTGCCCGCGCTCGCCAAGGGTCGTCTCTCGCTGCGCGAGCGCACCATTCTGGCCCTCGTGCGCGCCTCGTTCAAAGACGGGCCCCTGGCCCGCCTGCTGCCGCGCCTGCAACGCGGGCTCGGCCAGGCTTGGATCCACCATGCGACCAAGCACCTCTGCCAGGTCGACGGTCTCGACAGCACGCTTGCGCTGATGGAGCCCTCCGAGCCGGGCGGACGCAGGCGGAGCATCCTGCTCGTCGCCAATCACCGCAGTTTCTTCGACCTCTACGTGATCACCGCACGCCTGGTCCGTGGCGGCATGAAGAATCGCATCGTGTTCCCGGTGCGCTCGCGCTTCTTCTATGACCGCTGGCTCGGGCTGCTCGTAAACTTCCTGATGAGCTTCTTGGCGATGTACCCGCCGCTGTTTCGGGATCGCAGGAAAGCCAGCCTGAACCTCGCTTGCTTGGACGAGCTTGCGTGGCTCCTGTCCGAACGCGAGGTGTTCGTCGGCATGCACCCGGAGGGCACGCGCAACCTCGGCTCGGATCCGTACAGTCTGCTTCCGGCTCGACCGGGCATCGGGCGGCTCGTGCACACAGCGCGCGCTTTCGTGGTGCCGGTATTCATCAACGGCCTCAGCAACGATTTCGTGCGGCAAATTCGCAGCAATTTCGATGGGACCGGCACTCCGGTCCACCTGCTTTACGGGCCCCCCATCGACTTCTCGGATCTGCAAGCCGAGGCACCCTCGCCCCGCATCTTCCAGCAGATCGCCGATCGCGCGATGCGGCACATCGCCGAGCTGGGGGAAAAGGAGCGCCTGCTGCGTGCCGCCGCGGCTCACAGCCAGGGGTCGGCGCGACGTCCCTGATGCGACAGCGAGCGTAGGGCAGACAGCAAGAGCCAGGTGGAAACGGACACCAGGCACAAGAGTGGGAGCCAGCGCAGCTTTGCGTCTAGGGCGCCGGCGAGGTCGAGACGCAGGACCAGCAAGCGAACTCCGGCAGCGAGCACGCTGGTCAAGACGAGCGGCAAGCAGAAGAGGTCCCAGCTCTCGCCGCGGCTCACCCGTCCGCTCACGCCGCGCAGCCAGCGCACGAAGCCCAGCAGCAATAAAAGCTTGGCAAAACCGAGGGCGAGGGTCAGCGCGAGCGGGAGCGAGCGTCCAGCGAGCCCATCGGCGTAGAGCATCACCCAAGCGGCGAGCCCGAGCAAAAGGCCAAACTCTTCGAGCACGCGAACGACGGGCGCGCGGCGGTGCGGCACAGCGGCGGTGGGCGACCTCTCGCCGCCGAGCGGCACCAGGGCCAAGAGGTAGCAGACGGCGCTGACGAGCGTCCACGGCGACGACAGCACGCCCACGCCAAGTGGCGCGGCAGCTTGGCTCGCCGCGAGCTCGACCAGGGACAAACTTCCCACTTCGACGGCCGAGAGGACCCAAGCCAGCACGACCGGAGCAAGACCCAGTGCGGAGAGCAAAGCTCCCCACAGGCCCAGCGCCAGAGAGAACCCTTGACCGGTGCGGCGGCCATCCGCCAAGAGTGCGGCCAAGAGGAGCGCGCCGAGGCAAGCGCCGCCCAAAAGCGGCAGATCGAGCCGCGTGGCGCTGCCTGCGGCTTGCACCAAGGCAATCGTGAGTGCTCCGACGAGCGAACTCACCGCGGCGCCAAGCCAGCCCACCTGCGAGCTCGTCCGCTCTCCAGCGCCACTTGTCCGGCGCCGCATGCTCCGGCCTGCCTGAAGCAACCAAACCGTCCCGCGTGGCGGGCGCGCAGCGACCAAGAGACCAAGGAGCGCGGCCAGCCCAACCGACACGGCCAGCCACAGCACACCCTCGTCCGAACGATAGTAGTCGGAGCGCGACAAGAGGATTTCTGCTGTCCCCGCGTAGCCCGGTCGAGAGTACTCGAGCAGGCTGGTGCCGCCGTGCGCACTGGGAGCAAAGTCGGCGAGCGTCAGCAGGCGAACTCCGTCCAAGCGATGAAGTCGATCACCGACGCGAAGGCCCGCCGCATGTCCCTCGCCTCCCGCGGCGACGCCGATGACCGACAGGTCGACTCCGAGCTCGAGCCCCAAGTACGCCCAGAAATCCCCTGCCGAGTCGCTCAGAGCGCCGCCCGACAGCACGTCGAGCGTCAGGTCGTTCATATGTCCCCGGAGCGCCGGAGCGCCGGGGCGCACCGGCTCGAACGCGAGCGAGAACGTTCCGCGGAACGTTGCGTGCGGTGCACCGCCGGTCAGGGCGGTCACCTCATCCTCTCCCAATTCCACCACGAGACGCCCCGACGAGGTGGCTTGACCGGACAACGTACTCTTCACACGTTCTGGATCGCGCCCGGGCACCAGGCTCGTTCCAGACAGCTCGACCCGTCCAGGCCGTCCTGCCGGGAACCCACTACCCATCGCAACCAAGCTGCCGCCGGACTCGACCAGACCCGGACCCACCGAGGAGACCTCGAGCAGCTCAGGGCCATCGGCCACACTGCAGCCGGAGCCCAGGCCCAGACTCGCGGACAGGAGGCACAGCAGCGCGAGCGGGCGCGGCGCGAGCGGGCGCAGCGCGAGCGGGCGCAGCACGAGCGCGCGCAGGTTGGAACACACGTCCATCCATTTTCCCCTAGCGACCTCCGGGGCGTGGCTGCGACTTTCATGCAAACACCACCGGAAATTTGCCCATCTCGGCCCGAGCGCTGGCGAATGATCTGGCCGACCGGTCGCGCTGTGGACCCGATAAATACAAGCAATTTTAAATACTTATATGTTTTACTGGGCCTCGGCGAGCGGGGAATAGACGGGGGAAGAGAGTGGTTCAACTCTAGGTCCTCCCACTCAGCCCTCAGCCTGCTAGGTAGCGAAACGGTCTATCCGCCATGAACGTGCCTTTCTCCGTGCTCGAACCCCGTGAGTTCGAAACAGAAGCCTTGGCCCATGCGCCCACGCTGTACGCCGTGGCGCTCCGCATGACCAGGCGCCCCGCGGACGCTGAAGACCTGGTGCAGGACGCCCTGCTCAAGGCGATGCGCGCCCGGCACCAGTTCGAGGCTGGCACCAACCTGCGCGCCTGGCTGCTGCGCATTTTGACCAACACCTACATCAACCGGCACAAGCGCGCGGTGCTCGAACGCTCCCTGCTCGGCAGCGAAGACCTCGACCCAGTCAGCGACGGCTGGATGAGCGCCTCGACGCTGCGCGCGTTGCGCGATCCAGAAACGCATGTACTGCGTCCTGTCCTGCAGGAAGAGATCCGCCGCGCGCTCGATCGGCTGCCGGAGGACTTTCGCATGGCCGTGCTGCTCGTCGACGTCGAGGAGCTCTCCTACAAAGAGGCCGCCACGGCGCTCGGCTGCCCAGTCGGCACGGTGATGAGTCGCCTGCATCGGGCTCGCCGCTTGCTGAAGGCGGACCTCATCGACCAAGCGCGCGCGCTCGGCCTGGCCGTGGACAAAGTGCCACCTCCACAGCTCGAAACTGCCGCACCCGCAGAGGACGGGGCCATCCAAATGGACGAGTACCGTCAGCGCAAAGGAGCAAAAGTTTCGTGAGCTGCCAGGACATCCGCCCTTACCTCGAGGCCTTCGTCGACCACGAGTTGTCGCCGGAGCGCACGCTGGACGTGGAGCTCCATGTCGCGGCCTGCGCGGCGTGTCATGCCGAGGTGGAGATGTCGCGCACACTCGCCGTGGTCACGCGCAGCGCCGTAGCCGAAGTCCCCTGTTGCCCCAATTTCCGAGCACGGCTCGGGCGCAGCCTGGCCGAGGAACGGCGCCGTCAGGAAGGTCCCGCTCCGATCGTGAACAAGGCGCTGCCTTGGCGAACCATTTCCCCCATTGCCGCCGCCGCCGCGATGGCGCTGCTGTTCGGCGCAACGCAGCGCCACGATGGTGGAGGCAAGTCCGATCCGCTGATTGCCTCGACCGAGAACCAGCTGATGGATGTGCTCTTGCAGCACCATTCGGCCCCGCCCGAGCCATCTTTGACGGCCCTCGATTCGGTCAAAGGCATGGAGCCACGACTGGGTTTTCCGGTGCACCCGCCCAATCTGGAGCGCTACGGCGCCCGTTTCGTCGGCGCCAACCTGGTGAACGTGGATCGCTCGCGGGCCGCGTCCCTGCACTACAACCTGACCAACGGACATCGGCTGACGTACTACGTCTACGATCCGGAGAAGGTGCCGCTGCGCGCGGCCGTGCGCACTCTGCATCCTCGCGTCGTGCAGAATCAGGCGGTGTTCGTCGGTCACCGCCGCGGCTACTCCATCGCCACCTGCGAGCGGCACGGCGTCGGCTACGCCGTCACCACCGAACTCGGCGACACGGAGAGCGCAGAACTCGTGGCTGCTCTCGATCGCTAGTCCTCGATCGCTAGTCTCGATCGCTAGCCCTCGATCGCTAGCCCTCGATCGCTAGCCCTCGATCGCTAGTCTCGATCGCTAGCCCTCGGCTCAACGCACCGCGGCCGAGCCGGACTTACGGGCGTCGGCCGCAGGGCGAATGCGACCCTGGTCGAAGGCGAGCACCTGGACCGCCGTGAAGTTCTGGGGCTCCTGGCTGACGACTTCGCCCCGCCACGCGAGGTCCCGCAGGTGAACCTCCGAAGCGCCGCCTTCCAGGCGCAAGGTCCCTCCGTCCAAGGGGATGGACAGGCGCGGTCGCGCCACGGCGGCTGCCGGCTCGAGCCCGAAGACCAGCACGTCCAAGAGCACCTGCGTGACGTTGCTGGCGATGCGCATGCCCCCTGACCCGCCCAGCGCGAGACGCGGTACCCCGTCCTCGACCACGATGGTGGGCGTCATGCTGGAGACCGGTCGCGCCCCGGGTCGCGGGCGATTGGGCGTGTCGGTCAGACCGAAGGCTCGCGCGCTCTCGCCCGTCGCGAAATCGTCGAGTTCGTCGTTCAGCAAGATACCCGACGCATCCGTCACCAGGCCCGAGCCAAACGCATTGTTCACGGTCGTCGTCAGGGAGACGACATTGCCGGCGCGGTCCGCGGTGACGATGGCATGCGTACCGTGCTCTTCGCCGCCAAAGCGCGGCATGGTGTGGGTGCGATCCACGGCGATCGACGCTCGCCTTCGCTCCAAGCGGTTCGGATCGAGCAGCAGCGACGTCGGCACCGTTTCGCTCTCTGGGTCTGCGAGGTAGCGAAAGCGATCCGCGAGCGCCCCGCGCAGGGCTTCCGCCAGCACGTGGCGATAGGCAGCACTGTCGTGGCCAAGGCGCACGAGTTCGTCCGGCGGCAGCATCGTGAGCACCTGCGCAAGCAGGACGCCCCCGGCCGAGGGCGGGGGCATCGTGTACACGTCCGCTCCGGCGTACCGCACCCGGATGGGCTCGCGCTCTCGCACCCGATACCGCGCCAAGTCTTCGAGCGTCATGGTGCCGCCCTGGGCACGGACGGTCCGTACGATCTCTTCCGCGATTTCACCCTGATACAGCGCATCGGGTCCACGAGCCCCCAGCGCGGCGAGCGTGCGCGCCAAGAGCGGATTCGCGAGCCGGGTGCCGGCGAGCGCTGGCTTGCCAGCCGGCAAAAGAAAGCCGAGCGCGGCCGCGCCTGAGACCTTCGTCTGGGAGCGCTGCAAGGACATCGCCAAAAACGGTGACACGGGGAAGCCCGTCTGCGCGCGCCGCTGTGCGATGGCCACGAGCTCCGCCCAGGGCAAGCGTCCGGCTCGCTGATGGAGCGCAAACAAGCCGCGCGCTTCGCCCGGTACGCCCACCGCGTGCCCCAAGTTACCAGGAGCGAAGGGGCGCGCTTCGAACGGCTGTCGCGACAGCGCCGAAGGTGCCACCTCGCGGAAGTCGATGCAGTACGGCTTGGCCTGAGCCGCGTCCCAGCCGACCACGAATCCGCCCCCACCGAGGCCACTGGAGGAGGGGGCCGTCACGCCGGCGACCAGCGCTGCGACGATGGCGGCGTCGGCGGCCGACCCACCTCGCGCGTAGACCTGGAAGGCATCGCGAGCGGCCGTCGCACTTTCCGAGGCGACGGCCTGCTCGGAGAACCCCTGCCGTGCAACGCCGGGCCGCGGCGCCCGCTGCGGTGCACCGCCCGAGGCCACACCGCCCGAGGCCACACCGCCCGAGGCCACACCGCCCGAGGCCACACCGCCCGACGTGGCACTCGTCTCGGCGCGCGGCAATTTTGCCAGCAAGAGGCCGCAGGTGCACAGGACGACGAGCAGGCGTCCCGGTAGCAGCGCCCCACGTTCCACAGCCTTCTGATACCACGACCCCGAGATTCGCAGTAAGACTTCCGGCGATGCGCTTTCTATTCGTGATGGACCCCGCCGAGAGCATGCTGCCCGACAAGGACACCACGTTCGCGTTCATTCGCGGCGCAACCGAGCGTGGTCACGAAGCCCTGCATTGCCTGCCCGGCGACCTCTCCATCAGCGCCAGCGCATCCTCACGCGTGCAGGCCAACGTGCGCGGAATCCGGGTGCAAGGCGCAGCACCGCATGTGACGTTGGACGCACCGAGCGTGGTGGATCTGTCGTCGCTGGACGCCGTATTCGTGCGCAAGGACCCGCCCTTCGACTCCGCGTACCTCCACCTCACGCAGATGCTCGATTTGGTCAAAGACCAAGTGCTGGTGCTCAACGACCCGGCTGGCTTGCGCGCGGCCAACGAAAAGCTGTTCGCGCTCCGCTTCGCGCACCTGATGCCAAGAACCCTGGTGACCCGTGAGCGCCAGGCGCTCCTCGATTTTACGCGAGAAGTCGGCGGACGCGCCGTGCTCAAGCCCCTCGATGGGGCAGGCGGCAGCGGCGTCGTAGCGCTGACGACGGGTGACAAGAACGCACGCGCCCTGACCGACATCTTGACTCACGAAGGACGGGAGCTGGCGATGGTTCAGGAATACCGACCGGAGATCGAGCACGGCGACAAGCGCGTCCTCGTCTTGGGCGGTCGACTCTTGGGCGCAATCCTGCGCGTGCCGCGCGCTGACGATTTGCGCGCCAACATTCACGTCGGCGGACAGGTCCATGCCACGACCTTGACGGCCGACGAAGCGCGTCTGGTGGACGAGGTGGGCCCCGCGCTCCTGGCGCATGGCCTGTATTTCGTGGGTCTCGACCTGATCGGCGGCAAGCTGATCGAAGTGAACGTCACCAGCCCGACGGGCATTCAAGAACTCGGTCGACTCACCGGCAGTCACCCCGAAGCCGCCGTCATCGAGTGGGTCGAAGCACGGGTCAAAGGCCACGAGCGGACCACCGCCCAACCGACGTGAGACAAGTGGCCTCATTTCCCGCACAATTGGCGCTATCCGCGCTCGTCATGGGGGGCGTCGTCGGCGGCCTCTACCTCGTGGGGCAGGGCAAGCGCACGGTGGACGCTGACCAAACTGCCGGCGCTCCGCAGTCCGCGGTCCCACGAAAACGACCAGAGGGCTCCTTCGGCGCGCGCTCGCTCTTGCCGGCGCGCTCATGGCTCGTCGTTGATTTCGACGGCCGCCTCACCGGGAGCGTGCCCTTTTCGAGCACTGAACGCGACTGCGCCAACGTGGCGGCGCCGGCGCGTGTTGGCGTCGCCATCGTGGGCCCCGGCGCCGGCCGGGCCTCACCCCCGGACGCACCGGGCGCGGCGGGTGGACGGCCGAACGACGGCGTCGCGCTGGTGCTGGGCTCACCGGAAGTGAGCGCAGAGTTTTGGCGCTGTGTGCAGGGCGAGGTGCTGGCCGCCGGGGGCCGAGTGCTCGAGGGCGACGAAGGTCAGGAGACTCTGGAAAGCCCGAGCGGTGTCGTCACGCACCATGCAGGACGACTCTTGTTTTCTAGTGACCGGAGCTTGGAGCAGGAGATCAAGGCGCTCGCCCGTGGCCAGGGCGATAGTGCCGAGGGGCTCGAGCCGCATGCGACGCTAGCGGCTCACCTGCCGACGCCGTTCGGCTCCGTCTCCGCGGCGGGCGCGCCGCTCTTGGCCACGCTCGAGCTGCCGAGCGACTGGCTCGCCGGCATCGGACCCGAGGCTCAGCTTTCCCCGTTGCGCCACCTGACGGCGGGTGCCTTGCGCGCCGACGCCGACGGCGGAGCCACCGGAACGCTGGAGTGCTTGCAGCCGGGATGCGAGGAGCTCGCCGCCTTCCTGGTTCGGGCCCGCGCTGACCTCGGGG
>Ga0247798_1000064_pt1 | contig 12402 bp, 8 predicted proteins | sample UWRJS197509C6_FD_179929 | JGI IMG/M metagenome (GOLD analysis project Ga0247798, IMG submission 179929) | Soil microbial communities from Arlington Agricultural Research Station in Wisconsin, United States - UWRJ-S197-509C-6 | ecosystem: Environmental > Terrestrial > Soil > Agricultural land... | reverse complement strand
GTACACATCGCGCATGGGGTGATCCGCCTGCCCGCAGCCGCCACGCTCTCGGTGCGGCTGCTCGAGATCTCGTCGCGGTTGGATGAAGTGATCCTGCTCCATCGGCCCAAGGTGGGGTCCGTCGAGGGCATCTTCTTCGACAAGAACGCGCAGAGTGCGGCGAAGCTCGGTCACGCGCGGGGTGTGGTTCTGCTCGGTCTCGAGCGGCGGGGGGTCATCGTGCGTGAGCACGCGCCTGCGAAGGTCAAGCGCGCGCTGGCCGGTAGTGGTCAGGCGGAAAAGGGGCAGGTGGCGCGCATGGTCGCGGCCGTGCTCGGCCTGAGCGAGCTGCCGCCTGCGGATGCCGCCGACGCGCTCGCGCTTGCGATTACGGAGCTGCGCCTGGATCCCCGTGCGCGCGCCCTGGAGGATCGCCAGCAAGCCCGCGGCCGCATGAAGGTTCCCCCCCATCTGGCCGAGGCGGTCCGCCGTGCGCGGGCCAAACGGGGGCAGTAGTTTCCCGCCGGGGGAAGTGCGGCACGGGTAGAATCGTATGGTAAGGAACGTGGCGGCCGGCTCCTGGCCCGCCAAGAAGTACCCATCATGAAGCGTTTGCCCCACCGTTCCCTGCTTTTGGCCCTCTTTGCGCTCTCGCTCGCCGCGGCGGGGTCAGCTTCCGTGGTTTCGGCGGCACCGCTGAGCGTTGGGCGTCTGCTGGCCCAGGCGAGCAAGCCGCCGGCTCCCATGAGCGCTGCAGAACTCGCCGATCGGGTGCAGCACTTCTACGACCAGAGCAAGACCTTCAAGGCCAAGTTCAAGCAGCGCTACTTCATCGCTGCCTACAACAAGTTCAAGGATTCCAGCGGCAGCGTCGTCTTCGAGAAGCCCGGCAAGATGAGCTGGCGCTATCAGAGCAGCGGCAACCGCGTCGTCTCCGACGGCAAGACCATCAAGGTCTACGAGCAGGAGAACAAGCAGATGTACGAGCAGAACATCCACAAGAGCCAGTACCCGGCGGCTCTCGCGTTCCTGCTCGGCGGCGCCAAGCTGAAGAAGGAATTCAAGCTGGAGAAGCTCGACCCGAGCGCGCTCGGCTTCGAAGGCGGCTACGTGCTGTCGGCCGAACCCAAGGAGCCCACGCCCGCCTTTCAGAAGATGCTCCTGTACGTCGACGGTGCCACCTTTCAGGTTCGACGCGTCTTGATGATCGATGCCCAGCGGAATCGCAATCGCTTCGATTTCGAACAGCCGGTGGTCAACGAGCCAGTCGCACAAGGCGAGTTTGCCTTCACGCCGCCGCCGGGCACTCAGGTGATCAAGCCCTGACGGGTGCCCTCGACTGGCAGGGTGCTCCTTATGCGCCCTGCTTCTTGCGGAAGCTGCTTCTTGCGCGCCCTGCTCGGCGTGGACTGCCATCCGGTGGCGGGTAAGCTTCGCACATGCTCACGCTCGCCGACTTTCCGTCCCCCTTGGGCGTCGTGTCGATTGCCGAATGCAAGGAGCGCATCCTGGCCGTGCACTTCGGCGACGTCGCCAGTTTGCTCGAGCACTACCCGGCGCTCGCCGAGCGCCCCTGTCGCAAAAGCGCGCCGCTCGCTGCTGCTGGCCGGAGTCTCCGCGACTACCTGGCCGGTCGCGTGGACCAGCCCCACGCCAAGGTCGACCTGACCCTCGTGACGAGTGAGTTCGATCGCTTGGTGCTCAAGCGTTTGTATCGGACCCGCCTAGGGCAAACATTGTCGTACGGCGATCTCGCGCGCGAAGTGGGTCGGCCGGGAGCGGCACGCGCCGTGGGAGGCGCCATGCGCCGCAACCCGATCCCCATCCTCATCCCCTGCCATCGCGTGGTGACGAGCAGCGGTGCGATCGGGCACTACACGGGCGGCGTCGAGAAGAAGGTATGGCTCTTGGCGCGGGAGAAGTCGGACCGCGCGCATCACGCGGCCTGACTCTCGGGGTACCCGGCCCTTACTTGATGACGTTCTCGCAACCGAAGGACAGGCTCACCGAAGCGCCTTCGCCTTGCTTGAGCCGGTCGCAGGTTGCAGCGCAAAGCTCGATGGTGTCGCCGGTCGGGTCGAAGTTCCAACCGACGTCGCACGCGCCCACGTTGTCGCGGAGGAAGGCGGTTGCCGTTCCATCACCCCAGACGGCGATCAGGTTCGTCGTATCCGGGTCGAGCGTCTTGCCTGGAGGCGGGTCGGGCACGACGAACGTGCAGGTGTTCACCACTTGACCGGCGACCTTGGCTAGACCGTCCGAGAGCGCGGTGCTGAAGTCCTCCTCCTGGGTCATGTCCAGGTGGCAGAAGTTGGGACCTGCCGGGACGCAGCCCTCCGCCTGCGTGCCGCCGGACACGGCTGCTTGAGACAGCCACGGGCGCTTGTCCTGACCGTCGGAGCCCACCTCGCTGCCGGGTGAGCCGATCAAGAAGGTGCGAATGCCTTGCGCGTAGGCGCCTGCGATCTCGTCGATGATGGGCTGGGTGGGGACGTCGGCGATGCCCGCGCCGCCTTGCGCCACGCAGCCAACGGGGCACGCCGTGGCGGGTGGATTGGGGCCGCAGCCGAGCGGGCATGGCTCGCCATCGGGTGGGGCTGCGAAGGTGCAACCATCGGCGGCTTGGGTGGGGGCGCCGTCGGTGATGAGCAGCATGAACTTCGTGCTGCCGCCCGCGTCGAAGGGCATGAGGCTATTTTGCAGTGCGTATTTGTACGCGTCGTGCGTCGGCGTGTAGCCATTGACGTTTGCTGCGGTGATGGCGTCGGACAAGGCCGTACGCTGGGCCGAGGCTGCCTCACCCAGCTGCGCGATCGGGATGAGTTCCTCCACGGCAATGCATTCTTCCACCGGGATCGGCGTTTGCCGCGTCGTGCCTTGCTCCAGCTCCTCGACGTTGGGGTAGAAGAGCAAGCCGACTGATACCGAAGCCGGCAGATTCTCGATCGCCAGGCTCAGTGCGTCTCGGGTCACGTCCCACCTGCTGCCCCCGCCGCCGGGAGCCATGGTTTGCATGGACAGGCTCACGTCGACCACGAGCTGCAGGATGGCAGGTAGGTTCTCGCCCTCCTCGGTCCAGCCCTGACAAGCGCCGTCCTCGATGGCTGTCAGTTGCTCGGCCGTGAGCTGCACCTCGCCACCTTCGCTCGGACCGCTCGTGCCGATGCTGCCGGTGCCGACGTTGCCATCGACGCTGATGCTGCTGTTGCCCCCGGACTGGCCACTACTACTGCCTCCACCGGTGCCAGTTCCAACGCTCTGGCCGCCCGCGCCACCCGGCAGGCTGCCATCGGGTCCGCTGCTGCTGCCGCAAGCGAGGGGAAAGAGACCGATCGTGATGCAGGTCAAGCTGCGCGCCAAGGTGCGCTTCGTTCGTGAGGTCATGATGAGAGGCTCTTCGTTCTCGCGGAAGTGGGGCGACGAGTTCGGAATCCTGCCAAGAGCAAGAGGGGGACGCGCACCGTGTGCGTCCCCGGGGTTTCCAACGTCCCCGTATGCTACCTCAGCGGCCGACCTGCGACCGGGAAAAGGCGCCCAGAACGGCCGGAGACTCCGAATTCCTTCCAGATGGAAGATTCCCGCTGCGGTGCTCCGGTCCCGAGGACGGCCTGCTCACAATTCACTCCTCGACGCCGCCAGCGCAGTCGGGGGCCTGGAACTGCGTCCAGCAGTCGTCAGGCAGCTGAATGCATGAAAGCGCATTTCTCGATCGAAATAATCGAGCCATTTCGAGCAGTGACTATTTGGTCACGACGTCGATCACTTCGGTGCCGCAACCGAAGGTCAGCTGCACCGTCGCCCCGGCGTCGAGTTTCACCTCGTCGCAGGTCGCCGGGCAGAGCTCGACCTGGCCGTCGGCGTTGAACGTCCAGCCCGTGTCGCAAGCGCCCACATTGTCTGGCAGATACAGGGAAGCGCTGCCCGAGCCCCAGGTGACGACCAAGTTGGTCAGCGTGGGATCGATGACGTCCTGGTCGCTCGGTGGGTCGGGCACGGCAAAGGTGCAGCTGTCCACGACCTGGCCGGCAATGGCAGCCAGACCAGCCCGCAAGGCCTCGCCGAAGTCCGGCTCCTGCGTCATGTCCATGTGACAGAAGTTGGGGCCGTCGACGTTACAGCCATCCGCGGCGGTCCCGCCTTCGACGGCAGCGCGGGAGAGCCACGGCCTCATGTCGCCACCTGTCTCCTCGGCGGATTCCTCGCTGCCTGGCGAGCCGATCAAGAACGTGCGAATGCCCTGCTCGCGAGCCGCCTTGATCTCGTCGATGATCGGCTGCGTCGGCATGTCCATGACGTCGCCCTGTTGGGTTCCTCCGGAAACGCACCCTTCCGACATGGTGGGCGCGCCGTCGGTGATCAGCAGCATGAACTTCTGGTTACCGCTGCCTGTGTACGGGAGAAGTCCCTCGGTCAGTGCATAGCTGTACGCGTCGTGCGTCGGCGTGTAGCCGGCCGTTTGTGCGTCGTCGAGCGAGCGTTGAACCGAATTGCGCTGGTTCGAATCGGCCTCCCCGAGCTGCTCGATCGGCACCATCTCACTGACGTTGACGCACGCATTGATCGGCTGTGGCTCCGGGCTCAGGTCCACATCTTGATTCGGGTAATAGAGAACACCGAGCGCAACCGAGGCCGGCAAGTCGTCGACGGCTTCGCGGAGTGCGTCATGGGTCACTTCCCACTTGCTCTGCTGGGTGCCGGGAGCCGGTTCGGTCATCGAGAAGCTGACGTCGACCACGAGCTCGAGCGTGGCCGGCAGATTCTCACCCTCGGCAGCCCAGCCGGTGCACGCGGCCTGCTCGATGGCGGTGATCTGGTCCGACGAGAGGTCGACCTTGCCGCCTTCGCTCGTGTCGAACTCCTCGTTGCCGGTCGAGCCATCGGAGCCATCGGAATCCAGCCCCCCGCCGATGTCGGTCGCGTTGTTGTCGGTTGCGCTGGTGTCGGTGGCGGGGCCATCGTCGCCGCCGCAGGCGACCGCCAAGGCCGTCGCGCCGAGCGCTACCAACACGCCGGGGAGAGCGAAGGTTCTACGATTCAGGATTCTTTTGCTCATAGTAGATCCGGGTCGGAGGGTGGGCGGTCTTGCGGCTCGATGCGATTGGGCGTGGGGGACGGAGTCCTTCACGGTCCAATCGAGGATTCCGTAGCCTGGCCGCCCGTCAGCATGGGTTCGGCCCAGCGTACAAGTATGGTACCGCGCGCAGGCCCTCACCAGGCAAGGGTGGCCGAAAGCAGCAGGGTTCTGCTGAGGCCTTTCAACCAAACAGGATCATTTGCCCTTCAGCGGACTCCCTCACGGAAGGCTCCGGAAGGGGTCCATGTGGGCGTCCTCTTCAGCGCAGCAAGGTCCGCCAGGGGTCCATGTGGGCGGCGTGCCGGTTCGGGCGGCAGGCGCGTGAAAGCGGGGACGCACCCGCGCGCAGGCCCGCTCGAGCAGGCCCGTCCGCGCTGGCAATTGCCGTTCAGCCGAGGACCTGCGACTCGCAGCCCACGACGATCTCGATGGTCCCGCCGCCGAACATGCTGCACGACTCGGGGCACACGACGATCTGCGTCGGCTCGTCGTTGTTGAAGTAGTACCAGCCGCCGCTGCCACAGTTCGAGCTGTTGGGCACCTTGTAGATGATCTCCGGCGTCCCGTTCTTCGGCGTGAACACCATGTTCACCTCGTCTGCGTCGACCGTCTGGCCGGCGGGCGGCTCGGGGACTTCGAAGCCGCAGAGCGCGGGGCTGTTGGCGACGCGCTTGAGGCTTTCGGTGAGGTCCTCGACCGCGGTGGGGCAATCGTTGACGAAGAACGCTTGGTCGGTACCGCCGGCTTCGGCGACACGCTTGAGGTTGGACACTTCACCAATTCCCACGACGAACGTGCTGATGCGCGGGTCGCCCTGGAGGTATTCCTCGGCGACTGCTTCGAGCGAAGCGATCGAAATGTCGTCGCAGTCGTCCTCGACCGTCGACGTCGGATCGGTCGGATAGCCATCGGTTGCGAACACCACCACGACGGGGCGCTCGGGGTGCTCATCGGCCCACTCTTTCGCGTACTGCAGTGCGCCCGTGAGCGCGGGGACCGACGGCGTGAGTCCGCCGTAGGTGGGGAACAGCGATCCATCGCTCTTCTCCGACGTATTCTCGTCGATGGAGGCGATGAGCGCGTCGGCGTTGGTCGTCATGAAGTCGATCTCGACATCGGGCGTCGCGTAGGCGTCCACGTCGCAGGCTTCGTCGCCGAACTTGGGGAAATAACCCAAGCCGACGCGTAGGTTCTCGGAGCTCGGGTCGCCGAAGAAATCCTTCAGCGCGACGGTCAGTGCCTCCCAGCGCGTGGGAGAGTCCGGGTCGCTCTCCACCACGTTGTGGTCACCCATCGAGACCGAGCGATCGACGAGGAAGAAGATGTCCGCCTCGGACGCCTCGCTCTCGAAGGATTGACCGGTACAGCTGTCGAACTCCGGGAGCGAGCCGCTGCCCGAGCCGCCGAGGTTGCCGCTTGCGGTATCCGTCGACGAGCCGCACGCGTCGTCGGGATCGTTCGACGAGCTGCCACCACTGCTCGAGCCATTCCCGCCCGAGCCCGAGCCGGTGCTGCCGCTGCCGGAATCCGTGCTGCTGCCGGTGCTACCGCTGCCGGAATCCGTCGTGCTGCCGGTGCTGCCGCTGCCGGAATCCGTCGTGCTGCCGGTGCTGCCGCTGCCGGAATCGTTGCCGCCGTCGTCAGGGGGATCGCTGCTGCACGCCAGGCTGACCGAACAGGCAAGAGCGCCGATCGACATGGCTGCGAAGAGAGGCCGCTTCAGGGTCAGTTCGAGCGAGGCTGCGGGGAGGTGGAAGTTTTTCATTGGGTCACCTTGAAAAGGAACTAGGGGCAAGCAGTGGCGCGTGGGAGTGCGGTCGGACCGTGCAGTCTAGCGGGCAGAAACAATGCGCCAACGAACAAGTAACCGCAGGGCCTCTTGTCCGCGCAGCTTTTGCTCATGCTCCCACATTTCTTTCGGCTGCGCGCGTCCCGTGAGAAAGCACCAGCGGCACAATCCTGCCTTTGTGTGCATCGCCCGAACGAGGAGTGCGCGAGGAGCACCGCTCGAAAGAGCACCGCCCGAACCAGCACCGCCCGAGCACTGCCCGAACCAGCACCGCGCGGCACGAATTTATGGAACGGGCCTTTGCCGAGCGCTAGACGTCATATAAGACTGACAGTCTCTTTCCGCCGCTTTTGCAAGACGAGAGGTCCAAATGGCTCGACGTACACCGCTAGCACTGCTTCTTTTGGCTGGGTCTGTATTCCCCTTGTCTTGTTCGGAGGACCCCGAGGATTCCGGCTCCGATTCGGGAACAGGTGGCGCGAGTGTGGGCACAGGTGGTGGCCTCTCGGTCGACGGCTCGACGGGCGGTCAGGGCGAGGGTGGCGAGGGGGCAACAGGGAGCGTTCAGGCCTGCGGCACGTTCCAAGGGCTCGAGATGTGCGGACTCGACCAGCTCAGTGCCGAGACGACGCCGGTGAACGTCCTGCTCCTGCTCGACAAGAGTGGCAGCATGACCATGGAGCCGGAGCAAGGCTCGTCGGTCACTTTGTGGGATGCCGTGAATACCGCGCTCGAGGATTCGCTCGGCGACGCCAGCCCCGCGGTTTCGTTCGGCCTGCAGCTGTTCCCGAGTCGCGACGTGATCAAGGATTGCGCCGACGACAACTGTTGCGCCATGAACGGCGACGAAGTGGACGTCGAAGTGGGCCCGGGCGACGAGCCGCGGGCGGCCATCCTCGATCGTTTGTCGCGTACGCAGCCGGGCGGCGGCACGCCGACCGCGGATGCGCTCAAGCGCGCTCTCTATTACTACACGCAGGGCCCTGGCAAGGAGCTCGACGGCGCCAAGTTCGTCCTGCTCGCGACCGATGGTGGCCCGAATTGCAACGCGGCGGCCGAGTGCGACGCGGATGCCTGCACCCTGAACATCGACGGCAGCTGCAAGGTCGCGCCGACGAACTGCTGTGCAACGTCTGGCATTGGCTGTCTCGACGACCAGCGGGTGCTCGACGAGATCGGCGCCCTCTACACCGCTGGCATCGACACCTTCGTGGTCGGTCTGGCTGGCACCGAGGAGTACGCAGATCAGCTCGATTCCTTCGCCGAGGCGGGTGGTCGAGCTCGCGTGGGCACTGCAGACAAGTACTACAAGGTGGCGGCCTCCGGCAGCGCCGCGGGCCTGACGGAAGTGCTCAACGACATCACGCGCCAGCTGGTGCAGGAGTGCGACGTCGAGCTAGCGCCTGGTGAGCTCGACTTGAACGAGCTCAACGTCGCCGTCGACTGCGCCGTCGTGCCCTATGGTGTCCCCGAAGAGCCGGGTGAAGGCGGAGCAGGCGGTGAGAGCAGCGACCCCTACGGCGAGGCGAGCCATTGGTGGATCGATGGCCTCGAACCGGACGAGATCCCCACCGTGCACCTGGGCGGCGAGATCTGCGGCATCATCAAGGCGAACGGCGTCGAGCGCATCGACATCTTGCGCGGCTGCCCCACGGTGAAATGAGACCGTTCACACGGCCGTGCTCGTACTCGTCCACGCGCAACGGCCGGTCGGGTGATCACCCAGCGAGCGGGCCTAGCAAGGCAGACGTTGGATCTCGCCGCGTCCTGCCTCGTCGAGCACGAGGTACGGCCTCTGGCCGCGCCCGAACGAGAACGACCCCAGGTTGACGTAGCCCGGCTGCTCCGCGGCAACATGGGAGTGCCCGAACACCACGAGTGAGCAGGCGGTGAGTTCCCGGATGCGCACAGCGGCGTTCTCCAGGGCGGCGACCGGGCCGCTCTCGTGGCGCTTGGACCGCGCTCCACTCGCGTACAGGTAGCCGAAGCCGGGCAAGGCCATGGCTGCCGCCGGGGCGAGCAAGGCCGGTGCGCTGGCGCTCGCGACGAGGAGCGAGGTCCCAAGGCCTGCGCTGGCGCCGGCGAGGACGCGATCGAAGTAGAGGCGCAGGAACGTGTCCTTGAAGCCGTGGTGGGTTGGGCGCGGGACCGTGGCGATGAGTGCCTGGAGCACGTCGAGACTGAGGCCGGTTCGCGCTGCATGCGCCGGCATCGCCGCTGTGCCAGCTGTCCACGCGGCGTCTCTGACGGGTTCGGCATTCAGGCTTTCGACGCAGAGCCCAGCAGCGGTCCAGAAATACCAGAGCACGTGAACGGGCGTGCGCAGGCCCCACTTCTTCAGCGCCAGCCACAGGCCGGAGCGTGGCGTGAGCTCGTGCGCGTGCGCGAACTCGAGTGACTCACTCGGTGCAAGGAAGCGGCGGACCAGTGCCGTGCCGAGCCCTTCGCTTCGAACGTTGGCCGGCGACAGCGGATGGTTCGGTGCGCAATCCGGATCGTAGACGTGACCGTGTTCGATGTGGACCGAGCCATGTCGATGGAACCAGGGAGCGACGGACAGTTGTCGATCGTCGGGAGGCTCCAGCGCGGCGTAGAGGACGGCCGCCGTTTCGGCATCGCTCAGATCGGCGTCGTGATTACCGGGTACCAGGCACAGCCGCCCACCGGACTTTAGATGCTTGCGGCTCTGGCTGAGCCATTCGGGATGCGCGGCGATCGTCCTGCCGAGGGTCTCAGCGGGCCGTTGGCCGGCCGGTGTTTGCGATAGGTCGAAGATGTCGCCGACCAGGTGAACGTCGACGCCCGGGTGCGCAGCGATCAGCCGCGACAGCGCCGCGGAGGCTTGGAGCCCGCAACTGGGCGACAAGTGAACGTCGCTGACCAAGAGTGCGGGCGTCACGGGCCTGATAGCCTAGCAGACGCGTGCGCCTGCGCGCCCGCAAGGGCTGGCGTTCCAGCAAGCCGGTAGAGCGACTGCCCGCCAAACTGGTTTTCGCCGGAGCGGCCCTGTAGGCTCCGACCGCGGCGTCCCCGGACTTCGATGCCGGGGCCGTCCGATCCCCTTTCAAGATGAAACTCTTCGGCACTTCGCTCGGACCAGCAGCGGCAGCCACGCGCACGGTTGAGTTCGGCCTGGCGTCCTTGGCGCGGGCGATTTGGCCCCTCGTGGATAGCCTGGAGGAGAGCCCGGGAGATCCGAGCCGCACGCCCAGCTGGGCCCCGGCTTCCTTGGCCACTCGCCGCAAGCGCACCAAGCCCCCGTTGGGCTGGCCGCGGCGCACCGACTCCCTTTGCCCGCGTTGCGTCAAGGAAGCCCGCGACGCCGTCGTCAATGGGCACATGGACTACGAGACGTTCCTGAGCGCTCACCCCGGCGAGATCCCAGCCGACATCGTCGAGCGGGATGGGCAGATCCTGATGATCAAGGAGTGCCCTCGCCACGGTCGCTTCGAGGACGTGATGGCCATCGACACCGCGTTTCTCGAGCGCATCGAGCGGCTGTTTCCTGGTCGCGATTTCGAAGGAGAGCCGACCAAATTGCGGCGCCACGGCAAGTCGAGCATCCTCCACGGCCGCGGTTCGGTGTTGACGGTCGACCTCACCAACCGCTGCAACATGATGTGCGACCCGTGCTTCATGGATGCCAACCAGGTTGGCTACGTGCACGAACTCTCGCTCGACGAGGTCAAGCGCATCCTGGACGACAGCCTCAGGATCAAGCCGCGCCGTCAGATGAGCGTGCAGTTTTCGGGCGGAGAGCCCACATTGCATCCGCATTTCTTGGATGCCATCGGCTACGCGCGTCAGGTCGGGTACTTCTCGGTGCAGTGTGCCAGCAATGGCCTGCGTTTCGCCGAGGACGAGGCGTTCGCGAAGCAGGCAAAAGAGGCAGGTCTTCGCCTGTGCTACCTGCAGTTCGATGGCGTCACCAACGAAGCCAACAGTCATCGGAAGATCAAGAATCTCTTCGACGTCAAGCTGCGCGCGATCGAGAACCTGGCCAAGGCGGGCATCGATGTCGTCTTGGTGGTCACCGTGGTGCGTGGCATCAACGACGACCAGGTGGGCCCGGTGGTGCAGTTTGCCATCGACAATGCAGACAAGGTGACGGTCGTCTCGTTCCAACCGGTCAGCTTCACCGGGCGCGACGAAGACATCTCCGACGCAGAGCGCACGGCGAAGCGCTACACGCTCAGCCACCTGGCGCGCGATCTCGGTCAGCAGCTCGGCTACACCAAGCCCGATCGTGATTGGTATCCGCTGAGCGCGATGAACTCCATCAGCGACGTCATCGACACCCTGCAGGGGCCCGACGCGCAGTTTGGCGCCCTGAACTGCGGCTGCCATCCCAATTGCGGCATCGGCACGATCCTGCTGGTGAACAAGCGCACCAAGCTGGCGGTGCCACTGGCCGATTTCTTGGACATCGAACAGGTGCTCGCCGATTTCCAGGCGATCGCCGATCGAGGCCTCGGTCGGGCCCTCACGCTGAGCAAGATGGCGCTAGCACTGCTCCGCAGCTTCCGACCCGACAAGGCGCCGCCTGGGTACGGTCTGTACGAGTTGATTCGCCAGGTGCTGTCGCAAGCGGGCGCCAGCGGGAGCAAGGTGGGCGAAACCGAAGGCGACGCGAATCAGTTCGAGTGGCGTTTCCTGTTCGTGGCTGGGATGTGGTTTCAGGACCTGTTCAACTACGACTTTCGGCGTACCGAGATGTGCATCATCCCCTACGGTACGCAGCTCGGGGAAATCAGCTTCTGCGCCTACAACACCGGCGTCGGCTTTCGGCAGATTGTAGAAAAGATGCATCGAACGGCCAGCGTGGCCGAGTGGTTCAAAGAGCACGGGCGCCATCCGGTCCATGCGAATCACCGCGATTTGGCGCTGCCACCCGGTGGCGCGAGCGTCGTCTCCCGCGAAAAGTTGCGCCTGCCGCTCGTCGACTGAAGGCTGCTCGAGCCTGAGTTTCGTCGAGTTTGCCGTCGTCCCGCGCCTTGGTGGCGCGATCAGGAAATTTCAGCAGTGAATCCGTGGCGCAGGTCGACGGGACCGTCCAAGGCCGGCTTCTGCATCTGGCCGAGCGCAACGTAGCGACGAGGACTGAGCTTGCTCTCGCACAGACCGGGCAAGAGCGGGGCGTTCCACATGCCGACACAGGTGACCTGATGGCCCCAGTCGAGCAGACGGGTGAGCGCGCTTTCGGTGCGAGTCACATGCAGGTAGCGGCCGATCGGCGGCAGTACGGCGCGCTCGGGCACCCGGTCCAGCGCGACCATGCCCCGGCCGGCTGGAAGCGCCGTGCCCGCATAGTGCATCGTGTCTTCGTAGCGCCTGGCGTCGGCGGCCTCCGCCTCGTCCAGGGTGCCGCGGGGCACCGCGACTTCCCAGGCGTCGAGCGCCCGCGCCAAGCGTTGGCTGAAGTCGAGGGCGAATGCCTCACTGCCCTGGACCAGCACGATGCGCGGGCTCAGGCAGCCGCGTTGGTCGAAGGCAATGGTGTCCTGGGCAAGTCCGTCCGCCGCCTGCTGGAGTTCGCCGTCACTCGAGCGCTCGGGCTGCA
>Ga0247798_1000062_pt1 | contig 12568 bp, 13 predicted proteins | sample UWRJS197509C6_FD_179929 | JGI IMG/M metagenome (GOLD analysis project Ga0247798, IMG submission 179929) | Soil microbial communities from Arlington Agricultural Research Station in Wisconsin, United States - UWRJ-S197-509C-6 | ecosystem: Environmental > Terrestrial > Soil > Agricultural land... | reverse complement strand
GCAGTTGCGCGGACGTCTTGCCAGCTGCTCCCCCCCCCCTACCATTCGCTCCCATGAAGAAGCTGGCCCTCCTCGTCTTGGCGCTGGTCGTGGTGGCATGTGGTGGGGGCGGCGTGAACGTCGAAGCCCTCTCTCCGACGCCACCCACGTTGATGGTGGCGACCAAGCTGCAAACGCCGCTCTACATCGTGCTCGATCCGGGCCGCGTGAAGCCGGCTTACGAGGTCGAGCGCATCGGCACCATCTCTGGCATGGGCACCTTCGTGTCCCGCGACGTGAAGCGCGCCCTGGGCGAGTATTTTGCGACGGTGGAGATCGTCGGCAAAGAGGCCGAGATCACGGTGGAGCGGTACATCATTGCCGACGTCAAGGTCGACGGCTTCAAGAAAGGGAGCGTGTCTGACGGGCAGACCAGCTACAGCGTGTTCGAGATGACCTGGAGCTTGGCGCTCCGTCCGTCCGACTCGAAAGACTACTGGTTCTCGTTCGCGGGCATCTCGACCAGCAACTACCTGGAGAAGAGCTGGAAGGGCGCCGTGAACACCATGCTCGAAGGAGCGCTCACGGGCCTGCTCAAGGCCTGGGCCGACGCCCGCGCCTTCAGGGATCTGCAGAACTGGGAAGGCTGACGGACTCCGCGCGCGCTCGGACCACCCTGCGGGCGACCTCGGCGTGCACGGCTTCGAGCCGCGGTAATTCGGCGGAACTCTCGCTCGAGTAGCAAGCAATCAGCATCGGCCCGCGACCGGGCGGCCAAGCGATGGCGACATCGCCGGTAGCGCCGCGCTTGCCGGTGCCCGTCTTGTCGCCCGCTTTCCAATCCGAGGGGAGCCCAGCGCGCAGGCGATTTTTGCCAGTTTCACTGGCGACGAGCCAAGAGAGGAGGCGCTCACGACTGCTTGCCCGGAGCGTGTCGCCCGTGAGCAGACGTCTCATGAGGTGCACCATCGCGCGCGGCGAAGTGGTGTCGCGAGCATCTCCTGACTCATTGCTGTTGAGCGCGGGTTCCATGCGATCGAGCCGCGTCACGTCGTCTCCCAACGTGCGCACGAAGCTCGTGAAGCCGGCGGGGCCGCCGGTCTTCTGCAGCAAGAGGTTGGCCGCCGTGTTGTCGCTGACCACGACGGCTGCCTCCGCCAGCGCCTCCACGCTGAGCGCGCCTTCTTGCACGTGCGCGCGGGTCGTGGGCGCATGCTCGAGTAAATCCGCCGGGCCAAAGGGCACACGCTCCGCGAGCGCGAGCTCGCCCCGATCGGCCCGCTCGAGCACGGCGGCCGCCAGCACCCATTTGAAGGTGGAGGCCAGCGCGAAGCGCTCGTCCGCTCGCTGTCCGAACTCCTGACCGCTTTGCGTATCGAGCGCCCACACGCCCACGCGCCCGCCGACATCCTGCTCGAGGTCCGCGAGAGAAAGCTGCGTCGAGCCCGGACGCGCTGCCGGAGAAGCCGCCTCGCTGTGTCCATGGGACGGGCGCCCTGGCGTGCAGCCGAGGGCAAGCGTGCTCAAGCTGCCGAGGAAAAGGCGTCTCTGAATGCTCATGTGTGCCCGCACCTGGCTCCTAGTATGAAGACGCGAGATCCTCCATGCCGCGCGACGACGACCCGACCACGCCTGATCTGCCGAGCGACGTGACCAATGCTGCCGCCCGCTGCGACGCAGCCAGAGCCAAGAAGGCGGCCCGCCACCCCGAGCGTCCCGGCGAGCATTGCCGTGCGGCCCCGGGAGCCTACGCGCCCGAGATCAATCGCAACCGCTGCGAGGGCAAATCCGACTGCGTCGCCGTTTGCCCCTACGACGTGTTCGAGGTGCGCCGCATCGACCCCGAGGACGCGCGCACGCTCTCCTGGGTCGGTCGCCTGAAGAGCTTCGCCCACGGCGGCAAGACGGCCTACGTCCCGCGCGCCGTAGATTGCCGAGCCTGCGGCCTGTGCGTCGTGGCTTGCCCCGAGAAGGCCATCACCTTGGTGCGGGCGACGTGATGCCCAATGTGGCCCCGTCCAGCTGCCTTTCCTACTTCTGGTTCATCTTTTCGCGCTCATCCAGTGTCGCTTCGAGCTGAAGCAATGCCAACTGATCCTTGGGACGCGAGAGTTTCCGTTTCACCTCGATGAGGCGCGGCAGCGAGAGGACGCGCACAGGGGTGCCGTCGAGCTCCATCCAATCGAGGTGACCCTGCACATCCTCGAGTGTGGTCGACTCCTCGATCGTCCCCAAGCAGTCGATGCGCCCGCACCGCGTAGCGAGCAGCTTGTGCCCTTGCGATTCCATGTGCGAGAGGGACGGGCGGAGGTTGCGCGGATCTCCCCAGAACAGGGCATCGAGCTCCTCGACAGCGGCCAGGAGGCGTGCAGGATTGGGGCGGGCCAGCGAATACAAGACGTCGAGGTCCTGAGTGTGGATCGGAGCACCTTGCATCACTCCGGCCATTCCTCCCACGATGGCGAAGTCCACCTCGTGCCGCGCCAGCACGCGGACCATGGCTCGGAAGTCGAACATCAGCGTGGAAGTTCGAGGCGACGGACCGTAGCCAGGGCGCTGAGGGTCGCTTCCACTGCGCGGACGCGCTCGGTGGGCGTCTGCGCGAGGCAATACCGAATCAGCGATCGATCGACGCCGTTGTCATCGTACGCTTCGTGCAGGCGCGCCTGCAGATCCTCGTCGACCTGCTCGGGGTCCATCGGGTTGAACGCTCTGCCCGGCATGGGGTCAGGATACCCTGCTCCGAGGGCAGCAGCATCTAGACCACCTTCCGCGGCGGGATTGCGGCGTTTGGCCGCCGAATCGTGGATTCCAAAAGCGCAGCGAGCGCCGTCGGCTGATAGCCGAGCGCCCGGTCCACGATCTCTTCGGCAGTAAGCTCGATGCCGTCCGGCGGATAGAAGATCAGATCCGAGACCGTCGGATGGGGCACGTTGCGCTCCAAGAGATCGAGCAGCTCGTGCCGCTCCTCCTCGCTCGAGTCCGCTCGAAGGAGGCGGTCGACGATGCCGACGAGCTGCTGACGCGTCACGGGGGGACACTACCACGCGGCGACCCCCCCCCAGCGCGCTCACACGAACATGCCGCCGGTGGCTTCGATACGCTGCGAGTTGAGCCAGCGCGTATCGTCGGAAAGCAGGGTGGCCATCAAGGCGCCGAGGTCGTCGGGCTGGCCGACGCGCCCGAGGGCGGTGATCGAGGCAATGTGGTTCGCGAGATCGGCGTTGTCGCGGACGGCGCCGCCGCCGAAATCCGTGGCCACGCCGCCGGGAGCGACGGTATTGACGCTAATGCGCCGCTCACCGAGCTCCTTGGCCAAGTAGTGCGTGAGTACCTCGACAGCGCCCTTCATGGCGGCGTAGGCCGAGTAACCGGGGAACGAAAAGCGCGTGAGACCGGTCGAGACGTTGAGAATGCGCCCGCCGTCTTCCATGAGCGGCAAGAGCCGCTGCGTCAGGAAGAAGACTCCCTTGAAATGCACGTTCAAGAGGTCGTCGAACTGCGCCTCCGTGGTGTCAAGAAACGACGCGTGCACCCCTTGGCCCGCGTTGTTGACCAGCGCGTCGAACGTGGTGCGTCCAAACTGCTCGCGCAGCACGACCGACAGCGACTGAGCAAAGCGCTCGAACGTGCCCACCTTCCCGACGTCGAGTTCGAGGGCCGCGGCCTTGCGACCGCTCGCTCGGATGCGCTGGACGACGTCCTCCGCTTCCTTCTTCCCGGTCCGGTACGTGACGATGACGTCCATGCCCTGCTGGGCCGCGTGCTCCGCCGCTGCCCGGCCGAGTCCCCGACTTCCACCCGTAATCAGTGCTAGCTTTGCCATTTTCTTCATCCTTTCAGCGACTTGGCTGACAGTGGCGGCGGCGGACCTTCCCGCGCGCCGACCGAACCGCCAGGCACGTCCGCAACCTATTGCCTGGATTGATTCGGATAAACTGGCTTGATTGGAGAAGATTGTTCGCCAAACTCAGAACAATCGAGCCGCTATGAACCAGGTCGAACGCATGCGGGTCTTCCTGCGAGTGGCCGAGCTTTCGAGCTTCACCCAGGCAGCGGAGACCCTGGGACTGCCCAAAGCCAGCGTGTCGACCGCGGTGGCCGAGCTGGAGGCGGACCTCGGCACGCGCCTCCTGCACCGCACGACGAGGCGCGTGCAGCTGACTTCGGACGGCCAGGTGTTCTCGGAACGCGCGCGCGACGTGGTGAGTGATTTGGATGAGCTCACCAGTCATTTTCAAGGCGGGGAAGCCGGCCTGCGCGGGCGGCTGCGCGCAGACATGAGCTCCGGTCTCGCCGAGGAAGTGATCGTGCCGCGGTTGGGCGAGTTCCTCGAGGCTCATCCGGGCATCGAAGTGGAGCTCAGCAGCACCGAACGCTTCGTCGATCTGGCCCGCGAAGGCTTCGACTTCACCATACGCTCCGGCGGGCCAAACGACTCGAACCTGATCGCTCGGCCCCTCGGCAATTTTCACGTCGTCAATTGCGCCAGCCCCCGCTACGTCGAGCGCTTTGGTCGACCGAGCTCCCCGAGTGACCTCGACCAGCACCAGCTCGTGCTCTACTCGTCGGTGTTCGGAACTCCCAAGCACGGCTTCGAGTACGTCGACCCGGAAAGTGGCGAGGTCATCACCCTGCCCCCGCGGGGCTCGGTCACCGTCAACAGCGCCGGCACCTACCTCGCCGCGTGCCGCGCGGGCCTCGGCATCGCCCAGATGCCCATCGGCAGCGCCACGAGGCGCGCATTTGCGGCCGGCGAGCTGGTCGAGGTGCTGCCGAAGCTCAGGCCGCCCCGCTTCCCGGTCTCCCTGGTCTACCTGAATCGCCGCCACCAGCCGCGCCGAGTGCGCGTGTTCATGGACTGGGTGGCGAGTCTGGTCACGCCTTACCTGGCTGAAGGCCGCGAGAGCTTGGGCCTCGCGCCGTAGTCGAGCAGACTTCTCGCCACGGATTTCGTATACCAGCGGGCAGATGACACGACTGGTTGAACGCGGATGGTGTGGCTGGGGGCAAGCGACGCTCATCGTCTTGGCACTGGGATGCGGTAAGCGAGAGACGGAGCCGACCCCGAGCGCGACGGTCGAGCAGCCCAGCGCGCCCGCGACGACGCCCGCCGCAAGGCCGACGGCGGCCCACGGCGCGAGCAATGCAGCGCCGGCCTCCGACGTCGTCTGGACGGTGCCCGCTGGCTGGAAGGAAATGCCGGCACGACCGATGCGCAAGGCCACCTATCAAGCGCCGGGAGAGTCCGGTCCGGCTGAGGTCAGCGTGTTCTATTTCGGTGCCGGACAGGGCGGCGGCGTGGAAGCCAACATCACGCGTTGGGTCCAACAGTTTCAGGACCTGCCCGAAGGCCAGGCGAGGCGCGATCAGCTCACCGTCAGCGGCATGGCGGTGTCCACGGTGCGCGTCAAAAAAGGCACGTTCTCGTCCGGAATGCCGGGCGGTCCGTCCGCCGCGCAGGAAAATTGGGGCATGAATGCCGCCGTGGTCGAGACGCCGGGGGGCGCCTACTTCTTCAAGATGACGGGGCCGAGCGCCACCGTCGACGCTGAGGAAGCGCACTTCACGGAGTTTTTGCGCAGCCTGAAGAGCGGCAGCTGAGCTCGGGACGGGCAGGCTCTACGGATCCGCCGCTGCTGCTGCGGTTCCGCGACTGCGAGCGGTCAGGGCAGGACCTGCTGCTTGAGGATCGGCCAAGCAATCGACGCATCACCCGCCTCGTGACCACCGTTCTGCTTGGTGCACAAGGTGACGCTGACGCCTCCCGCGCACGTGGAGTAGGCGCTGCAGCCGTCACCGACGTCCGCAGCGGCGCCCGTGCACTCATTGAGCTCGGCCCAGTGGTCCTTGGTGGCGACGGCGCCGAGGAAGGTGATGGCCATGCCAGGAACGAGGTCCGAGTACTCTCCCTCGTAGGGCACGACGGGATCGGTCGTCCCGCGGAAGGACACCACCGTGATGGGCCGGACTGGCTCGCACGTCTCCACGTTTTCCTCCAAGAGGTCGAACGCTGCCGGGGCCACTGCCGCAAACAGATCGGCGGCGTGGCACGCTAGATAGTGCGACATGCCACCACCCATCGAGAAGCCGACGGCGTAGATGCGCTTGGGATCGATGCAAGCGACCTCTTGGACTTGCTCCACGAGCGCGCGAGCAAACGCGACGTCGTCCACCCCGGCGACGCAGCAAGGTCCAACGTTCCAGGCGTTGCCCGACGGACCGGCCTCGCCGGTTGGGAAGGCCATGACGACTCCCTCCGCGTCCGTCACCGCCGGATACGGAGAGGACGTGCTCTCCGCTTGGCCGGAGCCCGTGAGGCCATGAAAGTCCAAAATCAACGGGGCAGCCGTGGTGCCGTCGTAGCTCGCCGGCACATGCAGCACGTACGTCCGCTCCCCGGCGCCCACAGTCACCGTCTTGGTCGAGTTGCCTGCGGCAAGAGTCGGCGTCGGGCAGACGACGGGCGCGCCGCCACCACTGCCGCCGCCCGTCCCGCTGCCGCCGCTCGGCGCGCCGCCGCCCGTCCCAGTACCGCCGCTCGGCGCGCCGCCGGACCCGAGCGACCCTCCCGCTTGCGCCAGACCGCCACTGCCCGTTTGATTCGAACCACCGGAGCCCGGCAGGCCTCCTGTCGCGGCGCCGCCGGATGAAGGAGCACCGCCGGTTTGACTTGGACTGCCACCGCTGCCGCCAGTGCCCTCCGCTGGACTACAGTGGGGCAGTGCCACGGAAAGGGCCATGATTCCCCCCGCGAGAAGTCGAGATCCGCAGGTACGCCAGGGCTGAGTCGGACGGGGCATCGAGCGGGCACGCTAGGCAGCCGGAAGCGGAGAGACGAGGGGACAATATTACCCCCCGCCGTCCATGCCCACTCCGGTGTAATCTTCTGCTTCTCGCGCAGATCCATGACCGTCGAACTCTTGATTCATGCCATCGTTCACCAGACGACGATCCTGATCGCGCAGCTGGCCACGCTGGGCGGAGCCCGAGCGCCGCTGGCTCAGGTGGCCACCCAAGTCTTCCTGGAACTAGCGCGCGAGCTCGAACGCCAGGGCGTCAGCCGCAAGGTGAGCGCCGACATGTTCGGCCTGGGCCTGCGCACCTACAGGCGCAAAATTCAGCGCTTGACCGAAAGTTCCACCGAGCGCGGGCGCTCGCTGTGGGAAGTCGTGCTGGAGTTCATCAAGGGGCGGGACCGCACGACGCGGCCCGAGGTCCTCTTGCGCTTTTCCTTGGACGACGAGGCTCAGGTGCGCTCCGTGCTGCGCGATTTGTGCGAGAGCCAGCTCGTGCTCATCGAACCGGGGCCCAGAGGCAGCTATCGCGCCGCCTCCGACGACGAGCTGCTCACCCTCCGCAATTCTCCGGCCGCCGAGGGGCAGGACGACCTGCTCGTCGCCCTCATGTACCGCGAAGGCCCGCTCAGTCTGGCCCAAATCGCCAGCCGCGCCCAAATCGAAGAGAGCATCGCCCTCGCGCCTTTGCAGCGCCTCGTCGATTCCGGGCGGGTACAGGTCACCGTGCAAACCGGCGTCAGCCTGTATGAAGCACGCGCCCTGGTGATCCCGCTCGGTGCGGACCTCGGTTGGGAAGCCGCCGTCTTCGATCACTTCAAGGCGGTGACCAAAACGATCCTCGTGCGGCTCGCCAACCAGGGGAAGACGAGCCTGGACGATGTCGTCGGAGGGAGCACCTACACCATCGATATCTGGCCGGGTCATCCGCTCGAAGCCGAGGTCAAAAACACACTCAAAGAGATGCGCGGAACCTTGACTGACTTGCGCCGACGGGTCACCTCTCATAACGAGACCCAGCCGGTGCCGGATGATTTCCAGCGAGTCGTGATTTATGCAGGGCAGTGCTTGGTCGAGCAAGGCTTGGTCGAGCAAGGCTTGGTCGAGCAAGGCTTGATCGAGGAAGGTTCGATCGAAGGGGCGCTGCCCGAAGAGGGCTCGGCCGAAGAAGAGAACGATTCGGCCCCCGGATCCGCTAAGAACCCAGCATGACGGTCGGTATGCAACGCACCCCTTGGAAACGAGGGCTCTGGCTCTCCCTGGTGCTTGGCCTGTTCTGGCTGTTCGGGTGCGAGCCGCAGACCAGCGACCCCACCGGCGGCGAGACGCATTTCTTGCGGGTCTGCACGGACGACGCCAACGCCTGCGGCAGCGCCCTCAGCTGTCTTTGCGGCGTGTGCACCGTGGCCTGCCAGGTCGAAGCGTCCTGTGCTTCCTTCCCTGAAGCGAGCTGCACCGCGCGCCCGAGCGGCACGTGCGGAGTCGCCGGCAACGTCTGCGACCTACCTTGCGCAGCAGACGGCGACTGCGCCGTTCTCTCCGCCGAGCATCGCTGCGAAAGCGGCAGCTGTCGGCTCACTCCGCAGCCAGTCGGCCCGGGCGAAGGCGGGGCCGCTAGCACCGGTGGGGCCCCAGCCACTGGCTGCACTGGCGGCACCGTGTCCGCCAACGAAGTCCTGATCCTCGGCGACAGCTTCTTCGCCACGAGCCACGAAATCACCGGGTATCTCGAAGACTTGGCGCGTGGCGCCGGCGTCCTGCAGGCGGGCGAGCGCTACCGCGATCAGTCACGGCTGGTCAACAACGCCTTGGCTCTGTCGAGCTACGGCATCCTCGATCAGTACCGCACCGCCGCCGCCGACGCAGAGGTCAACGTGGTGATCATGAACGGTGGCGGCGCTGACGTGCTCCTCGGCTCCTGCATAGCGGCCAACGCCAGTTGTCCCGTCGTGTCTGCTGCGGCTGCGGCCTTCGATGACCTGCTCTTGACGATGTCGGAAGAGGGCGTCACGGCGGTGGTCTTCGCGTCTTACCCCGATCCGCTGCCGACCGACGTGCGCCCGAAGATGGACGCCTTGCGGCCGCTCTTACAAGCGAGCTGCGAGCAAAGCCCCGTCCCCTGCTTCTTCCTCGATTTGCGCGAGGCTTTCTACGGAAATTACACCGAGTACGTGTTGGCCGACGGCATGAACCCGACCGCCGCCGGCTCGCAGGCAAGTGCCGGCGCCATCTGGAAGGTGATGCAAGACAACTGCCTCGCGCAGTAACGGCGCGGCGCGGTCGAGCCGTTGGCGGCCGCCGTGCACCTCACACCGCGCACCTCAGGGGGGCGAGCCACCGGCGGCAGCGGCGCCGCCGAGTCCGCCCATGCCGATGGGCGACGGCAGGCAGCCGACGTACACCTGACAACCGAACTCGCACACCTGCTGCGTCGCCGCGGTGCAGCAATCACCGACGTAGGCCGGGTGCGAGGGCGCGCTGTAGTAGATGTCACCCACGCACATCGAGCAGCCCTGGAAGCAATCGGTGTGATTCAAAGAGCCTCCGCCGGCCGCAGCTCCGCCGGCCGCGGCTCCGCCGGCAGACGCGCCTGGGTTCGATCCGCCACCCGTGTGCTGCACCGGAACCGGCGGGGAGCCGTCCACGGGCGGGGCAGCGGCATCGCAGCCGGGCAGCGGCGCCAAAGAAAGCAGGGCCGCCGCCAGCAGTCGACCTCGGAGTCTAGCGTGCGTCCCTCGATTCATGGCCCGCTTTCCATGCTGCAGCATCGAGCCGGTTCCTGCCATGGGCCGCCAGAATTGAGAGTCGATCTGCGAGCAGGGTTCCCCAGCCAATCACCTGCGCTAGAAGCACCGCTCCATGGCCACTGCACTTTTCCCAGCTGGCGCGCGCGACGTCGTCTACTTGGTCGACCTGTCGAGCTACCTCCTGCGCGCCTACCACGCGGTGGCCCCACTCAGCGCTCCGAATGGTGAGCCGACGCACGCCGTGCACGGCACCGTGACGATGCTGGAGCGCCTGTACCGCGAGCAGAAACCTCACCTGCTGGCGATTGCGATGGATGCCGGACGCAGCACGTTCCGCAAGGAGATCTACGCCGACTACAAAGCAAATAGGCCGCCTGCACCCGACGACTTGCGTGTGCAGATTGGGCGCGCCGAGGAGATCATCCGCGCCTCGGGCCTCACTGTGTGGAAGCAACAAGGCGTCGAAGCAGACGACTTGATCGCCACGGCCGCGACGCGCGCGGCCGAAAATGGCCTACGCGTCGTGGTCGTTGGGGCCGACAAGGACCTGATGCAGCTGTGCTCGGAGCGAGTCGTCTTGTGGGACACGCTGCGGAACAAGGTCTTCGGGCCAGCAGAGGTCGTGGAACGCTTCGGCGTCGGCCCAGCGCAGCTCGGAGATCTGCTGGCGCTCACGGGGGACAGCTCCGACAACATCCCTGGCGTCCCCAGCGTCGGCCCCAAGACGGCGGCCGAGCTCCTGCTGCGCTTCGGTGATCTGGACGGCATCTTCTCGAGGCTGGGCGAGATCGAGCGAAAGAAGTTGCGCGAGACCCTCACCGAGCACGAACCCGCAGCTCGGCTGAGCCGCAAACTCGTGGCCTTGAAGCTCGATTGTCCGCTCGACCTCTCGGAGGACGCACTGCTCTTCGGACAGGGGGATCGTCGCAACCTCCCTGCGCTGAAAGCCCTCTACGCCGAGCTCGGCTTCCGCAAGCAACTGGCAGGGCTCGAAGCCTCGACTGACGTCCAAGCGCCGGCACGCCCAGCGCCGGCGCTGACGGCGGCAAAGGGCGCGTCTGCGTCAACGAACGACGGCTTGCAAACGAGCCTCGCGCTCGACTCCGCTCCCGTGGCGGACGGAGCGCCCTCCGTCGCCCCCGGGCCGCCCACCAACTCGGCAGAGCCGGCGCTCTCGGAGCCAGCACTCCCGGAACCCATCCTGGTCACCAGCGACGCCGCGCTGACGAGCCTGCTCGCCCGCCTGAACCAGGGCGCCTGGGCGCTGGAGCTCTGCACCACCCATCCGAGCGTACATCGAGGCCCGCTCATCGCCGCCTGCGCAGTCACAGCTGGCGCTGCTTACTATCTGCCCTTCGGACATCGGCGGGTGGGGGCGCCGCCCCAGTTGCCCGCGGCCGAGACCACGCGGCGCGTACTCGAAGCGCTCACGGCCGGAACCTCGGCCGGTACCGCCACGCTGGCAGTTCATCGCTCGAAGCGCGCGATCCTGCTCGCGCGCGGCGCCGGCATCACGCTCGAGCTGCCGCCTCTCCACGACACGGAGCTCGGCTCGTACCTGCTCGATCCCGAGCAAAGCCACGCCATCGAGGCGCTCGGCCTGGCGTACGGCGTCTCGGTACCGGAGTTCGATGTGCTCGCCAAAGAGGGCCGGAAGAAGCTGCCGCTCGACGAGCTCGACGTGGATCGTTCTGCCGTCCTGTTTGCGGCGCGGAGTGCTGCCGTACTGGCCGCCGCTCCCCGCCAGCAGGAGCTGCTTGCCGAACAGCATCTCGGCACGTTGCTCGACACCATCGAAGTCCCGCTATCGCGACAGCTGGCCGACCTGGAAGAGCGCGGCGTGAAGGTGGACGTCGACGTTCTGCGGGGACTTGGTCACGATTGCGAAGCGGAACTCGCGCGCCTGGAGAAAGCGGCGCATGCAGCAGCCGGCAAAGAGTTCAACGTCGCCTCGCCGCGGCAACTCGAGACCATCCTGTTCGACGACCTCGGGCTCAAGCCGCTCAAGCGCACCAAGACTTCGCGCTCGACCGATGCCCAGACGCTCGAGGCGCTGGGGGAAGAGCATCCGCTGCCTGCCCTCATTCTCGAGCACCGCCAAATCGCCAAGCTCAAGGGCACCTACATCGACGCGCTGCCGACGCTGGTCGACCCGAAGACCGGGCGCGTTCACGGCTCTTGGGAGCAAGCAGTCGCGGCCACCGGCCGCATCTCCTCCGTCGACCCCAACCTGCAAAATATTCCCATCAGGAGTCCGCTCGGCCGCTCGATTCGCGCGGCTTTCGTGGCCCCACCCGGGCACTTGCTGCTCAGCGCCGACTATTCGCAGATCGAACTCCGCGTCCTGGCGCACTTGTCCGCCGACGCGCGCTTGGTCGAGGCATTCCGCACTGGACAGGACGTCCACACCCGCACCGCCATGGAGATCTTCGAGGTGCCCGAGGATCAGGTCACGCGCGACATGCGCAGCCGCAGCAAAGCCGTCAACTTCGGCGTCATCTATGGCCAAGGCGAAGGCGGTCTTTCACGAGCGCTCGGGATCGAACGCAAGGTGGCCGCCAGCTTCATTGCCGCGTACTTTCGCCGCTACGAGGGCGTACGCCGCTTCATGGAAGACACGCTCGACCGCGCGCGCCAAGGAGAAGCAGTCCAGAGTCTACTCGGGCGGCGCCGCATCGTTCCCGATATCAAGAGTGGCAATCGCGCCCGCCGGCTGGCTGCCGAACGCATCGCCATGAACATGCCCATTCAAGGCTCGGCCGCCGACATCCTCAAGCTCGCGATGCTGCGCCTGGCTGCGGCGCCCACGCCTGGTTGTCGCATGATCCTGACCGTCCACGACGAGCTGGTGTTCGAGGTACCAGCAGGGGAAGTCCAAGAGGCCGCGCCCTTGATCCGGGCCGCGATGGAGTCGGCCTACGAACTCTCGGTGCCGCTCACCGTCAGCGTGGGATCCGGACCGAACTGGAACGCCGCGCACTGAGGGCAAATTGGGCCAGCGGGCCGAAATCGCCGGAGAGGCAAAACTGGCCCCGTCGTGCGGCG
>Ga0247798_1000061_pt1 | contig 12608 bp, 10 predicted proteins | sample UWRJS197509C6_FD_179929 | JGI IMG/M metagenome (GOLD analysis project Ga0247798, IMG submission 179929) | Soil microbial communities from Arlington Agricultural Research Station in Wisconsin, United States - UWRJ-S197-509C-6 | ecosystem: Environmental > Terrestrial > Soil > Agricultural land... | reverse complement strand
TACCTGGAATCGAGCGAGCGAACCGACGAGCAATTCCCCTATTTTCTCACGACCGGTCGCCTCCTCGTGCACTACCAAACGGCCACGCAGACTTCACGCGTCCCGAGTCTGTCGCAGGCCGAGCCCGAAAGCTTCGTCGCTTTGCATCCCGGGCTCGCCAGTACTCTCCGCTTGCGAGACGGTGACCTTGCTCGCGTGCGTTCGCGTCACGGCGAGGTGGTGCTCAAGGTGCGCACCACGTCCAGCCTGCGCCTCGATACGGTGTTCATTCCCTTCCATTTCGGCGGCGAAACACGCGCCAACTTGCTCACCTCGGCGCTGGTCGATCCAGCTTCGAAAATCCCGGAGTTCAAGCTCACGGCCGTGGCCATCGAGCCCCTGCTCGTGACTCCAGCCGCCCCGCTTCGGGAGCGAGGGCCCCAGCAATTGGACTCTTAGGCTGGGTCTGGACCGGCAGACGTCTGACGGCAGATTCATTCGGCAGATTCATTCGGCAGTTTTGCTTCGGCAGTTTTCGTTCGGGCAGACGAGCAAAGGAGAAGCGACAGGATGTCATCGACCCCCAAATTCATTCAAGGCGTGTTTCCCTTCAAGGGAGCCGGACTCGATACGCCCAAGCCATTCAGCCCGCGGGCGGTGTACCAAGTGCCGGGCTACAAGCGCGCCCAGCTCATCTACGTGCGCGTCGGCAATTCGACGTCCGAGCTCGTCACCTTGCTCTTCACGCGGGATTCGCGGGCGATGCGCTACTTCCCCGTGGGCGCCAAATCCGCCTACCACGTGTCGCTCGCCGTGACCGAGGACCTGTTTCCCGAGAGCGAGCTCGAACTCTTGATCGCCGCCCCGGAGGACCTCGAGGGCAGCGTGATCGTGGACCTTGGCCTGATGGAGATCGAGTGAGCGCTCGCTAGTGATCGCAGGAAGCCCCGCTGGAGGAGATGCATGGACAAGCAAAAATTGGTCGTGGTCGGCAATGGCATGGCGGGCGCGCGTGCGGTCGAGGAGATCCTGGCGCGCGGCGGCTCTGAGATGTTCGACATCACGATGTTCGGGGACGAGCCCTACGGTAATTACAACCGCATTCTGCTCTCCAACGTGGTCAACGGCTCCCAGGATCCGACGGAGATCTTCCTGAATAGCCTGCCGTGGTACGTGGAAAACGGCATCGATTTGCGCGCCGGCGAGCGCATCGTGAAGATCGACCGTCGCGCCAAGCTGGTTTTCTCCGATGGCGGCACGGAGCTCGGCTACGACAAGCTGATCCTGGCGATGGGGAGTCGGGCGTTCATTCCGCCGATGGACAACGTGCGCTCGCCGGACGGACGTCTGCGCCCTGGCGTGTTCGGCTTCCGCACCCTGGACGATTGCAACGCCATCATGAGCGCGGCGCAGGGCGCCAAGCGCGCGGCCGTGATCGGGGGTGGCCTGCTCGGTCTCGAAGCAGCGCGGGGGCTCTTGACGCACGGGGTGGAGGTGCATGTCATCCACCTGGCCGACCGCCTGATGAATGCGCAGCTCGATGGCCCCGCGGCAGGCATGCTGAAGGACGCCATGGTGAAGATGGGCGTCGTCGTCCACCTGGGTAAATCGACGGCGGGCATCCTGGGCGAAGACAAGGTCGAGGGGCTGGCCTTCAAGGACGGCACCACGCTGCCCTGCGACATGGTGGTGATTTCAGCGGGTATCACGCCCAATCGCGAGCTCGGAGTCGAGTCGGGGCTCTTGGTCCAACGCGCCATCGTGGTCGACAATCACATGCGCGCCGAAAACGATCCGGACGTGTACGTGGTCGGCGAATGCGCCGAGCACCGCGGCATGGTCTATGGCCTGGTGGCGCCGCTGTGGGAGCAAGGCAAGGTGCTGGCGGCTCACATCACCGGCAAGGATCCGAGCGCCCAGTATCACGGGTCGCGCCTGGCCACGAAGCTCAAGGTCATGGGCGTCGAGGTGGCGGCCATGGGCATCAATGAGGCGCAGGAGCCGGACGACGAAGTGGTGCAGTTCTTCGAGCCGCGCCGTGGGCAGTACAAGAAGCTCATCGTGCGCCGCGGACGCCTGGCCGGCGCCATCGTGATGGGCGACCTCAGCAAGGTCGGCTACTTGATGCAGGCATTCGACAAGAACACGCCTTTGCCCGAGGAGCGGCTGTCCTTGCTGTTCGACATCGGGGCACCCGCAGCCAAGGTCACCTATGACGAGATGCCCACGCTGGCCCAAGTCTGCAACTGCAACGGCGTCTCCAAGGGCGACATCGGCGGGTGCGTGGCCGGCGGCCTACGGACGCCGCAAGCCGTGATGAAGAAAACGCGCGCCGGCATGGGCTGCGGCTCGTGCAAAGCGATGGTGTCCGATCTCGTAGCGTTCTTCTGCGGCGGCGAGGTCGAGGAAGATCCTACCGCCCACTACTACGTGCCGAGTATCCCGCTGAAAAAGCCCGAGCTCATCGCTGCCGTGCGCGAGCAGGGACTGCGGAGCGTCTCGGCCGTATTCGACGCCTTGGGGGGCGGGGTAGAGGATCCGGTCGCCAAACCAGCGCTTGCATCGCTCCTCTCCGTGGTGTGGAAGGGACAATACGACGACGAGCGCGACGCTCGCTTCATCAACGACCGGGTGCACGCCAACATCCAGAAAGACGGCACCTTCTCGGTCATTCCGGAAATGCCCGGAGGCCTCTGCACGCCGGACGAGCTCAGGCGCATCGCGCACGTCGCCGAGAAGTACAGCGTGCCGCTGCTCAAGCTGACGGGCGGCCAGCGCATCGACCTAGTGGGCGTCAAAAAGGACGATTTGCCCGCGGTTTGGCGCGATCTCGACATGCCGGCCGGCTCGGCCTGGGGCAAGTTCTATCGTACCTGCAAGAGCTGCATCGGCAGTGAGTATTGTCGCTTCGGGCTCGGCAACAGCATGGCCCTGGCGGTGAAGATCGAGCAGCGGTTCCGCGGCCTGGACACCCCCGCCAAGCTCAAGCTCGCGACGGCGGGATGTCCGCGCAACTGCTCGGAGGCCTACGTGAAGGACGTCGGCGCGGTCGCCGTCGAGGGCGGCAAGTGGGAGCTCTACGTGGGAGGCGCGGCGGGCGCCGAGATTCGCAAGGGCGATCGCTTGTGCATCTTGGACAGTGAAGAAGAGGTGCTCAAGATCGCAGGACGTTTCATCCAGTACTACCGAGAAAACGCCAAATACAAGGAGCGAACCTATAGCTTCGTTCCGCGCATCGGCCTCGAGAAGCTGCGCTCCGTCTTGCTCGACGACAGTGAGGGGATTGCCGAGCGCCTCGATCAAGAGATGGAGGCGTCCGCGGCAGCGGCTTACGACGTGTGGCGGGAACGCGACACACCCAAAACGCAAAACCAGTTTCGGTCACTTCTACCGGTGGTGGAGTAAAAACACATGTCACGTACAGTCAGTTTGCACATCGCAGCAGAAATTCCGCCGGGCGAAGGTCGCACGGTGGCTCTCTCAGGCACCGACATCGCGGTGTTTCGCACACGCTCCGGCGCCGTCTATGCCTCGCAAGCCAGCTGCCCCCACAAAGGTGGCCCGCTGGCGGACGGCTTGCTCGGCGGGGCGAGCGTCGTCTGTCCGCTGCACGAGAAGGTCTTCGACCTGACCACGGGCAGCTGCAATGACGGAAGTTGCACCATTGCCGTCTACCCCATCCATCGCGCTGCCGATGGCGGGCTCGTGGTGGAGCTGCCGAACTAAGCCGCCAGCCCCGCCCGGTAGTCCCGCCCGGCAGCCCCGAGCTGCAGTCAGCGCTGGATGCGCTCCCACCCGAAGCCCACTTGGGCCAGCACCCAACGGCCGATCGCGTGCCATGGATCGCGGACCGAGCTGGACGCAGCGCCCTCGATGGACGCCCGCAATGCGGGCATCGAGTGAGCCTCTTTGGACCCCGCATCCGCCGCACTAGTCTGCGCAGACGGGATGACGGCTCTGCTCCGTAGGCGACGCTTCGTGTGGCTCTTGGCCCTCGGACTGCTCATCGCGCTCGCGGTGTCGGGCTCCTTCTCCGGCCGGCGCTACCTGGACGCGTCCGAGTGGGTCACCCACACTTTCGAGATCACCGAGGCCATCGACCGAGTGCGCACCCTGGCCCAGGACGTCGAGGTCGGACAGCGTGGCTTCTTGCTCAGCGGCGACGCTGCGTTCCTCGAGCCCTACGAGAAAGGGCGCGCCGCGCTGCCGAGGAGCCTGGCGCGTTTGCGGCGGCTCACGCGACACAGCCCGCTCCAGCAGCAGAACATCGATCGCTTGACCGTTTCGCTCGGGGCCAAGCTGGCCTTCGCCGAGGAAACGCTGCGCCTCAAGCGCGTGGGAGGCGACTACGCGGCGCTGGTGAAGACGGGTGTCGGCAAGCGCCACATGGACGACATTCGCAATCTCGCCGCCGAGATGCGACGGCTGGAGGAGAAGTTACTCTCCGAGCGCACCGAGCGAGCAGCGGGGGCGCAGCGCCAGACGATCCTGATGGGCCTGCTCGGCGTGGCCACGACGCTCGGGCTCGTGCTCTTCAGCCTGCTCATGGTGCAGCGCGATTTGCGCGAATTGCGGGTCTTGTCCGAGGATCTGGCCGTGGCGGAGAAGATGTTCCGCGAGCTGGCGGAGAACGCGACGGAGCTCGTGCTGCTCCTCGACGGGGAAGGACGCATCACCTACGTGAGCCCTTCGTGCGAGCGCCTGCTCGGCTACCTGCCCGACGAGCTGGCAAAGCTCGACCCCGCGTCGATGGTCGAGTCGGAGGACCTCGCGGCCGCGCGCAGCTGGATCCGTGAACTCTTGACCCAGAAAGGGCCGATTGGCCTGATGAGTCTCCGCTACCGCACGAAGGCCGGAGACCTGCGCTGGTTCGACGTGAATGCGACGATCCTGCGCGACGGCAACGAGTCGACGCCCACCATTTTGCTGTCGGCGCGCGACGTGCATGAGCGGCGCCTGGCTCAGGAGGCGCTCGAACGCAAAACGGGCGAGCTGGCAACGCTGTCGGAGACGGATGGACTCACGGGGCTCTTGAACCGCCGTGGCTTCGCCGAGCGGGCGCAGGCGTCCCTCGACGCGGCGCGCAAGGCCGGGCAGCTCTTGGCCGTCGTGTTCGTCGACCTGGATGGGCTCAAGCCCATCAATGACCAATTGGGGCACGAGGCCGGTGACCGGGCGCTGCGTGAGGCCGCGCAGCTGCTGCGGCAAATGTGCCGTGCCGGGGACCTCGTGGCGCGCCTCGGCGGCGACGAGTTCGCGGTCTTGGCGCACGATCTCGGCGAGGGCGGCTTTGCCCGCTTTCGGCAGCGCGTCGAAGGGGGCCTCGAGTCCCTCAACGCCCAGTCCAATCGGCCGTTTCGCCTGGGCTTCAGCCTGGGCGCGGCGTTCTTCGTGCCGAGCTCGGACGAGTCGCTCGACTCGCTGCTCAAGCGTGCGGACGGCGTGATGTACGAAGAGAAGAAGCGGCGCAAGGCGACTTTGGGCGCTGTCTAGCCGACGCGAGCGAGCACCGACTGGGCAAACGCGTGGCCCGGATCGCTCGCACGGAACGAAAAGCCGCTCAGCAGCTCGCGCGCGCGCTCCCGCTCGCCGCTCAAGTGCAGGGCCACCGCGAAGTGCAGGCGCACGTCGTCCTGCTGCAAGAACTCGCTGGCGTGGCGCAGGAGCCCGAGTGCTCGCTGGCGATCTTCGGGCCTTCCGCGGCGCAGGAGCGCCCAGCCCAGGGTGTCCTCGATGATCGGCCGAGCCCCGGAAAGCTCGTGCGCGCGCTCGGCCGCTGTGACGGCCCGCTCCGGCTGTTCGAGCCGGTCGGCATACAAGTAGGCCAGGTTATTGAGGGCAGGTGCGTCCTCGGGCGAAAGCTCGAGCAGGCGCGCGTAGGTGTCGGCAGCGGCCTGCCATTTCTGCTGGCGCATCGACCATTCAGCGAGATGCGTCAGGGCGGCGGTCGACTTCGGGTTCGCTGCGAGCGCCGCGGACAGCGCACGCGACGCGGCCTCCGGGTGGCGCTCCCGTTCTTCCAGGCGCGCCAGGGAGAGCCACGCCTTGTCGCTCTCGGGATGCTGGTCGGTGAAGCGCACGAGGGCCGCGCGCAGCTGGTCGGGCTTTCCCGCGCGCTCGGCCGTGGCTGCCCAGAGCAGCCACGAGGCTTCGTCGTCGGGCCGGGCCTGCGCTCGCGTCTGGAGCTCGGCCAGGGCCTGCTCTTTGTGCTCGAGGCTCAGCAAGAGTTCGACCAGTCGCGTGAGCCCGCTGGGGTCTTCGGGAGCGAGATCGACGCGTTTGCGGGCGGCGTCGATCGCGCCAGCGGTGTCCTTCGCGGCGAGCCGCGCGCTCACCAAATGGTCCAAGACGCTCGGTTGGCGCGGATGGTCGGCGAGCAGGCGCACGCTGCGCTGCACGGCGGCGGGCGCCTGGTTCTGGTCGATCTCGAGCTCGACCAAGAGCAGCTGCACCGCGAGGTTCTTCGGGTCTCGCGCGGCGAGCGCCGCGAGCAGGGGCGCCGCGCGCTCGCTGTCCTTTTGCCGGAGCAAGGCTTGAGCCAGTAAGAACTCGCCCTCGTCCCGTGCGCGGGCATTGCTGGCGGCAGCGGCGTCCGTCAGGGTGCCGCCTGGAGGCAGCAGGGCCAGCCCCCGCTTGAGGTAGCTGACGGCGCTGGGGGCGTCCCCGGTGGCCAAGGCCACCTGACCGAGCACGAGCTGCGCTCGCGCCACCTCGGGGATGAGCGGGATCGAGCGGGCGGCAGTCCGGGCCAGCTCGAAGTCGCCGAGCTCGACAGCCAGGGCTGCCAGCGTCATGGCATCCTCGCTGCCGAGCTTTTCCCGCAGCACGCGCGCCATCAGCGCGCGGGCCAGCCAGGGCTTTTCACATTGCGCGGCGAGCCGAGCGAGGACGAGGGCCGCGGGCACCGAATGCAGCGGCGCGCGGCGTGCCTCTTCTGCTCGCTGCGCGGGGCCTTCGGCGGCGCTCTCGGCTCGCTCGAGCGCGGCCAGCGCGAGGAAGTACTCGGCCGGGGGCCGAGTGGATCGGCTCCGCTCCGGCCAGGCCCGCAGGGCCGACAGCGCGCGCTCCCGATCCTCGGGGCTCCGCACCAAAAGGACGAGCAGAAGCAGGGCGGGCAGCTCCGCAGGGGCCTTGGCGACGGCGCGAGTCAGGCGCTCGCGCGCGGGGTCCACGGCGCCCTCGAGCAGGTCGATGCGCGCCCGGGCGGTCTCCGCCTTGATGAAGCCTTGCCGCTTCTCCAGCGCGCGATCGTAGTGGGACTTGGCTAGGTCGAGCTGCCCGAGCGCCTCGCGCGCCTGGCCGAGCGCGTACTCCTTCAGCTCACCGCGATCGCTGGAGAGCTCGAACTCGCGCAGCGCCTCCGTGGGCGAGCGCAAGAGGAGCCCGTAGCCAGCGGCGAGGTGGCGATCTTCGGCGGGCCTCGGAGCGGAACGCCGACACGACAGGGTGCCGAGCAGGAGCGAAGCCGCGCAGACGGTGAGGACGATGCGTCGCATGTGGCCGCATCGTAGCAGCGTCGCACGGCGGAGGGAGTCTGCTCGCGAGGCCAAATGACGAGAGGCGGACTCTCGTCCGCCTCTTCGGGTCTCTGCTGGTGAGAGCCACCAGCCTCTGCGCGCGCTCGCCTCAGGCGGCAGCGCGGCGGCGGCGCGAATGGAGGAGCATCAGGGCGCCGAGCAGCAAGGTGGCTGCGGGTGCGGTGCCCGTCCCGGAGAGCTCGGGTGCGTCGGTCACCGTGGTGATGGCGCCGTTGTGGGAGTACGGAGCCACCACGAGCTTGCCGCTGGCGTCGAAGCCGTAGGCGTCGATGACGACCGTCCCCGTGAGGCCCGTCAGCGTGAGCACGTAGCTCTGGCTGTTGCCGAGCGAATTCCCAGTGCCCGTCGTGTAGTCCACGGTGGCATCGGCAGTACCGGTGAAGCTGCCGAGGCTGAAGCTCAGGTAGCTCGCGGCGGTGTTGGCGTCGCCGCCGCCCAGGGTCGTGCTGCTGCCCGCGCTGGAGCTGGCCGTGAGATTGAGTCCTGCGTCACCGCCGGTGAGCGTGGCGCCAAAGGCGTCGTCCTCGAGTGCGGAGACGACCATGTTCACGCCGAACAGGTCCTTCACCGGAGCGCCACCGTTCTGTGTGGTCGCGGTGATGGTCACCGTGCCGCCGCTGGTCGTGGTGTCGAGGACCCAGGTCTCGGCGGCCGAGTCGTAGACGGCCCCTTCGATGTACACCTGCAGAGCGGGCACGGCGTGGGCCACATTGGTGCCGAACGTGAGGCAGAGGGCAGCCAGCGTGCCGAGGAGCTTGATGGCGAGTCGCATAGTCATCTGTGAAGGCCTTCCTGAAGTTCGGGGTAGAATGTAGGGCACCGGGTGGGGATGCAACACAAATCGACAACCAGCGAATATCACGGCATAAGCCGTGAAATTACCCCGGCCAATCGGCCCAAGTGCTCCCGGGCGGGTGGGCGGAGACCCGTCCGTTCGCCTATTGGCTCCTGTCCAACGCCCATGCCGATCGGCTCTGCGGCTGGGGTGCGCGGGGAACCGGGGTGGGTCCGCCGCGGGGCCGCACGGTGCCCGCTGGGGTGGGCTCCAGGCTCCTGCCGCCCCTCGGGCCAGGGCGAGCCGGCTGATTGACGCCGGAGGCCGCCAGGGCGATTCCTGCTTATGTTAGGACGGCGCCAGTACCGAGCCACCGCCCCTGGATTTTACGGGACACCCAAGGAGATCTGGCAGTTTCGTTACCCGACCAGTGGGCGCAATGTGGTGGCGCGCGCGCTCGGCTTCTTATCCGATCATCGCAAGCCGCTGGGGCTCGAGCTGGACTCGCTCGAGCCCAGTTTGACCCGCGCGGGTCTCGGCGCCACGCACGTCGTCTTCGCGCAGAGGATCCACGGGCAGCGCGTGCGCCGGGGTTGGGTGAGCGTGCACCTCGATGCAAGCGGGCAGGCGTACCTAGCCAAGAATCGCGCTGTGCCGCGCGAGTTCTGGCCCCCGGATCGGGACGCCAAGTTGAGCACGACCGAGGCCAAGCGCCTGGCCAAACGCGCGCTGCCGCGGGGTGTGAGCGTGTGCGAGCAGGCGGAACGCATGTGGTTTCCCGAGCAGGACCGCTTGGAGCCGGTGATTCGCGTGCAGCTGCGACGCTTGCATCCCAGGCAGTGGTGGCGCGTCTACGTGCACGCCGACTCCGGCAAGATCCTGCACATGTACGACAATGCCTCGAGTCTGCGCCGCAAGGGCCGCGTCTTCGACCCCAACCCCGTGATCGAGCTCGGTGATCACGCGACGTTGCTCGGCCCGAGCGGGCGACCACTCAAGCCGCCCGCACAATGCTACCGCGAGGTGACGCTGCTCGGTCTGGACGGCAGCGGCCACCTCGACGGAAAGTACGTGAGCACCAAGCTCACCAGTCGACGCATCAGGCGGAAGAACGGCGACTTCCGTCTGCTTTCCCACGAGCGGGGCTTCGACGAGGTGATGACCTACTACCACGTCGATCGCGCCATCCGTTATCTGGTGAGCCTCGGCTACAAGGGCCCAAGGCAGATGTTCCCCGAACCCCTGCTGGTGGACGCCCACGGCACCCGGGAAGACAACGCCTTCTACGATCCGGCGACCAAGTCGCTGGTGTTCGGCACCGGCTTCATCGACGAAGCCGAGGACGGCGAGACGATCCTGCACGAGTTCGGTCACGCCATTCAAGACGCGATCTGCCCGGAATTCGGCCAGTCGGACCAAGCTGCGGCGATGGGCGAAGGCTTTGGCGACTACTTTGCGGCGAGCTTCTTCGAAGACAAGAAGCCCGTTCGCTACCGCACGTCGGTGATGTCCTGGGACGGGCTGCTCTTCGGCCTCGATGAAGGCAGCGAGCCGCCGGCGCTGCGCCGCGTGAGCGGCGAGCTGACGTTCAAGGATTATCGACCGCGCGGCGACGAACACGATAACGGCAGCATTTGGGCGGCCGCGCTCTGGGACGTGGGCGAACGATTCGGCCGGGACCGTGCCGATCGCATCATCATCGACAGCCATTTCCAGCTCGACCCGTTCACGACCTTTGCTCGCGGCGCCCGCGCCATCCTCGACGCGAACCAGCACCTGTTCGCGGGCGAGCAGGCGCGTGCCCTGCGGAACCTGTTCGAAAAGCGAGCGATCGACGTCGACGAGACGTAAAGATCCTGGCTTTTGAAAAGTGACCACGAGGCAAATTGCCCCAGGGCCAGGCGCGTTTTTCGCGTGCCGCGCGCCGTGCGTGTTCGCGCCCAAGTGGTAGGAGATCCTTGGATGCTGGGTCGGACGCGTCGCCGGAGCTTTCTCGTGCTGGGGCTGATTGCGCTGCTCTTCGGCGCATCGAACACGGCTCCGACGGCGGCGGCGTCGGCCGCGGGTTTTGCGCTGCATGTCGAGCCGCTCGAGGACCTGGAGCCCCCGATCTTCGTCGTGCGCGGCGGCAAGCTGGGCCAGGGCAGGCTCGTGTTCCTCCACGGGATGTGCGGTCATGGCCTCGGCTACGCGCAGTCGTTTCAGGCCGCGTCTGCGCGCAAGGGAGTTTTGATCGCGCCGCAGGCCGACGTGGTGTGTGGGGAAGGGCCCTGGGCCAGGTGGTCGATGGATGTGGCGGCGCTCGACCGACGCATCACGGACGCCTTTCGCCGCCTCGGCGACGAAGGTCCCGTCACGGACGTCTGCGTGCTCGGGGTTTCCCAGGGCGCGACGCGTGCTGCCGCGCTCGCCCGCAGCTTCCCCGAACGCTACACGCGGCTCGTGTCGATCGGCGCGCCCACCGTCGTCAAGACGGCTGGGCTCGAGCGGCTGCGCGGAGCCGTGCTCATGGTGGGACAGCGCGAGCGCAAGGATTTGATGCTCGAAAGCGAGCGGGGGCTGCGCAAGGTCGGCGTGCCGGCGAAGGCGATCGTGATCCCGGGCGCGGATCACGCAGCGATGGGCAGTGCCCCTGAGGAGACGATGGGGGCAGCGCTCGATTGGCTGTGGCAAGCCTCCCGCCTCAGAGCCCCGCCTGACCCACGCTGAGCGCCAGCACGCCCAGGAGCGGGAAGAGTCCCTGCTTGAGCGCGGCAGCAGCCTTGTCGGGGCTGGAGAGCAGCAGCACGAGGCTTGCGGCGATCATCGAGCCGGCGCCGACGTAGATCAGCGTGGCGCCGACCGCGAGGTGACCCGCGGCGAAGAGGACGAGGCCGAGCACAATCTCGATCGCCAAAAAGAGATTGTAGAAGCCCTGATTGAAGGCCAAAAGCTTCATCCCTTGCGCTTCCTCGAGCGTGCGGATGCCGAAGACGGCGCGCGCCTTGGCCCCGGTCCAGACGATCGACTCGAGGTAGAAGATGTAGACGTGAACAGCGGCCGCGAGGCCGGTCAGCACGAGTCCCACGGTGACCATGCTAGGAGGCTATCATGCAGCCCCGGCTCCACTTCGTGACTCTCGTCGTTGCCGATCTCGAGCGCGCCCAGCGCTTCTACGTGGCAGGTCTCGGCTGGCCGGCCGCCTTCGAGGCCCCCGGGGGCGTCGTGATGATCCACGTCGGCGACAAGCTGGTCCTGTCCTTGTGGGCCGAAGCCGCGGCGAAGGACGAGATCGGCGAGGTGACGCGCGGCGGCACGCTGCCGTTTACGCTGGCGCACAACGTCGGCTCCCCGGCAGAAGTCGACCAGGTGGTCGAGGAGGCCCGCGCCGCTGGCGCGACGGTGTTCGCACCCATCCAGCGCGATTGGGGCGGCTACAGCGGCTATTTCCTGGATCCCGACGGCTTCCGCTGGGAGGTCGCTCACAATCCGTTCCCGATCGGCGACGTGCTGCTGCCCTAGTCGGGCAGGCCTAGTCGAGCAGGGTGTCAGCAAGCGCCCCGTCAGGTCGAAACCCCGGCGGAGTCGTCGGCCCGTCCGCGGCCGGAGGCTTCGACGCCCGTGGAGTCGAGCTCGGCGAGCAAGGCGGCGAGCTTGCGCGAGCTCGGGGGCTTCAGCAGGTGGTGGTCGAAGCCGGCCCGCTCGAGGCGCACGGGATCTTTCTGATAGCCGGTCACCGCAATGAGCAGGAGCTTCCTGTCTGGGAATGCCTGACGGATCTGCGCGGCGACTTCGTAGCCGTCCACCTCGGGCAGGCCCAGATCGAGCAGCACGACCTCCGGGTCGAACTGGCCGATGGCCGCCAGCGCCGCGGGGCCATTGTGGACGGCGAGCGCTTCATGGCCCTGTGATTCGAGCAGTTCGGCCAGCACCTCGGCGGTGTCCTCCTCGTCGTCGACGACGAGGATGCGACGCGGCGTCGCCCGGCGCTCGGGTGCACTCTCCAGGCGCGGTCGCGGCGCCGCTGAGTGGCGGCGGATGCGGCACGGCAGCGTGACGACGAAGGTACTGCCCTGATCGGGACCGGGGCTCTGGGCCGTCACCTGGCCGCCGTGCAGGGCGACCAGGCGTCGCACCAACGTCAGCCCGAGCCCGAGGCCGCCTTTGGCTCGATCGAGGGGACGCGGGGCCTGCGTGAAGACCTCGAACACGTGGGGCAGGAGCTCGGCTGTGATGCCGCTGCCGCTATCGTGGACGGTGATGCGCGCCGTATCCTGCTCGGCCTCGAGTGTGACCTCGATGTGGCCGCCCTTGTTCGTGTACCGGGCGGCGTTGCT
>Ga0247798_1000060_pt1 | contig 12721 bp, 11 predicted proteins | sample UWRJS197509C6_FD_179929 | JGI IMG/M metagenome (GOLD analysis project Ga0247798, IMG submission 179929) | Soil microbial communities from Arlington Agricultural Research Station in Wisconsin, United States - UWRJ-S197-509C-6 | ecosystem: Environmental > Terrestrial > Soil > Agricultural land... | reverse complement strand
GGACTTGACCGCCGACGCTAGGCTGCGCCGAGGGTGACGTCGACGCGCAGGCCAAGCGCACTCGCTTCGAGCCATCCCTCCAGAGCCTCGCGGGCCGCAGTGAGCGCGCTCGCCTGGCTCTGGCCAAACGTCTGGCACCCCGGGCAGTCTGGGAAGTCGACGAGCCAACGTCGCCCCTCACGCGTGAGTCGTGCTCGGTAATCCATGCGGGGCCTATCGTAGCCGACTTCCGGCCTGGCGCTCGATGCTGACTTCCCTTGATGCGGCACAGCGTCCACCCGCCGAGCTGCAGCACGCGGATGATGTCGGCCGACTTCACGTCTGCGAGTCGGACGGACCGGGAAGGAGTTGTCTGGAATGGTCAGTGCTAGCCGCCGCAAGTGCCGCTGGGTGACTTCGAGCTGCCAGGTCCAGCTCGGTTCTTCCGTATCTCTTCCCATCGTCTGATCGGCCTGCAGAATTGGGCCGGAATTGAACCGCCGACACGAGGATTTTCAAGCCCGGCGCCACGCGGCGTAAGTGACTGGGACCATTATGGAAAGCTGAGATTGGTGAGGGTGGGGTAGCGGATGTGCACCAAGGGCCGAGCACGAGGAGGCCGGCCGCCCTTCCTGATGACCTCGAGATCGACAACCAGGCACGGGCCGTCTTCAAAGCCTAGGCCCCACAGACCCTGCTCTTCTCGAAGGAGAACCTTCTTACCGCGAACACCTGTTGCGGCCTGACGAGCGCGATTGCCGGGCGTTACCCGAGACAGGCTAGATAATCCTGCGACGCCGATGTTCAGCTAGACGCGGTGTCTATGCGCATCTACCTAGATTCGTAATGCCTAGATGCACAGCACCAGTATATGGACATCGCACGGCGAGTGGGGCAGCGGCCTGCCCCGCATGTAGCAGCCGCTCTCGCTACGGGTCGTATTCGTCCTACTCTTCACCCTACTCCTCGTCGGGGAGCAGCGGGAGCGGTGGGTCCGGCGGCAGGAGCAGCGGGAGCGGTGGGTCCGGCGGCTGGATCAGGGCGCGGTGGTCGCGAGCAGGTTCGTCCGTGCTGTACACGCCTGCTGAGCTGCGGACGCTCACGCCGGTCCGCGAGCACGTCGAGAAGCGAACGCCCGCGCCTGACCTTCGGGACGTCTTTCTTTGCCATGCGTGGGACGACCGAGAAGGGGCCGCCAAGCAGCTGCACGATCTCCTTGAGGCGCGCGGCGTCTCGGTTTGGTTTAGCGAGAAAGACGTCCTCCTCGGTATGCCGTTGCTCCGCGAAATCGACAGGGGATTGGCGAAGTCGAAAGTCGGGATCGTACTGGTGACCCCTGCGCTCCTGCGCCGCATCGCAGGAGCAGGCATCGCTGAAAAGGAGCTTTCGGCACTCTTGGCGCGTGATCTGCTCGTTCCCATCGTGCACGACACGACATATGAGGCCCTCCGCGAAGTCAGTCCGTTGCTCGGATCGCGAAGCGGCCTGAGCACTGCAGAGGCGCCAATGGCAGACGTCGCGGCCAAGCTCGCGGAGCTGGTCACCCTCCCCTAACAATTCATGAGGCATACGAAATGACGCAGGGCGTGGATCTGCTTGAGAGTCGGATGGGCGCCGTCGCGATGATTGACGCTCTAGGTTTTCGCGGAGTGTGGCGCCGGTTTTCACCAGAAGAAGTAGTGGGCAAGCTGCAATCGCTTGCGGATGCGACGTGCTCGGAGGCACGCGAGCTCCAGACAGACGCTCGCGCTCATGGCGGCAATCTTCTCGAATTCGTTCGTGTTACTGCTTTGTCAGACACCATCGTTTTTGGAGTTGCCACAAAGGCTTTAGACCTCGTCACTCAAGGCCTCAAGGAGGAAGGTTGGGGTGAGATATTTCAGTTCGATAACGACCTATTGGCCGGTGAAGCTGTGCGCATTGCGGCCGAGCTATTGGGCGGACTCCTTCGAAAAGCGATCGAACCACCGGTACCACTTGCGTATCGTGGGGCGATAGCGTTTGGCCAGTTTGGCATGACAGATCGCTTTGTTATTGGTCCCGCGATCGATGAAGCCGCGGATTGGATGGACAAAGCCGACGGCGCAGTCGTAGTTCTCACTCCGTCGGCCGCGAAATACCCGCAAGCCGGGGCACCATCATCAATCTCGAGCCTTTTCGAGTGTGACGTTCCGATGCACCCAACGCGTTGCTCGTCGTCCGTCCTGAGGCTGATGGCGCTTAGTCCACTGGCAGGAGTTGACTCGACCGACCAGAGAGCGAAGTTTCGGACTCATCTAGTCGAAGCATTTGGACCTTCGCCCGCAGGAGATGTGCTGAGAAAGCTGAACAATACGCAGGCGTTCCTCGATGCGGCCGATGCCGCAGAGCGGCGACCGTTGGAAGAATTGCTCGCGCATGCAAGGAACCCTTTCTGAGTCCTGCGTAAGCCTGCGGGTGGCACTAATGCGCAACACGACACTGTAGTCCGGGTCGTGGGGTCACGGCCGCACCTCCGCGTCTTCCGTGGGCGCGTTCATCCAAGCAGACGCTGTGCGCGCATCAAACCGCAACCGCGGTTCGGGTGCTCCGGGCTGTACGCCGAACGCTCCCCTCGCGTCGTGGTACAGATTCCCTGGGTCATGGACCACCGCAGTTCGCTCGCCGTCGGCCCACCAAGCGCCGAGGAAATGATTGATGTGCTCGTCTCGAAAACTGTAGCCGCAAACGTGAAGTTCGTCCGTCCTGGCTAGTCGATCTCGGAAGGAAAAGAGCAGGTCCAGGTACGGGCCCCGGACTCTCAGCTTCGTGCCTGAGCCCAAGACAATCCCGGGCTCGGTCTGGGTGAATGGCGTCGGTTTTCCTACCACGATGCGACCATCAGGGCGGACCTTCCAGTCGATCGAGCCGTGGAGCTTGGCCAAGGTGACAGTGCCGGAGGCCACCTCTGGATTCACTCTCACATTACCTTCGTCTGAGACGCCGCGATCCACCTCACGCTGCTCGGCCGACGCAGCCAGCTCGATGCAATTGTCGTAGTTGAGGCTGGCGATCCAGACCCCCTCCTGCCCGTGGGAACCAAGCCAGCGTCGTAAGTAGCCAACCTTGGCATCGTCTTCGACGACGCAGGACTGGAGGATGCCCGAGAGCACTTCTTCCGCGGCACGATCGTACCAGCCGCTTCGTTCTGGCCTTAGTGCGTCGCTCAGCGCAGCCGCAAAGGAGCCGAGATCCCGTGTGCGGAAGTGTTGCCCTCGAATCTCAGAGGCGGCCAAGTCCCGCTTAAGCCCGTCGGCAACCTGGCGAGCGTCCCAGCGCGGGTCGGGTGCCTCGGCTCCCGTGACGGCTCCCGACCAAAGGCTAACGAATGGTGCCAGGGGGTCGCTGTCGCGTTGGGCGAGCCGAAGGAGCGTTGCATAGAGATCCTCAACATCGGGCTCGAGGTAGGCATCGCCGTTCACCACGGACTGACGCTGCCTGAGGCCACCCATGGCGACGTCGAGCGCGCGTCTAACCGGCGTGCGTGGGTAGAACGACTCGTAGATCTTCTTCGAAAGCTCGATGGTCGCCGGGACACCGGCATCCACGGAGGCGCCCGCCCCGAAAAGGTAGGTTCTGGTCACGCCTCTGGGCCGCCGTATGGCTCGAAGGGAATAGGTTTCAGCCTGGCGGGCATGCAAAGCCAGGGTGACGCCGGCTGCCGCGAACTGCAAGGCGCCCGAGGGGCCGGCCCATCCCCAGCGAAAGCGCGTTCCGGTGTACTTCCGATCGGTGTCGTGAGAAGTCGCGGAGAATGGCAAGCCCCGTTGAATCCCTGACGGACGCGATCGCCGAGAGACTTCGAAACCCGATCGTCGGTACCTACCTACTTTCGTGGGGAGCGTGGAGTCGGCTCATCAACGTCCGTCTGACAGTCACAGCTTCAGGCGCTGAATGACGGCCTTGAGAAAGTCCCCCAGTACTTCCGGAGCCTCCTTTGACTTGGTGACCTGCTCGAAAATCTGCAGAGCGTTGGTTGGTCCTGGTTTCGCTGGGTCGTCATCGTTGCGCCCGAAAAATGCTTCGGCCATCTTCAGTTGGAACCGCTCGCGTTCCTCCGGACTCACGTCTTGCAGAAACGGTCCAAGCGAGTTGACTTCGAGTTCGAGCTTTCGATTGCGGCGCTCGATGTGCTGATACCGGCTGGCCTGGTTCGCCGCGTAACCCGCCAGGATCGCGATGGCGAGTGAGAAGTACAACCGGTTGGCAAATAGGAGCCACGGGCTTGGGGTGGTCGTCTCGGGCGGCTGGAAGTGTTCGGCGATCCTGGGGAGAAGTCCGAGTGCACTGGCTGCGGCAAAGGCGACGAAGGTGATCATTGATACGACAGCCACGGTTTGCCAGAAGAGAACGCGCCATCGAGCCTCATCCGCAGCGAGCTTATGTCCTGCCGTCACGCCACGCTCACCGATGAGCTTTAGGAGTTTGTTCGCTCGATCCAAGTTGGTCTGAATGTCGACGACCATCCGCTTGGCTCGCTCCTCGAACTCTGACTCGAGCTTGGCGATCTTCGCGGCGCTCTCCTCGGCGGTGGTGCTAACCGCTTCGTGCCATTCCTTCGTCTTCTCAAGGAACTGCGCTTCTGACCTTTCCTGGAGATCCTCTCTCTCTTGGGTGTGTTCTGTGATTGCGCTCTTGTGTGCCGTCCGTTCCTCCGTGAGGAAGGCTCCCAAATCTGACTTAAATGTCGCGATCGCCTCTTTCGCAGCGGAATCGAGGGTTTCCTCTGCCGTGCTGAATTTTTCAAGAAGCGAATTGTGCGAGGCTGACAGGGTTCGCTCGATCTCAGCGATCGCCTCAGTGAGCCGAGCCTTTTCCGTCGAGATGCTCGATGCCACGTTCTTGGCTTCCGCGGCCACGCTTTGGACGTTCTGTTGAACGACCCCGACTTGTTTCTCGTACCCCCTTGCTTGCTGTAGAAGCGATAGGCGGTACCCCTTTGCGGCAGCTCGCAGGCCCTGAAGATCTTCGACGTTCGTGGGCAGGACAAGCGAGGCGAAGGATCTCAGGCTTGCGTCCATTGCTCGACCGGCGGCCGCGAGTTGGTCGTCTTTCCCCAGTTCGGCAAAGTGCTTCACATGCGTAATCGCCGAGGCGACATGGCCAGAAAGCTCCGTCAAGACATCCTCTACTAGGAGTCGGTTGTCCGCGCCGTCGAGGCGCTTTCCAATGAACGTCAAGACAGCGCTAAGGCGCTCCAGCCCGTCGACATGTTCGGGCGTGTTGTCCGTTCGCTTCAAGGATTCGTCGATCACCGGTCCGAGTTCGTGGAGCTGGTCCACCAGTCTGAGCATAGTCGTGGGTTCCACTTGGGGATCTGTGTCGCTCATGTTCGCTCCAGTCTTGGACGTAGGCTCACTGCCTTCATCATCTTGGGGGTTGCAGGTGATTCGCTCGGTGGTGCGTCAGCCATCACACGCGCACCCCGGCGACTGATGGCAGGTGAGGTCATGATTGATGCACGAGTCACCGCAAGCCTTGCCCGTGCTGCAGACGCGGCAGCAGGTCCCGCTAGACTCTATGCCTCCCGATCCCTCAGGCCCGTCGGTGCTCTGCGTCGAGCCACCGGAACCAGAAGGGCTTTCCTCCCCGCCACGGGGAGCGTCACCCGAACCGTCGCTTCCGCTCCCGCAGGGCGGGGCGTTGGATGTTGCGTCGCCGCCGTCGCCGCCTTTGCCGCCTTCGCCACCAACTCCGGCACCAGCGGAGCCTTCAACGGGACATCGCGGATCCGCGCTACCGGACGAGCAAGCAACGACCAGGCCGAGCGTCGACAGGAACAGTGCGAGTCGAGGCAGCACGGCGCTCACCCCTTTATGAGTCGCAGTGCCGGACGTGCGGCGAAGACCTCGTCGAGGCCGCATTGCTCAATCCAATGTTGTTCGCTGATGATTGCGAGGGGGAGTCCGCTGGCACGATACTCCATGGCTTTTTCGATCTTTCGGCCATAGCTCTCGTGGGCCCAGAACTCGCTGACGTACGACCCGATCACCAGGAAGTTCAGGGCCTTGGTGACTTTCTCGGCGACGAGTCCTCCCCGGCCTTCAAGGGCGGAATGGCACTGTTGTCTCGTGCCGAAGGTGAAGGTCCCGGTGAATAGGAAGACGTTGCTCGCTGGGTGGACCAACGGGGCCGGCTCGTTCAGCGGCAGTTGGGTAGGTTTGCGCGCCTCACCCTCTGCCGACTCCGCTCCCACCGTCCGACGAAGGGTCGAGAGCAACTCTGCGGCCTCGCCCTCGTCGAGTCGCCCGTCGGCGAGGAACCGGTCGACCTGCCGAAGCAGGTCGCTCGTCATAGCTGACGGAGCCTCGGCTTGTGCACTCCGCAGCCACTCACGCAAGAACTCGCACTCCTGCTGATTGATCACACCGTCGGCGGCGAGGCCCTTCGCCAACCCGATGAGTGTGTCCAGGTTTCTGTCTTCGAGGCGCTTCTTGTTGAAGCGTCGTAAAGCGTCGCGGTCTGGTGTCATCAGCACTCCCCGTTATTGGCTCTCGAATCCGACAAGCTTTGAGTGGTAGAATATCAAAAGCTAGTGGCGCCGGGGCGGCGAAACCACCGGACCAGGTCGTCCGCCTAGAAGGCCCAATTCCCCTTCGGCGGCACGGTGCTCCTCTAGGGCGAGGCGTAGCTCCTCTTCGGCTGCGTGCTGCTCCTCCACGGCGAGGCGCAATTCCTCGTCGGCGGCGCGCTGCTCCTCTTTGGCGAGGCGCAGTTCCTCTTCGGCGGCGCGCTGGCCCTCTAGGGCGAGGCGCAGTTCCTCGTTGGCCGCGCGGTCCTCCTCTACGGCGAGGCGCAATTCCTCGTTGGCGGCGCGCTGCTCCTCGTTGGCAAGGTGCAATTCCTCCACTCGCCCTCGCGCGGCGCGTTGCACAAGCAGCCACGTCACCAGGCAGACGATGGACAGCGCTCCGGCGAGGGCAGGGGAAGCGCCGAATGCAACAAGGAGCGCGCAGGCACCCAGGCCGAGGACGAGACCCATGAATCGCCTTGCGTCCTGCGATGTCCCGGGTCTAGCCGGCCCTTGCCGCACGCTGGAGTTCGCGCGACCTCCGCCGTCGATCCGTTCCGACCAAGACATGCCTGTTCCGGGAATGCCAACGTTCGCCCGCACGCCGCGCTTGCCGATGTTGACGGAAGCGCCGCGTCTTCCCAGCGAGACGCTCGCGCTCTTCGCCCCCAGGTTCACACGAACCCCGGGAAGAAGCTTGATGCTCCTCCGAAAACGAAACCCCACGGGAAAAGGGTCTACCAGAACTAGGTAATCCGCAAGGCGGCAGGTCACCGGTCCTTCCTGGCCCTGCAATAGCCGGACTAGTTGGTGCACCCGCAGACTCCACCATGGTGCGAGCAGCAGCCTCGTCGGCTGCCCGCGCACGTACAAGACGGAGATATGGACCCGTCGCAGCATCGAAGCGCTCCGCTACTGGACGAGTGGGAGCCCGAGGTGCTCGCCGGTTGCGACGATCGCTGTTGCCTTGCCGCCGCTTCGCGCTTCGCTGCTGCAGCCTCTTGTTTGGCTGCTTCTTGCGCCACTTCTTGCGCGGCCTGTGCCTCCTCAATCTTGGCAGCCTCGCTCGAGGCCATCAGCGCCTCGCGCTCCTCCTCTGATGCGGCGGCCTCGAGGAGCTCGTTGAGCAGCACGTCGCACGGGCGATAGTACTGTTCAAGGTCTTCGCGTCGCTCGAACCCGTCGCGGTAGCACCTGCGGAGGTAGGCCTCGCGGGCTTCCGGTGTCATGGACCGGTAGGGACGGAGGCGCCGATCCCGCTCCGCCGCAGTCGCTGCAGCAATCTCCGCCTGGCGCTTCTGCTTGCGTAGTTGCTCCTGATGAGCATACGCCGCTTCGCGATCTTGCCTTTCTCGCTCTGCGCGCTCCTGGGCTTCCCTGCTGCGTCTCGCTTGTTCTGCGCGCGCATAAGGTTCGAGGAGAACGTGGGCGCGCTCGACGTCGACCTCCGCTTCGTCGCACCGGACGCGTCCGACTTCGTTGTCCCGACAGTCGCGCGTTCGCGCCTGCCCTTCGGCAACGAGTGCGTTGCAGGACCCGTACGAGTTGCATCCAACGTCCAGCTTTCTTCTAAAGCCGTCGTCTTGGACGAACACCGTGGAGCAGCCGGCACCGCTAACTCCCAGGACGATTGCCAGCCCGAGCGCCAGCACCCAATACGTCCAATCTGCTTCCGGGCTTCGTCGCTTGCTGCTCATCAAAACCCCGGGTTTCGGTGCTGCCAGCTTAGGGGCATACAGTACAATTGACTACCAGCCATTCCTGCGAGTTTGCGCCCGCGCCTAAGCAGGGGTTCGGGGCGGGGGCGAGGGCAGACATCGCGGTCGCGAGCTGAGCGCATCCGGGCCACGAGTGCGCGCTGGAGCGGATTGGAATCGGCGCGCGTTGCGGACGTCAACCTGAACGCGGCCGCGAGGCTTGAAGGCTACTCCAGGGCGAACAGGGTTCTCGCTGCCTTTTGAAAGGCCTGACACCCGTCCCTGGTCAGTGCGGTGTTCTGCCCGCCAGGCAAGACGGTATTTCGAGCGCCATGTCGCCTGGTCTCGACCTGGGGTCTCCTACTCGCCTGGAACGCTAGCGCGTCGTTCCGCTCGCCTTTCGAATCTTGAAGACCTTGAACGGGAACCGCATAGCTACCGAGTTGCCCTCAATCCAGGAACGCTGCTCGTCTGATAGTTTGTCTCCCGACAGCTTTACCTCGACGAACAGGAACTCGTTCGAACGCCACGCGAATATGTCAGGCCACCCGAGGTAGTGCCCCCAGTAGTCGTCGAGTAGGTAGCGTAGGGCGCGCCGAGAATGGTCGGCTGGAACAACCGAGAGGATCTCACGAGCGCGCCGAAGGTCCTCGTCGCGGTGCGCCCACAGGTACTGTCGAAGACCGTAACTACCGTCGATGCCGATATCGAAGTTGAATAGGAGGTCGGTATTCTCTCCCTGCAAGAACTCCGCGAAGAACTCCTCGATCTGTTCGGCTCGTCGCTTCGCGTATCCGGGACCTCCGAAGTCTTCGGGCAGTCCGGTCCAGACCACCTCGCTCCGGTCGCCCGAGCGCTCGAAGGAATGGCGTTCGCCGAAGCCGACAAGACGGACCATCGGGTCGGCGGGGTCTTGGAGCAGCGTCCAGAGCAGCACGGCGAACAGCGTGTGCATGGGGGTGCTCTCACATTTGATCGAAGAGTATCCATCTCGCGCCAACCATTCCGCTGCAAATGCCTCCGGCGAGCACGAGGTTCCGTCTTCGCGCAACACTTCTCCGCCCGGCTTGGTCGCCGCTTGTACGTCCAGGATCACGACGGGCACTCGTGAAAGGAAAGCAGCCTCCGATTCGGTCTCCATGGAGTACTTCGGCCGTGTCGCATGGAGCAGTTTGATGTCGGCCAGTGCTTGAGCATCGACGTCCTGTCGTACGGATTCTGGTACGTCGGTCGATCCGGACATCCCACGTTCGACAAGTAGATCGAAGTGACGAAAGTGCAGCTCACGCCAATAAAAGCGCCTGATCTTGCTTGTCTGACCATAGATTGCCGCTTTTGGGGCCGCAATCAACGGCAAGCCTCGGCACTCGCGACACACCGCTGGTCGAAATCCAAGGGTGACAGGCACTCGCATCTTGGTTGTAGACTCCTGCCCTTCGTGAGTTTGGTGCGCAAGGAACCGCTCACCGTGTCGCTGGTCACATGCACACATCATGACTTCTCCGCACGCGGAGCACCTATACTTTCGGATCAACTCGTATTCGTTTAGGCAGAGCACTTCGGCATGGAAGCAGGCCGACCGTTCATTGCTGGTTCCCCTCGTGTCCCCGTCATCCTTGCCCGATAAGCGGCTCCGGTTCGGTAGGGTCCTCGGATTGTTGACCCAGCTTGCCAGGCTCGATCGATGGATGCCAAGGCTGCGCGCTACGTGCGACACAGACTGGCCGAGCTTTACTAGGGACACTGCACGATCCTTGAACTCGTCCGTGAATCGTCGAAGAACGCGCCTTCGCTCTTTTGCTGGCATGATTCGCTCCTATTGGGTTTCGCCTAGGCCCTCCGCGCAAGACGGTTGCTGCGCGACTTACTTCCGGTCCTGCCCGCGGCGCTTCCTTTGGTTGCGTTCCCTTCGACGTTGGTCCGTGCTCTTCGCGACGAATGGAGGAAACTCCCAGTCTTGAATGGGATGAGAGTCCGGGATCTCTGGCAGCCCCAGGCGTCGAGTCATCAAGAGGGCGCGTTCGTTGTCTTCCTCTGTCCACGTTAGTGGCGCGAACAGAAACGCATCTTCAGACCCCCCATCACTTCCCTGCGGCTCAAAGGCGACACCGATGACATGCTTGGAAGATGGAAATCGGCGCTTTGTAACCCAGGCGTAGGCTTCGAGGAGGGTCCGTCGATTGCGACGGTACTTCTCATAGTCCTCCTCTTGGTTTTGAAGGGCCATCACGAAAAATACATCGGAAGGAGAACGTCGATCGATAGCAATGGTTCGAACCGCGAAGTCTTTCCGATGGCTTGAGGCGCCCTCTCGAATCTCTATGATTGCTCGCGCCAAATGCCTTCGCTCGACTCGATGGGTGAGCGCCATTCTACGAAGGAGCTGTTCCGTGTTGACTACGTCGTTCGCGTCGGGGCCGACGAGCTGCTCTCGCCGCAGGAGGCTCGAGAAGTACTCGATGAGCCGATCCCACAGGTAGCTTTCGTGGTCCGCCAGTGCTTTTCGGCGGACATTGGGCAGTGACTGAAGTTCGTTCCAGAGGCCCCCGCTGGCCAGGAGCAGGGCGTCCTGCGGGAATGCGTGATGCTCATCCGGGCCGACGCTAGACAAGTAGGCGGCCAGCAGGCTGAGCTCGTTCTGTGCGTAGACGAGCCCACCGCGATCCAAGAGAGCCTTCTTTTCCCGCAGGTAGCGGATGAAGTCTTGAATCGTGTCGAGCTGCCGAAGCAGTGCAGGTGCCGTGACGTCATCCAACACATGCACGGGTCGTCGCGCTTCGTCAGGAAAGCCAACCTCGAATGGCGTTGCGTCGTCGGCCAGATGGTGCGCCCCGACGAGGCGGGGTTGCAAAGCTAGGCTGCCGGGTTCTCCATGAACTTGCTGGCAAGCATCACGGGCCCCAGTTGCCACGACGATGCGATGGAACCTTGGACTCTCCGACAACGGAATCGGCAAGGCAACCGTGCAGCCCTTGTCGAGGTACACCCGGTTCGGATAGGTCCGAATCCATCGCTCTGCACCCAGCACTTGCGCCGTCGATTTCTCGATTGCGCGGCGATACCAGCGCGACCAGGCGACTTTCGGCGAAGTATTCGTCGGGTATGCGCACGCCTTGTCCGACAAGATGATGACGTCGTCTCCGCAGACCACAAGCAGGTCGCATAGTTCCTTCCCGTCGGTTCCCTTCCCACGTTGGCCCTGGTCGCGGAACAAATTCGAGTAGCTCCAGAGCGTAAGGAAAGTACCTGAGCAGAGCCGGTGCAGGAGGCGCTCCGAGGCTGTGGTTCCTTCCGAGCGCAAGTCGTCGAATGTCACAGCCTTCCTTCTACCAGTTTGCCCGCTTTGTTCCGCAGAGCATCCCATCGTGCCCCCCCAAATGCCCCACCGCCGCGCCCCACCAAATGCCCCGTTGCGCGCGTCTGCCCATTCATGACGAATGGACCCATGCCGACGCCACCGCCGAACCGCCGGAGCACGCCCGCGAGCCCCCCGCGTTTCCTCACCGTCGGCAACATCGCTGAGGAGCTGCAAGTCTCCCGCAGCCACGCCTACCAGCTGGCGCGCCTGATGGTCCACGTTCGCTGCGGACGGAGCTTGCGCGTTCCACGAGCGGCGTTCGAAGCCTACGTTCGGAGAAACGAGCGACAACCATGGGAAGCCTCTTCCGCCGTCAGAGCGGCACGTTCTACGCGAAATTCAAGGACCTCGACGGAGGGTGGCACCAGCAGTCCACCGGCACCCGGGACCGGAAGGCGGCTGAAGCTCGTCTCCGCGAGTTCGAGCGGCGAGCGTCCGATCCGGCCTACGCAGCCTCGAACGAAGCCACGCTCCAGCAAGCACTAGAGCAGTTGCTCAAGTCGCGGCGGGCGAAGGGTACAGCGGAGGCTACGGTGGAGTTCTACCGCTCCAAGAGCGGGCACCTGCTGCGCATCCTGGGGGCCGAGTCGCGGCTCGGTCGGTTGACGGCGCGCGCCGTCGATTCGTTCGTGGAGCAGCGGCTCGAAGAAGGCGCGGCGCACAATACTGTGTCGAAGGAACTCGGCACGCTGCGGGCTGCGCTGAAGGTGGCCAAGAGGCGAGGGGAGTTCACCGGGGACATTCAGGCCATTTTGCCGGATGGCTTTTCGCCGCAATACAAGCCGAAAGAGCGCTTTTTGACGGAGCGTCAAGCCGAGAAGCTCTTGGCCGAGCTGACGCCCGATCGCGCGGCGCGGGTTGCGTTCATGCTGGCGACCAGTGCGCGTCTAGGCGAGTCCGACCGTGCGCGGGTCGAGGATGTCGACCTCGAAGGTGGCTACATCGCGATCCGCGGCACCAAGACGGAGAAGGCGGCGCGCGTCGTGCCGATTGTGGGCAAGACGGCTTGGGACCTCATCGAGCACGCGGTCCACTATGCGGCCGGGGTCGATGGTTTGCTGTTTGCGCCGTGGGGCAACATCCGGCGCGACCTGCACGAAGCCTGCGACCGGGCAGGGATCGAGCCCGTGTCCCCGAACGACCTGCGGCGCACCACGG
>Ga0247798_1000058_pt1 | contig 12822 bp, 8 predicted proteins | sample UWRJS197509C6_FD_179929 | JGI IMG/M metagenome (GOLD analysis project Ga0247798, IMG submission 179929) | Soil microbial communities from Arlington Agricultural Research Station in Wisconsin, United States - UWRJ-S197-509C-6 | ecosystem: Environmental > Terrestrial > Soil > Agricultural land... | reverse complement strand
CCGCACTCCCTTGGGGCAGCCGGACCGCGCTCAGCGGTGACTGCTCGGGCTCACGCGCGCCGGAGCGCGCGGGCGGCACCAACAGTGCGCGTCACCAGCAGACCGCGTCACCAGCAGATCAGGTCGCCCGTGTAGCCGCAGTTGGGGGCATCGGTCAGCGAGTAGAGCGCGCCCATGGCAAACCCCAGCACCAAGCCCACGCCTGCCGTGGCGAGGACTTGCTCAGCCGACTCCATGTTGCCGGCCAAGCGCCCCCCGACGGTGATGCCCGTGAGGGCCAGCGGCAAGATCACGTGTCCGACGAACGCGCCGCCGTGGAAGCGGCCGCCGCTGTAGTTGATCGTGTCGAACAAGAAGACCGACACGCCGTGGCCGAGCGCCGCGGTGGCGGCATAGGTCTGCGTCGAAAAGAGGCCATAGCCCGTGCAGCCGGCGGTTCCTACGCCGTCGCAGCCGGGCTGTGGATCGGCGAAAGCGGGCTTGAGCGTCACTTCATTGAAGAGCGCGAGGGTGGCGTGGGTCATCACCGGCGCCAGCGCCGAGACGTGCCAGCGCGCCTTCCAGCCCACCGTCGCTTCCGGCGACGAATAGAACACCCTCGGCATGATGAGGGCGCTCACCCCAGCCGCGACCGCCGTTGCCGAGCTCGCGTCGGCCCAGCCTTGATCGCGAGTGGTGGACTGGGCTCGCAAATCCGGACTCGCAGTGACCACGCAAATCAGGACGAGGAGAGCACGAAGCCAAACCTGGGGCGCTTTCATACACGCGAAGCATCGACTGCTCCGCGCGAGTTGGGCAAATTCCCGTGGAACGGGTGCTAGGAACGGCCAGGGGGCCGACCGCTCGTCTTGGGACCATCCAGCGTCGGCAAGAGGCCCGGAGGGGGATCCGTCACGCTGGGCCGAGAGATGCGATCGGAGCTGGTGCGATTTTCAGACGCCGCTTGCGAGTAGGCAACGGAGAACTGCCGGCCGAACAGCAGCTTGAACAGACGCTTTTCTTCTTCCGCGACGTCGCCGTAGCGCTTTTGGTATTCCGCCCAGAACTGCTTGGGCCCCGCTCCGCCGAGGCCAAAGTACTCGCGGCCGCCGGCTTTCTCCGCGCCGGCCTTGACCGACTCCGGGGACAGCTCCTGGAGCAGACCCTTCACCCCGGTCATCACGCCGTTGAGCATGGCGACGTGGTGGATCATCATGTCGGCAAACGTCGACTCCACGTAGCCCAATACGTCAGCCGAGTTGCGCGAGTCGAGCAGCGCCCCGGACAGCTCCTGCGGGCTGGCGGCCCGTTCCACCACGTCCGCGCGGCCGTGCGCCTGGGCCGGGATGCCCAGGTCCTGTCGGAACTGGCGGTGTCCGTCGCGCAAAGGCACGAAAGCCTTGAAGAAAACGTCCAGCGTTTCCCGCAAGCGCGTCAAGAACTTCACCATCTCGTCGCCGGACTCCGGCGGCGGAACGCCCGGCATGAACTCCATGGCAAATTCGCGCAGACCCTCGGCCGCGATGCGCTCCTCGGAGGAGGCGTTGCGCATGTTGATGCCGTTGCAGCCGGCATCGGCTGCCAGGCGGTGATAGTCCGGCTCCATGCTGACAGCCGGCAAATCCGAGCTCAGCTGGGTGACGAAGCCCGCCCGCTGCGCGGCAGGTCGAGCCAGAGCCGACGCTTGCATGGCATTCATCAGGGCGGCCCAGGCGCTGCGATACGCCTCGTAGAGCCCCCGGAGGCGAGCCTGCTCGTCCGGATCCACCTGCAGACCCGCGCGCAGCGCCGCCAAAAACTCCGCGGGAGGCTTCTGCAAGAGGCCGGTCACCGCCATCGGCCGCTTCTTCGACTGCGGCACGAGCTCGAGCGGGACGACGCGCACCTGGAACGTCAGCTGCAGCACGCTGAAGGCGGGCTGAGCGGCGGGCAGCACCATCGAGGTGCCCGACAGCTTCTTCCCCTCGACGATCGAGCCGTTGGTGCTGCCGAGGTCCCGCAGCACCAGGGACGTCCCTTCGGATTCGACCACGGCATGGAACTGCGAGACGAACGGCTGCTCGACGTGCAAATCGTTGAGCGGATTGCGACCGATACGAACCGACGACTTACGGAACGAACGCACGGTGCGCGTCCCGCTCGAGGCGTCGATGATCGTGACTTCTAGGCCATGCGTCACCAGAACCGTGTATCACGGGCGCTCGGAGGCGGCCTAACCTGGGGCCCCAAAAAGTGACGGGCCCCGTGCCGCGCCGAGCTGTCGATGCCGCGCTGAGCACTCTATGAGGCGAAAGGGGCTAGCAATCGGGCGATATCGGCCAAGCGCTGCTCGTTCCGGGCTCCGGTGCAGCTCTAGTCCAAGCCATTTTCCCGGGGGCCAGGGTAGGATGTTATCCTCTGGGGCGGAGCGGGGTTACAATCGCACGCGGACTGACCCGCACGGCGCGCCGCAGACCGCGCCCTCGCTTATCCTAGCCCCGAGAGAGCCCCGTGAAGCCGCACACTCCCCAAGAACCCGAACCGGTGCCCGCGCGCGACGCGCCTGCGCGCGACCTCATCTCGGACGTCGTTCCGGCGGGGTCGAGCCAAGAACGACGCCTCGGTCTGGGCGGCACGATGATCATGTCGGAAGGCATCGCGCCCGCCGTGCCGGCCGCCCCGGAGCAACACTCTCCGGCAGGGCCACCGCCCGCGCCGTCGCGCACGAGTTCTCCCTTGCGCCCGGCTGTCCAGCACAGCATCTCCGGCGTCGGCGCCACGCAGCACCTGCCGCAGGGCATGCCCCCCAGCACGGCGCGAGGTCCTGTCTACGCAAAACCGCACGCTCCAGCAGCGGTGCGGACCGAAGCGCCGGCCCCAGCGCACGTTCCCGCGGGACACACGCCGCCGGGTCACCTGCCCCCAGCGCGCGGCGCAGGCGGCACCATGGTGGCCGACGAAGAGGCGCCCCCGTCGCGCAGCGCCCTAGCCGATTTGGCTCCAGGCACGCTGATTGGCCAGTACGAACTCATCCGCGAGCTCGGTCGCGGCGGCATGGGCGTCGTCTACCTCGCGCGCGATCCACGCCTGGGCCGGCGCGTGGCAGTCAAACTGCTGCAGACGGTCGATCCGGAGTGGACCGCGCGGTTCTTGGTCGAGGCGCGCGCGACCGCGCAGTTCAACCACGAGAACATCGTCGTCATCCACGAGGTCGGCGTGCACGAGGGCAGCCCCTTCATGGTGCTCGAGTACCTCGAAGGGCGCACGCTCGGCACGCTGCTCGAGACCACGGCGGTGGTGCAGCCGAAGCGCGCGGTCGAGATCATGGCCTCGGTGCTCAAGGCGCTGGCAGCCGCGCACGAGATCGGCATCGTGCACCGCGATCTCAAGCCGGAGAACATCTTCCTCACCGACACCGGCGTCGTCAAAGTACTCGACTTCGGCATCGCCAAGGTGATGCAGGCGGACGGCGGCGCGGAAGACCTGCGCAGCACGCGCTCGGGTCAACTCCGAAACGACAGCAAGAAGTCCGGTCTCGCCGGCACGCTGGCGTACATGTCGCCCGAGCAGTGGGCGACGGTCGCGGACATCGACGCGCGCTCCGACATCTGGGCCATCGGCATCATTCTGTTCGAGATGCTGGCCGGGCGTCGCCCGTTCGAAGCGACTGACTTCAGCATTTTTCACGAAGTCTGCGACATGGGCAAGCCGACTCCGGCGCTGCTCGACGTCGCGCCGACCGTCCCGGTGGCCTTGGCAGACGCCATCGACACCTGTCTGCAGAAGTCGCGCGATGCCCGCTATGCGAGCGCGCGCGCACTGCTCCGCGACATCGAGCCCTTCTTGCCCGGGCGCTTCCAGCCCTGGCGCTTGTTCGACAAGGGGCCGTACACGGGCCTGCGTTCCTTCCAGGAAGAAGACGCGCCCGTGTTCTTCGGTCGCAGCAAGGAAATCGCCGCGTTCGTGGCGCGCATCCACGACTGGCCGCTGTCGGCCATCGTCGGGCCCTCCGGCGTCGGCAAGTCGTCGTTCGTGCGCGCTGGCGTGGTGCCGGCCTTGCGCAGCTTCGGCGCCGACTGGGAGGTCCTGGTCACCAGGCCCGGTCGCCTGCCCTTCATGGCCCTGGCTGAACAGCTCGGGCAAATCCTGGCCAGCGCCAGCCCCGAAGCGCCCCGTCCCGACCAGCAAAACCTCGGCATTCGCCTGGCGCTCGAGCCCGGCTACCTGGGAGCCGCGCTGCGGGCCGTGCATCGCGCCACCGGGAAGAAGTTCGTCCTCTTCGTCGACCAGTTCGAGGAGCTCTACACGCTCTCGGCCGACCCGACGCAGCGCCGCGCCTACTCGCAAGCCCTAGCCGGCGCCGCGGACGACGCCACCTCGCCGGTGCGGGTGATCGTCTCGATCCGCTCGGACTTCCTGGGCCGCGTCGGCGAAGACGCGCAGTTCATGGCCGAGATCTCGCGCGGCCTGTTCTTCCTCGGCGCGCCGAATCAAGAGGGCCTGCGCGAAGCGCTCGTCTCCCCCGCGGAGATGGTCGACTACCGCTTCGAGAGCGAGACGATGGTGCAGGAGATGCTCTCGTACCTCGCCACCACGCCGGGCGCCCTGCCCTTGCTGCAGTTCACGGCGGCGCAGCTCTGGGAGCGCAAAGACGCCAAACGGAAGCTGCTCACGGTCGAGAGCTACCGCGCCCTCGGCGGCATCGCTGGCGCGCTGGCTTCGCACGCAGATCGCGTGGTCGAAAAGCTCACGCCGGACGCGCGCGCCCTCTGTCGCGTGGTCTTCTTGCAGCTGGTGACGGCCGAGCGCACGCGCGCCATCCGCGAGCTCGAAGAACTGCGTCAGATTGCCAACCACTCGCCCGAGCTCGAGGGCTTGCTCAATGAGCTGGTCGAGTCGCGCTTGCTCGTCGTGCAAACCGGCGGCGGTAGCGGCGGCGCAACGGTGGAGATCGTCCACGAGTCCTTGATCGAAGCGTGGCTCACGCTGCGCCGCTGGCTGGAGGAAAGTCACGAGGACAGCATGTTCCTCGACCAGCTGCGCGCGGCGGCGCGCCAGTGGGAGACGAAGCGCCGCGATCCGGGCCTGCTCTGGGGCGGCGAAATGGCGGAGGAGCTCGAGCGCTTCCAGCGCCGCTTCAAGCGCGACCTACCCGACGTCACCCGTGAGTTCATCAAGTCCGTCGCCAAAGCCCGCCACCGTCGCGCGCACGCCAAGCGCCGCTGGACCATCGCGGGCGGCGTCATCCTGGTCGGCCTGCTCGCGGCCGCCAGCGTCGCCCTGGTCATCGTCTCCGAGGCGCGGCGCGGGGCAGAGAGCAACGCCCGCGCGGCCCATACGGCCAAGGCCGAAGCCCAGCGCCGCCTGGCCGAGGTGCAAGAAAAGGAACGTCAGCGCTTGGAAGCCGAAAAACAGGAAAAGGCTGCGCGAGCACGCGCCGCCGCGGCCGACAAGACGGTGGCCCTGACCGGCGAGGAGCTCGCGCGTAAAAACGCAGAGCTCTTGGTCGCGCTCGAAGATACGGAGAGTCAGCGCAAGATGGCGACCGACGCCCAAAGAATTGCCGAAGAGAAAGAGTTGGAAGCCCGCAAAGCCGAGGAACGGGCAGAACAGTCCGCGACCGAGCTGGAAGTGCTGCTCAAGCGCGAGCGCCAGCGCTCCGAGCGCCTGAGCAAGCAGCTCGGCAGCTCGGTGGTGGAGGTGCTGAAATGAGCCGCCTTCTCCGAAACGCGCTCTTGGCAGCGCTCCTTGCCTTGGCCGCTTTGCTGCTGCCCAGCACCGTGCGGGCTGCTGAGCCTCAGACGTCGCTCACGGCGCCGGCTGCGACCACTCCTGGTGCGCCGGCAGAACCGACGGCATGGAGCGTGGGAGTCTCTCCGGAGGAGCAAGCCGCCGCGGTCAAGCCCTTCGAGGAGGGCAACGCCTTCCTCAAGGACTCGCTCTTCAAGCTGGCCGCCAGCAAGTACCGCGAGGCGCTCGGCCACTGGGATCACCCCGGCATTCACTTCAACCTGGCGCTCGCGCTCTTCAGTCTCGATCAGCCCGAGCAGGTCTACGTTCACCTCAAGGCGGCGATTGCCTACGGCGAGGGCCCTTTCGACGCCGACAAAGTCGAGCGCGCCAAGGCCTACCTCACCCTGCTCGAGCAGCAGCTCACGCCCGTCGTCGTCACCTGTGACCAGCCCGGAACGGCCGTGCGCATGGACGGCCAAGTGCTGTTCACGGCGCCCGGCAAATACGAGGCGTGGGTGCGCAGCGGCGAGCACACCTGGTCCGCTTCCAAGCCCGGCTACGAGCTCACCCAGCGCACCCTGGTGCTCAAGCCCAAGACCCCCGTCACCATCAAGCTTCAAGTCTACGTGGCCGACGAGCTCACCACCTCCAAGCGTCGCTACAGCGGCTGGGTCCCGGCCATCCCGATGATGATCGGTGCGGCTGTCTTGGGCGGCGGCGTTGCGATGAACTTCGTCGCGCAGGACACGATGAAGCAGTTCGAGAGCGAGCTGGACGACGGCTGTGACCTCTCCAGCGACGAGCCGAGCTGCGCGCCCTCGAGCGACGCCAACGACCTGAAGCAGCAGGCCGAGATGTTCCAGGTCATCTCCGTGATTGGCATGGCCACCGGCGGCGCCGCCATTGCCACGGGCCTGGTGCTGCTGTCGTTCAACCGCAAGAGCACCTACCGACTCACCCCCGAAGAGCTGGAGGAGAAGCGCCGCCAGGATGCCCAGGCGCAGAAGACGGCCTTCGTCCCGCTCATCGGCCCCGGCCTGGTCGGCCTGTCAGCCTCGGGCTCCTTCTAGATTTCGCCTCCGCTTGCTTCCTCCAGAGTTCTCACGATGACCCGATCGCGCTCTTTCCTGCGGCTCCCCCTCCTGGGGAGTCTGTTCCTCTTCACCTCCCTCGGCCTCTTCGCGCCGGCCTGCGTCACGACCGGCGCCGTGACCTGTGGCGATGGCTTTTGCCCGCCCGGCACCGTCTGCGCCGAGGACAACGATCCTCCCGTCTGCGTGGCAGCGCGCGGCTGCGGCAATGGCGACATCGACAACACGGCAGGCGAAGTCTGCGACGACGGAAACATCAAAGACGGCGACGGTTGCAGTTCCACCTGCACCTCGAAGGAGGTGTGCGGCAACCGCATCACGGACAAAGAGATCGAAGTCCCCGAGGAATGCGACCAAGGCGGGGAAACCTCGACCTGCAACGACGACTGCACCCACGCCGAGTGCGGCGACGGCAAGCTCAACCGCACCGCGGCAGAGGTGTGCGACGACGGAAACACCAAAGCCGGCGATGGCTGCGACACCAACTGCAAGTCCGAGGAATGCGGCAACGGGGTCGAGGAGCCCGCCTTCGACGAAGAATGCGATGACGGCCTGAATTGCGAAAACGGCGACGAATGCGAGGAAGATGCGGATTGCACCGACGGTGACAAGCAGTGCAAGCCACGCAACGACGACGGCTGCAGCGCCGACTGCCAAGAAGAACTCTGTGGGAACGGCAAGCGCGACCCAGGCGAGGTGTGCGACGATGGCAACGAGAACAATAGCGACGACTGCCTCGTCCTGAGCAAGACCGAGTGCATCAAGGCCGAATGCGGTGATGGCTACGTCCACGACGAAGGCACGGGCACGGAAGCCTGTGACGACGACGGGGAATCCGCGATGTGCAACGCCGATTGCACCACGGCCGCGTGTGGCGACGGCAAGACCAATCGCTCAGCGGGCGAGGACTGCGACGACGACGGCGACTCGCCCACCTGCAACGCAAACTGCACCTTTGCCCGCTGCGGCGACGACGTCACCAACACGGCCGCCGGCGAGACCTGCGACGATAACGGCGACTCCGCGGCCTGCGACGAAAACTGCACCTCGGCTGTGTGCGGGGACAGTTACGTCAACAGGGCCGCCGGCGAGGAATGCGACACCGGGGGCCCGTCGTCGTTCTGCAACGACGAATGTCAGCTCTCCGAATGCGGCGACGGCGAAATCGACCCGGCCAGCGGCGAGGACTGCGACGACGACGGCGAGTCCGCTACCTGCAACCTCAACTGCACCACGGCCATGTGCGGCGACGGCATCGTCAACTCGAGCTTCGTGCTCGATCTCGAAGGCACAACGGACAGTCGAGTCGGCGAACAGTGCGATCCCGACACCGGCGCGACGAGCGATCCGCAGAGCGCGGACGAGAATTCCGCCACTTGCGACCGCGACTGCAGCTCCGTCCGCTGCGGGGACAACTTCACCAACGGGGATGCTGGGGAGGAATGCGACGACGTCTATGTCACGAGTGGAGGCAAGCCCCACACCGACGAGTGCGACGCGAACTGCACCGACGCGGCTTGCGGAGACGGCACGGTCAATCCGGCGTTCGAGGTGGACTTGCTGGGCTCCAGCAGCACCCTGCCGGGTGAGGAGTGCGATCCAGCAAGCGGGATGACCGCCGACGAAAAACGCGCCACGAGCGACGCCGCCACCTGCGACCGAGATTGCAGCCTTCCCCGATGTGGCGACTTCTACCGCAACACGGTGACCGAGCAGTGCGATGACCAGTTCGTTGCGTCCGGACCGAAGCCCAATGCCGCTACCTGCGATTCCGACTGCACCGCGCCGGCCTGCGGCGACGGCATCCAAAACGGCATGTTCGCTGTCGACTTCCTATCGGACGACGCGCCCAACAGCGCCTGCCCAAGCGCAGGCGGCACCATGTGCTACCCCGAGCAATGCGATCCCAACACCGGCGCGACCTCGAACACGAAGCGTGCAGCCGCCAGCACCGAGTTTTGCGACCTCGACTGCACCACGGCTCGATGCGGGGATGATTACATCAACAGCGCCGCAGGCGAGACGTGCGAGCACACCTATCGAGGGATCGGCACCCCCGCCCCAACGGCCAGCTGCGATTCCGACTGCACGCTCCCTGAATGCGGAGACGGTCTCGTCAATAGCGAGGTCAACGAGGACTGCGACCCAGGAACAATCGAAAACCCGATTACCACCGTCGGCGACCCCAGCGTGGCCACCGACGACAGCCCAACGTGCAACCGCGACTGCACCAATAGCGAGTGCGGAGATGGCTACATCAACACGGCGGACGGTGAGGAATGCGACGACGACAACACGAACGCCAATGATGGGTGCAACAGCAGCTGTCAGGTGGTGTGCGGAGACGGCCATCCCTACCCGCCGGAGGAATGCGACGATGGGGACACTGATGACGCCGATGCGTGCAAGAACGACTGCACGCTCCCCTGAGGGCATCCGCTCGCCTCGTTCGCAGGCCCGGCAGCCGAAGCGAACCAAACGGTCAGAAGGGTTGCAGCGACTGCGCCCTGAAAGAGTAGAATACGGGTCGTGAAGACGACCCTCCTTTCCTTGGTGCTTGCTAGCCTCACGTTTTCCCTCGTCGGGGCTTGCGACAGCGCCCCTCCGGACGATGGCGACCTCGGTGGAGCTGGTGGGGACAGCACGAGCGACGGCAGCGGTGGGGGTGCCACCTCGAGCAGCGGCGGATCCGGCGGTGGCGATTCTGGGGGCTCCGACGGCGGCGGATCCGGCGGACAAAGCTCAGGTGGCAACGGCACTGGTGGAACCCCCACCACTTGTGGCGACGGGACCCTCGACGCCGGCGAAGCATGTGACGAAGGCGAAGAAACGGCCGACTGCAACGACAACTGTACTTTCTCCGTCTGTGGAGACGGCGTCACCAACGAGGCCGACGACGAAGACTGCGATACCGAGGGCGACGAGACGACCGAGTGCAACGATGACTGTACCTTCTCCGTCTGTGGAGACGGCGTCACCAACGAGGCCGACGACGAAGATTGCGATACCGAGGGTGACGAGACGACCGAGTGCAACGATGACTGCACCTTCTCCGTCTGCGGGGACGGCGTTACCAACGAGGCCGACGGCGAACAGTGCGACGAGGGTGGCGACACCGACGAGTGCGACGCCGACTGCACAGCGGTCACTTGTGGCGATGACCACGTCAACGAAGCAGCCGGGGAGGAGTGCGAAGGCGAGTTTGACTACCAAGGCACCGTCCTCACCTCGAACTACTGCGTCGAATGCAAGACGAACACCTGTGGAGACAGTGTCCGCTTTTCGATGATCGAGTCGGAGGAGGTCGGCGACATCTGCGCGAACGACGTGGACTGCACGGACATCATCGCCATGTTGGAAGCTTGTGACAGCGGCGGGATCGACACGATCCAGTGCGATGCTGACTGCAGCGCGCCGTTGTGCGGCGACGACCACCACAACCCCGAGACGGAGGAATGCGACGACGGCGATACGGATGACGGCGACGGATGCGACAGCGTATGCGAATGCGAAGGCCCGTGCGTACCTTGAGCAGAGGGGCGCCGCAGACCTTCTCGGATCCACAAGAATGAAGCATGCCTCGCACCCCTGGCGTATCGCCCTGCCGCTAACCCTGGTCGGCTCGCTGACCCTCCTCGGCAGCGCCTGCGGCAAGACGTCGCCCCAGGATGACGGGCTCGGTGGCGCTGGTGGTAGCGAGACCAATTCCGGTGGCCTGGGAGGCGGTGGCCTGGGAGGCGACACCTCCAGTGGGGGCTCCGGCGGCTCCGGTTCGGGCGGTGAAGCCACGGGCAGCGGCGGCACGCTCGGCACCTGTGGCAATGGCCTGCGCGACCCCGGCGAGCAGTGCGACCAGGAAGGCGACTCCGCCACCTGCGATGGCGATTGCACCACCGCTCAATGCGGCGACGAGGTCGTCAATGAAGCCGCCGGCGAGCAGTGCGACGACGGCGGCGAGTCCGAGCGCTGCAACGTCGACTGCTCTCGGTCCGTCTGCGGCGACAGCATCGTGAACGCTGCCGCCAATGAGGTCTGCGACGGCGGCGAAGAAACCGCCGAATGCAATGACGACTGCACCCTCTCTGACTGCGGGGATGGCATCACCAACGAGGCCGACGGCGAACAGTGCGACCAGGGTGGCGACACCGCCGAGTGCGACGACGACTGCACATTCGTGGACTGCGGCGATGACTACGTCAACGTTGAGGCCGGCGAGGAGTGCGAGGGCGAGGTCGACTACGAAGGCACCGCCCTCACCATCAACTATTGCGTCGAGTGTAAGGAGAACACGTGCGGCGACGACTTGCGCTTCGAGGTCATCTCGTCCGAAGAAGTCGGCGGAATTTGCGCGAACGAAACCGACTGCTCGGAACTCTACGCGATGGCGGAGGACTGCGACTCGGGCGGCGTCGACTCCGCTACCTGCAACTTCGACTGCACCTACGCTGATTGCGGCGACGGACACTGGAACGCCGCAAGCTTCGAAGATTGCGATGATGGCAACACAGACGACGACGATTCATGTTCGAATGAATGCGTGAGTCAGTAGGCAACGCGCCCTTGGGGGTGACGCGGCACCGTGCGCGTTCGCTTCGCCCCTGAAGAGAAACCTATTTCGACGTCTCCGGCCCCTAGGCCCGCCCTGCCCTCACTTGAACGCTTGCGCGATGGCCAGGAGCTTGGCCTCGAGCTCGTCGGCGCGCGCCTTCTGTTCGGCGGCGACCGCCAGGGCTTCGAGGAAGGAGCCTAGGAGCGAGCCAGCGCTGGGCGGCGTGATGCCGAGCTCACGCGCTTGCGCCTCGATTTCGGCACCGAGGGACGACGTGCGTGCGGCGGCAGGAGCTGCGGTGGCAGAAGCAGGGCCAGCTGGGCCCGCGCCGCCAGCGGTTGAAGCTGCGGGAGCTGGGGGCGGCGCCCCCACCTGAAACTGAATGGTGCCAGGCTCGGGCCGGGACTCGCGCGGAGCCGGCTGAGCAGGAGGAACCTGCGCCGGACGCTCGTCGCCCGACATCGAGAGGCCTACGCCGGCAATGCCGCCCTTGCGTTCGGTCGGGTGCTCTTGGAACGGCGAACGCAGGACCGTCTCGAGCTCGGCCACGGTGCCCAGGCCAATGTGTTCGGGCCGGAGCTCGAGCTGCGGCGGCTGCGTGTCGGAGACGCCCAGGTGGAAGCGCCAGGAGTTCAGGATGGGCAAGGGCAGGTGGCTCCACACCTCCGCCTGACAGGCGGCCTCCATGGCGGCCAGCGTGCCGGGACTGAGGGCTTCACCGCGAAATCGCGCGAACACTTCGAGCATCTTGTCTTCGTAGGTCATGACTCTCCTTCACCTGCGCTGGGTTCACCTGCGCTGGGCCACGCCGCGGGCGGGCCACCCCAATCCTCCCGGCAGGCTAGGGAGATCCGCCGCGCGGTTCAATCGGGGACGGGGCGTCCGGCCGCGCGGTCGGGGACGGGGATCCCCTACCCTGCCGTTCCCTGGTAGAAAGGCCGACGTGAGTGACCTCGACGAACAATGGGAAGAGCGGGTGCGAGCACTCGGTCCTGAGCCCGGAGACGCGGAGCTGGGAGCGCTGCTTGGGGAGCAGGTCCACCAAGCGACGAGCCCGGGGCGCGTGGCCTACGCCACCTATGCGCAGGGCGACGAAGACCTCGGTCGGCGCCTGCTCGCGGGCTTGGATTTCGTTGGCCTGCTCGGAGTGCTCTACGGGGCGCCCGCAAAGACGCCGACGGCGCGCGCCTGGGTGCTCGGGCATTTGGTCGAGGCAGAACTCCACTTGCGCGGACAACTGGGCGCGCGGCTGCGCGAGGCACTCTTCGATCGCGAGCTGGTCGAGCAGCCGCCCATGATGGCGCCGACCGAGCAGCGGAGCCCCGAGCGCCGCGTGTGTGACGAGGCGTATCTCTTGCTGCGGAGCCTGTTCCACCCGGAAGAGGACGCCGTGGGCTTCATGGTCGAGCGGGACGGCTTTTTGAACCTCTCGGTGGAAGACAAGGACCTCTGCATCCAGCGCGCGCTCGCCCAGGGCAAGTGGAACCTGTC
>Ga0247798_1000057_pt1 | contig 12845 bp, 8 predicted proteins | sample UWRJS197509C6_FD_179929 | JGI IMG/M metagenome (GOLD analysis project Ga0247798, IMG submission 179929) | Soil microbial communities from Arlington Agricultural Research Station in Wisconsin, United States - UWRJ-S197-509C-6 | ecosystem: Environmental > Terrestrial > Soil > Agricultural land... | reverse complement strand
GGTCATGACCGCCACTTCGGCCTGCCCGATGCGGCGCATGAAGGCGAAAGCATCGACGTCACCAGCGCGACGTTGCTTCTTTTCCCGCCCTTCTTGGGCGCTCGTGAGCAGGATGCCCTCCTTCTTGAGCACCACGCGCAGCGCGCGCACGTTCTCCGCGTCTCGGTAGCCTTTGACCGATTTGCCGCTCGTACCGGAAATGCCGCTGTACTCGAAAACTGCCATGGCTCACATTCGACTGGCCGCCTGCGCGATCATTCGTCCACGATGACGTCCTCTTGAGTGGCGGCGAGCACCTCTTCGACGGTGGTGAGCCCAGCCAGGACCTTGCGAGCGCCATCCTCGCGCATCGTATCCATGCCACTTTCCTGAGCCGTGCGCTTGATGGCTTGCGCATCCGCGTTGGCCAAGATCATCGCGCCAATCACGTCGTCCATGGCCATCAGTTCGTAGATGCCACGTCGACCCGTGAAGCCCTTGTTGTCGCAGTGTTCGCAGCCGCCCGGCTTGTAGAAGGTCGGCATGCCGGGCTCTCGCCAGCCCACCGGTCGATAGTCGGCCCCCGACACGTCGTAGCGGTGCAAAAGCTTGCGGTTGTCGCGCCAGCGCGTACGCCGTGGATCGATGCCCAACTGCTGGAGCTCGAACGGGGAGGCCTCGTAAGGCACCTTGCAGAACTTGCACAGCATGCGCACCAAGCGCTGCGCCAGGATGCCAATCACGGTCGAGCGCACCAGAAACGGTTCGATGTCCATCTCGACCAGCCGCGTGACGGCGCCGGCCGCGTCATTGGTGTGCAAGGTCGACAGCACCAAGTGGCCGGTCATCGACGCGTGCATGGCGATCTCCGCCGTCTCCTTGTCGCGAATTTCGCCGACCATGATGACGTCCGGATCTTGGCGCAAGAACGCCCGCAGGGCGCTGGCGAACGAAAGGCCGATCTTGGCGTTGACCGGCACCTGGTGAATGCCGGAGATCTCGTACTCGACCGGATCCTCGGCGGTGAGGATGTTGCGATGCGGCTGGTTGATGCGGTTCAGGCCACCGTAGAGCGTCGTCGTCTTACCGCTACCCGTCGGTCCCGTAACCAGGATGATGCCGTTTGGTCGATTGATCAGCCAATCCATCAGCGCGTAGTCGCGCGGCCCGAAGCCGAGCTCGGACAGGTCGAGCAAGACGTTCGTCTTCTGCAAGAGGCGCATGACGATGCGCTCGTGATCGCGACTGGTTGGTACCGTGGACACGCGAACGTCGATCGGCCGCCCGGCGATCTTCAGTGAGATGCGACCATCCTGGGGCAGGCGCTTCTCGGCGATGTTCAGGCCCGCCATGATCTTCACGCGAGCGATGACCGAGCTCATGAACTGGCGACTCGCTCGGCGTGAGATGTAGAGCTGACCGTCGACGCGATAGCGGACGACCACCTCCTTTTCCTCGGGCTCGATGTGAATGTCGCTCGCTCGTTCCTTCACCGCCTGCGAAAACAGGCCATTGACCCAGCGAATGATCGGCGCGTCGTCGTCCGAATCGAGCAGGTCGGTCTCTTGATCCTCCTCGCGGTCGTGTTGCGTGCCCAGCTCGCCCATCGTGTCCTGGCGCTCGTAGACACGGTTGATGGCGTCCATCACTACGGACGTCGGCGCTACCTGGACCCGCAGCTTCTTGCCCAAAAGGGCGCGCACGCCGTCGAGCGCGGCCACGTCGAGCGGGTCGGCACACAACAGATCGACGCCCGTCTCGTCGTCGCGGCAGAGCAGTACACGGTGAGACTTGGCGTAGGTGATGGGCAGCTTGGTCGCGGCATCGAGTGGAATCGCGGCGGCATCGAGCGACTCGACGAACTCGAAGCCACACTCGTCGGCCAAGGCTCGGGCGATGGCACCTTCGCTGGCCACCCCCTGCTGCACCAAGAGTTCGGCGACGCCGAACTGGCGATCGGCGCCGAGGGTCAAGAGGTCGGGCAAGGCCTGGGCGTCGACCAGCCCTTGCCGCACCAGAAGCTCTCCGAGAGCTCGGCTTCCACTCACGACCGTTACTCCTCCCCGATGCTGCGTGGCAGCGGCGCAATCCGCAGAGGTGGACCCTGATCGACCGAAGCAACGCGCTCCGGAGTCGGCGCGGGATCGAGCGCGCCCTGCGGAGGCGGGGCGGCCGGCTCAGCCGGCGCAGGCGGAGGCGGTGGAGGTGGCTCACGCGGTGCCATGGTCGGCGCGCGTGAGGCCTTGCCCTTGCCACCCTTGCCACCTGCGCCACCCGCGGACTTGAGACCGCCTGGCAAGTCGATGGCCTCACTGGGTGTGTGATCGTGGAGTTCGCGCGGGCGCAGTTCTTCCTCGAGTCGTGCCTGCTCGTCGATCTCGAAGTACGCCTGCCGGATTTCCTCCACCAAGCCGTTGCTGCGAGCGTAGTCGGTCGGTGGCCGCCAGTTGGTGGTCTCGAACACGAAGTAGCGGTCGATGAACTCCTGCCGTTCCTGCATCTTGCGCTCGAAGATACGGCGCAAATCCGCTTGCTCGCGAATGACGTGCGGGGTCAGGATCAAGAGCAGGTTCGTCTTGCGCTTGATGGTGTGGGTGCGGCTGAACAAGAATCCGAGGACGGGGATATCGCCCAGCACGGGCACCTTGTCGCGCGAGGTCGCCGTCTCGTCCCGCGTGAGGCCACCGATCACCACCGTCTGCTGGTCCTTGACCACGACGGTGGTGCTGGCCGTGCGCTTGATGATCGGTACCACGCCGAGCGCGCCTTCCGGAGCTCCAGGTGCGCTGCTTTCCTGCTCGATTTCGAGCCGCACCTGATCCGACTCGTTGATGTGCGGCGTCACCTTGATCTTGTTGCCGACGTCGGTGCGCTGCGAATTCAGGTTGATGCCGCCCATCGCGCCAATCGCCGCGGCGCTACCCAGGTTGGCCAGGTTGCCGAGGCTGCCGCCAGCGTTGGTTTGCAGCGCGATGTTTTCACCGACGTGGATCTCGGCGGCGACGTTGTCCGTGGCGATGATGTGCGGTGTGGCCATCACGTTGCCGCGACCCGACGTGGCCAGCGCGTTGACCACGATGCCGAACGCCGGAATCGAAAGGCCGGTCGAGGTGTACTGGCTCGTGTTGGCTAGGTCGGGACCACGCACGCCGGCGGCGAAGCCTTGCAGCACGCTGGGGTCGGCCGGGAAGGCCGCAGAGGTGCCGGCGTTCCAGCCGCCCAGCATGGTGCTCGGTCCGGCGCCGCCCAAGTCGGGCTGCAGACCACCGTGCCAAGACAGTCCGAGGTCGTTGATGTCACTCACGGCCAAATCCATGATGACCGCCTCGATGAACACCTGCCGGCGAGGCCTGTCGAGCTGGTCGATCAGCACCCTGAGCTGCGCGAAATCCCGCGGTGAGGAGCTGATGACCAGCGAGTTGGTCGGCTGATCGGGCGTCACGGTGACTTCGCCCTCGAACATGCCACCGCCGTCCCCTCCCGTGGGCGAGGCTTGTCCCTTCTTGCGGCCGACCTGACCGGTCAGCATCTGCTGCAGGGTTTTCGACAGCTCGTCGGCGACCGCGTGCTGCAGGGGCAAGACATGGACGCTGCCGGCTTCGCCGGGCCTGGTGTCGAGCTTGCGCACCACCTGCAGGAGTTTGCCGTACGAATCATCGGTCCCGACCACGATGAGCGAGTTGGTCTGCTCGTCGGCAACCACCTTGGCCAGTCCGCCCGAGCCCTCGGTGCCGACGTCGAAGAGTTCGTTGACCTGCTCGGCCAAGGACACTGCGTCCCCGTGGTTGACCGGCTCGATCCACATCTGCTGACCGGCACCACCGACGTCGACCTCCTCGAGGATGCGCACCATGCGCGCCACTTGCGCGCCGGTATCGGTGATGACCAATAGGTTGCCACCCGGATAGGTCGAAATATCACCGTCTTTGCTCTTGAACTTGCCGAGCAGCGCGGCGGCTTCGTCAGCCGTCACGTAGCGCGTGCGGTAGAGGCGCGTGATGTAGCTGTCCGTGTTCGGAATCGGGGCGCCCCGGTCGTAGACGGGCGTGTTCTGCGTGGCGACGCCGGCGCTGTCGACGATCTTCAGGAATCGACCGTGGGGGACGACCGTGAGCCCGTTGGTCTCCAGGATCGACAGAAACGCTTGGTAAGCTTCGTCGAGCGTCACTGGCTCGGGAGACACCACCGTCGCCTTGATGCTCCGGACCTTGGCGCCATAGATGAAGCGCTTGCCCGTCATGCCACTGATGTGATTGACGAGCTCGGCCAGATCGGCGTCTTCGAGGTTGAACTTCACCTGGTAGCCGCCGGGCTTGGGCCGGTACGGCACATCGGCCGCCGCGGCGATGCGGTCCATCGTGCTGGGCAGGGCGCCAGCATCGCCAGGCGGCGTGTCCAATGGATCGTCGCTGGCTGGCTTGGCGGCGGGAGCGGGTTCGGCTGCCGGCGTGCGAACTGCGGCGGGAGCGGGGCGCGGGGCCTTCTTCGCTGCGACCTTGGGCTTACGCTGAGCCAGCGCGACGGTGGGACTGCCGACGGCAACCGCCAGGGCGAGCAAGGACACTACGCAAGTCTGGACCGGGCGAGCCCAAGGCGAAGAGGACGAGAAGTGGGAACGACGTCTGGTCATTTGATCTTGAGCTCGATGGTCGTGGGCTTGCCGCGTCGATTGACTTGCACTTTGAGGCTGTTGGCGGTGCGCAGCCGCGCATAGGCCTCGAGGGCCTTTTCGGGGCTCGCCATGTTGAAGTCGTTGATGGTTTCCAGGCGGTCGCCGTTGGTGAGGCCGAGCTGCCCGAGGAGCGTGTCGGGTCGGATACCGAACAGCCGAACGCCGATGGTCTGACCATCCTTGGTCTCCGGCACGATGCGCGCCGAACGCATGAGGTCCGCCTGGTTGTCCAAGATCTTGTCGACCGCGCTGCGGTCGATCTCGAACTCCGTGTCGCTGATCTTTCTGATCTTCGAGGCGATCTCGGGGTCGAGTGCGCGAGCATTGGGCGCCGGGGCGGCAGCAGCTGGATCAGGGGCCTCCTCGGCAGCCGGCGCGGCGGGGGCCGGCGCAGTCGTCGGCAGCTCGCCGAAGAGCGGCGCCTGGCACAGCGTGTTGCTCTCGAGCCACACCGTCGGACTGCCGGTAGCCGGGTTTTGTCCGATGTAAGCGACGGTTTGGCTGCCGAGCTTGTCGCCGACTCGACGCAGCACGGGCGTCTTTTCGGTCGGGCCGGTCAAGGCCGCGAACGACCACAGTGGGTCGTCGGACTCCGTCAGGATCAACACCTGGACGCCCGCGCATGCCGGGACGCGCAATGGATCGTCGAACGTCGGCGTCGTCGCCTCGACCGGAGCTTCCTCTACGAGCGGGGCGTGCAGCGCGCCCGTGACGCTGTCGAACGGATTGCGCTCGTGGATGGCGCGCACGCTCGGCTTGTTCAGACGGTCGGGGGGCGCAGCAGGCGCGGGCGGGGGCGCTCGCCCCGTCTCGGGCGCCAGGAAGCTGCGCGCGATGTCGCTGAGCCCCGCCGCCTGGAGGAACGCGCACAGGGCTACGAGGACGCCCACGCCCAGGTAGAAGTACTTCTTGAACAGAACCTCGATGTTCACGCGCTGAGTCCGAACGGGCGGCGGCCGCGGGAAGCCCGCGGCGGGGAAGTGCGGACGCACCCCGCCGCGGCCCTTAAAGCGAGAGCCATGCCAGCGGTCAATGGGGCGAAATAACGGGACTTCTTGCTGGGGGGGGTGCTCCGATTCGCCAACTTGTCACGCGGCGAGAGCCCCGCCGGCGCGACGCTGCCAATCTGGCACGCGGACCGCGTGGCGAGGTGCCCCCAGAGCCCGGCGGCGGCGGCCGCAGGTCGCGTCATAGCTCCTCGAGTTTGCGGTAAATGGTGCGCGCGGAAATGCCCAAAAGCTGCGCGGCCAGCGACTTGTCGCCAGAGGTGTGGCGCAAAGTGTCGCGAATCAGCCGCCGCTCCACCTCGGCCAGGGGGGTCCCCACGGGAAACGACAGCGACTCGGGGCTGGCGTCGTGCTCCCGGATGGAAAGGGGCAGATCGGCTTCCGCGAGCTCCGCCCCCTGACAGAGAACGGCTGCCCGCTCCATGACGTTTTCGAGCTCGCGCACGTTGCCGGGCCAACCGTAGCGGATCAGGCGCTCCAGCGCGTCGCGGGCCACGGTCAGGCGCGGGCGTCCGTTCTTCGCGCAGTAGAGCCCCAAGAAGTGGTCCACCAAAAGGGGAATGTCCTCGCGCCGGGTACGAAGCGGCGGCGCGGTCAGCGCAATCACGTTCAAGCGATAGTAGAGATCCTCGCGGAACCGTCCGGCTTCGACCTCCCGAGCGAGATCTCGATTGGTGGCCGTGACGATGCGCACGTCCGCCTTGACTGTGCCCCCACCGAGCGGCTCGAACTCGCCCTCCTGCAGCACGCGCAGGAGCTTCACCTGCACGGCCGGTGACAGCTCCCCCACCTCGTCGAGAAACAGGGTGCCGAACCGGGCGCGGGCGAAGCGCCCATCCTTGCGCGTCACCGCGCCGGTGAAGGCGCCGCGCTCGTAGCCGAAGAGCTCGGCTTCCAGAATACTCTCGGGAATAGCGGCACAGTTGACCGGAACGAAGGGCCGCGCGGCACGGGCGCTGTGCTGGTGGATGAAGCGCGCAATCAGCTCCTTGCCGGTTCCCGACTCCCCGAGCACGAGCACGTTCGCCACGCTCGGCGCCGCTTGTCGGGCCACCTCGAGCACCTGACGCAGCGCTCCCGACTGGCCCACGATCTCCCGCTGCGTCAGCGCCTGGATTTCGGCGCGGAGCTTCTGGTTTTCGGCCACGAGCGTGGCGTGTTCCATCGCCTTGCGGACCGAGCGCACGATGGTGGCACGCTTGAGCGGCTTCTCGACGAAGTCGTACGCCCCGTCGCGCATCGCGGTCACCGCAGTTTCCACGGTGCCGTAGGCGGTCATCAGGACGACCTCGGTCGAGGGCGACAGCTCCCGTACGGCTCGGAGGAGTTCCACGCCGCTCGGCCCGGGCATCATCAGGTCGGTCAGCACCACGTGGACCTTGTGCCCGCGCAAGAGCTCCAGGGCCGTCTTGGCGCCGTCGGCCGACAGCACGCGCATGCCCTCCTTCTGGAAGATCTTCTCGAGCGAGGTCCGGTTGCTGGCCTCGTCGTCGACCACCAGCACGGTCGCGTCGACCGGGATCACGATTGCAGCTGCAGCCGAATCTACACGTGAAAGCTCGACTCCCGTCATTCTGACGCAGTCATGTCACGATGACAGGCCAGCGTCAACCTGTCTTTCGGCGTGACAACTTGTCAGTCTGGCGATCGACTCGGCCGATCTACGCCTTCTTGAGCTCCCTGGGTTCGACGAAGTCCTGCTCGGAGAGCACCAGGCGCTCGACCCGCTCGCCTCGCCCGAAGGCACCGATCAACTCGGGGACGTCGGCCGCCTGAACGCGTCCATAGAAGTACCCATCGGGCAAGACGGCGATGGCCGGACCGGCCCAGCAGACGTCCAGGCAGCTCGCCGTGCAGGCGCGCACCTCGTGCTCGGCCAGACCAGCGTCCTTGAGTCCTTGCTTGAGCAGGCCATGGAGATCTTCGGCGCCACGCACCGCGCACGATCCTTTGGGCACCCCGTCTGGGCGCCGGTTCACGCACACGAACAGATAACGTTTTCTTTGGGCCATGTTCTATTTTCTGTTTTCCGCTCTGTTCTCCGCGAGCGTGAGGTCGAGACACTCGTCCAGGATGCCGATCAACAGTTCCAAGTCTGCGTCCGGGATGTTGAGCGCCGGCGCAAGGTACACCACGTTGCCGAGCGGCCGGATGTACGCGCCACGCTCGATCGCCAGATCGTAGACGCGCCAGCCCGCTCGGTCCAAGTAGCCGCCCCCAGCGCGGGCCTCGAGCTCCAGCGCCGCGCACATGCCGCGGCTGCGAACGCGCGTCACTCCAGGCTTGTCGGCGAAACGCCGAAACGCCTCCGCCAGGCGCTCTGCCTTGGGCGCCGCCCGCTCGATCACGCATTCATCTCGATAGACATCGAGGACCTCCAGTGCGACCCGCGCTCCCAGAGGATTGCCGCAGTACGTGTGACCGTAGTGGAAGGCTCGCGCCGGCTCGCCCAGAAATCCGCCGTACACACGGTCGGTCGTCAGCGTTGCCGCAAACGGCAGGACACCGCCGCTGAGCCCCTTGGCCAGACACAGGATGTCCGGCGAGATGCCGGCCGCATCGGCAGCCCAGAAAGTCCCGGTGCGCCCGAAGCCCGTGAACACCTCGTCGAGCACCAGTAGAACGTCATGGCGCAGCGTGAGCTCCCGTGCCGCCTTTAGATAGGAAGGATCGTAGAAGCGCATGCCCCCAGCCCCTTGCACCAGCGGCTCCAGCACCAGGGCCGCGATGCGCTTGCCCTCTTTCCGCAGCACCTGCTCGAGCGTGTCCAGAGCGTGTTCGAGCCCGTCGGCGGGCGACGGAACGTGCTTTACGAAGGAGCCGAATTGGCGAAACGGGGCCGAGAATGCCGCCACGTCACCGAGTGCAGTCACGCCGAGTGTTTCACCGTGGAAGGCGTGTTCCAGCGCCAGGCACTGGGTTTTGTCGGGCGCACCGTTCTGGTGGAAATACTGCACGCAGAGCTTGATGGCGGCCTCGACCGCCGTCGAACCATTATCGGAATAGAACACGTGAGACAGGCCGGCCGGCGCCCGCTGGCACAGGGCTTCCGCTAGCTCGACCGCCGGGCGGTGCGTGATTCCGCCCAGCGCAACATGGCACAGTTCGTCCGCCTGCCGCTGCAGTGCGGCTACGAGCCTGGGATGGTTGTGGCCCAAGAGTGACGTCCACCACGACGAGTTTCCGTCCAGGAAGGTTCGTCCGTCGGCATCCTCGAGGCGCACCCCTCGAGCGCGCTCGATCACCAGCGGTCGGCCCTCGCGAACGTACGCTTCCATCGGCGTGTAAGGATGCCAGACGTAGCGTTTGTCGCGGGCGACGAGGTCGGCGCGACTAGCTGGATTCTTGGTCACTGTCTCTGCTTTCGTTCGGCTCGCCCAAAACGAGCATGCCGGAGGAGAGGGAGCGCCGCCTGGCGTGCGGCTTGGCGCTCGAAACGGGCAGCTCGCTGATGCGCTCCACCGGGAGGCGCAGCGTCACCGTGGTGCCGACACCGACACGACTTTCGATGAAAAGCTCCCCGCCGTGCGCCTCGACGATGCGTTCGGCGATGGACAGACCGAGGCCGGTTCCGCGCGGCTTGGTCGTGAAGAAGGGCTTTTTCGCGCGTTCGAGCTCAGCTGGTGCCATGCCCACACCATGGTCCGTCACGGCCACGATTGCGGCGGGTTCCCCGTCCGCGAACGAGCCGCTAGCGATGGACAGCACCACGCGCCCACCCTGCGGCATGGCTTGCAGGGCATTGGCCATCAGATTGTCGAGGGCCAAGCGAAACAGCCCCGCGTCCACGAGCACCGCCCCGACCCGCTCGGACGCCTCGAGCGCGACGTCGTACCCCGGCTTGCACGCTGCGCGCAGCTGCTCGCAGATGTCGTAGAGCGACGCGGGCACGCGCGCGGCCTCGATGGGGCGCGCGAAGCGCAAGAGCTCCTCGACCAGCTGATTCAAGCGACGGGCCTCCTCGTCCACGATGGACAGGAGCGTGTCGCGATCGCCATCGCTGACGGCAGCCCGACGCATGCCAGAAGCCGCGTTCATGATGATGGCCAAGGGGTTGCGCACCTCGTGCGCGATCGACGCGGCGAGCTCGCCGACCAAGGCCAGCTGTTCCTTCTTGAACAGCTCGCTCTGCACGAGTTCGAGTTCCGCGTAGGACACCTCGAGCTGCAGCGTGCGTTCGGCCAGGCTCGACGTGGTCTCGAGCAGCTTGCCTTCCGCGCCGCGGAGCTCCCAAAGGAGCCCGAGCACGATGGACAGGGCGTAGAGCCAAAGCACCGTCTCGGTCAGCAGTGTGCTCTCGCCGGCTACGACGAATTCGGTGAGATCGTAGAGCCCAACGGGCCCCATGAACGTGAGACAAATCAGCGGCAAGATGCTGCTTTTTCGCCGCTGGCGCAGGGCCTGACCCAAAAGGCCAATCGCAACGAACAAGAGCACCCCGACCCACACGGTCAAGGGCACCGCCAACTCCACCTGGGGCAACGCCTGAAACTCCGCACCAAACAGCGGACTCTGGCGAGCGGCCAGCAGGTACTCCAGAGCCGTGAGCACGAACGCGCTGACGTAGGCCGGCCGCACGAACGCGCGGGGCTTTTGGCAGTCGCAGTAGTGGGTCAAGAAATGGGCGTGAAAAAGCGGTGCGAAGACCAGGGCGAGCACGATCAGCCGCGTACCCAAGTAGACCTGCCAGGCACTCTCGTGACCCGCGATCAGCCAGATGCTCAGCGCCGACACGGTGAGCATCGCGACGGCAGCAGCCAGCAGCGTGTAGCCGCGACCCGGGAACAATCTGCTCGCCAGCAGCATGAACACCGACAGGCCGGTATAAACCATGGCCCAGATCAGGGCACCGATCGCGAGGCCTTCGTTCATGACGTTTGCCGGCAGGCGAGCCCAATTGGCCTCGTCACTTGCCGAGTTCCTCGACGCGGTTGACGGTTACGGTCCGCTGGCTCTCTCCAACCAGCATGCCCGCGCCATCGTAGCAGCGGACACCCAAGCGATGGTCGCCGCTCGGCAAGTCGGACGCGCGCACCGACTCGAGCGCTGGCGCGCGCCAAATCGCTGCCGGATCGTCGCCGACGGAGTACACGAGCTGCGTGGTTTGGGCCGAGAGCGGCGCGGCGACCAGACGAACCGACCCGCCCTTCGGGATCACGACCGTACCAGCGGGCTCCAAAAGAGCACACTGCGAACTCGGGCGGGACTCGGGCAGATCGAGCTCCAGCTGGAAGCGCACCACCTGCAGGTCGGTAGCAGCCGGTGAGACGACGAATGCGACCAGCACGTGCCACCCCGGCGACAGCTCACGATCCTCGTCGACCAGACTGCGCAGCGGAACACTGGCCTCGAGCAGTGGTCTGGGCGATTGATCGTCGAGCAGGAGCAAAAGGGCGCCGCTCTGGCTTGCCTGGACTGCCGCGGGCGACGCCGCACGCAGCTGCACGAGCTCGAACTCCTTCCGACTGAGCCGCACCCCGTCCTTTAGATCGAGCAGGTCCTCGCTCGCACGAAAAGTGGGAGCAGCTTGCGCGCTGAAGGTGACGTACTGCACTGGTCCCGCTGCGCCCGGCTCGGCGGGGGAGGCAGCAGGCTGTGCCGCTGGACCTTCCCGCGACGGTACGGGCGTCGGCGCCTTTGCTGCCTTGCTGCAGCCCACAGTCAGCGAAAGTGCGAAAACGAGCAGCCAGCACACGCGAGCGTCCGGCCCTCGATCGGTCCGCTGCCTGACAGCCCCCGCACAGCTCGAGCGTCGATTCATGTAGGTCCCCGCCGACTCTACCGGGCGGTGCCGGCGCGGGCCAACGCCAGCTCCGAGGTGGCCGAGCAGCAGGGGTTGGTCGACGAGCGCGTTTCGCTGTAGAGAGCGAAAATGAGCTACCTGGTCCTGGCCCGCAAATGGCGACCGATGAGCTTTTCCGACCTCGTCGGCCAAGAGCACGTGAGCCGGACGCTGGCGAGTGCGATCGCTTCCGGACGCATTGCCCATGCCTTTCTGTTCACCGGAGTCCGCGGCGTGGGCAAGACGACGAGCGCGCGCATCCTGGCCAAGGCGCTCAATTGTCTAGGCAGCGAGGCCGACGGCAAGGCGCCGGGGCCTACCATCGACCCGTGCCTGGTGTGTGCTGCCTGTCTCGAGATTGCCAGCGGCACGGACATGGACGTGCGCGAGATCGACGGCGCGTCCTACAACGGCGTCGACGAGGTGCGGAAATTGCAGGATTCCCTGCCCTATCGGCCGACGCGCGATCGCTACAAGATCGTGATCGTCGACGAAGTCCACATGCTCTCGAGCGCGGCGTGGAACGCCTTCTTGAAGACGCTCGAAGAGCCGCCGCCACACGTCAAGTTCGTGTTTGCCACGACCGAGGTGCACAAAGTTCCGGTCACGATCCTGAGTCGCGTCCAGCGCTTCGATTTCAAGCTCATCCCAGCTCGCACCATCGCCGAGCGCCTGCGCTTCGTTCTGTCGCAGGAAGGCGTCGCCTTCGACGAAGCGGCCGTGTCCATTTTGGCGCAAAAGGCGGCAGGCAGCATGCGAGATGGCATGAGCCTGCTCGACCAGGTCATTGCCTTCGGCGGTGACACCCTGCGTGGGGACGACGTCGCCCAGGTGCTGGGTGTGGCGAGCCGCGGAGCCCTGCTCGAACTCTGTCGCGCGCTGGTCGAAGGGGACGCTCCGGCCTGTTTGTCGGTCGTGCAGGAGGTGGCCGAACAAGGCCTCGACCTGGTGCAATTGTCGCGTGATTTGTTGGGCCTACTGCGCCACCTCGTCGTGGCACGCATCGCCAAGAACCCTGCCCAGCTGATCGATCTTCCGGACGAAGAACGGCTTCAAGTCGAACAGCTGGCTCGCTCGGCCCCGGAGGCGGACCTCATGCGTCTCCATCATGGCTTCTCCAAGAGCTTCGACGAAGTCAGCCGCGGCGCCGATCCGCGTGCCAACCTGGAGATGCTGCTGGCTCGGCTGGCCTTGAGGCCGCCCCTCTTGCCGATCGACGAACTCCTGCTCCGCCTCGGTGCGCTGGAGAAACGGCTGTCTTCTGGCCGCGGCGGCCACCCCGCACCCGCGATCGCCCCCCAGGGCCCGAACATGACGCCGCAGAAGGCGCGTCCAGCTGCCCCGCGCGCCCGCCAGCCCGCTTCGGAGACGCCGGCCAAGGGAACCTCCGACGGCGGCGACGAGG
>Ga0247798_1000056_pt1 | contig 12891 bp, 13 predicted proteins | sample UWRJS197509C6_FD_179929 | JGI IMG/M metagenome (GOLD analysis project Ga0247798, IMG submission 179929) | Soil microbial communities from Arlington Agricultural Research Station in Wisconsin, United States - UWRJ-S197-509C-6 | ecosystem: Environmental > Terrestrial > Soil > Agricultural land... | reverse complement strand
CTGACGCCTGAGCGGCTCGCTGCCCCGTTCGTGTACATCCGCCTCGGCGAGAGGCATGAGATGCCGCTCTGGTGGGCGGTCGCCCATCTCTTCAACCACCAGACGCATCATCGCGGCCAGGTGACGACCCTGCTCATGCAGCAAGGTCACGATCCCGGCGGCACCGATCTATTCACCATGCTGCGTCAGGAAGCAGTGCGCTGAGGCCAGCGCGCTTGCTGCGAGGCCCAGGGCCAAAAGCAGGATCAGTACGGGAAGGCGAGTCATGGCTTGCCCAAAGCCTGAGGCAAAACGGCGGGCCAACGCACGCGGCCCTGGCTCGCTCAGGTATCCCAGCAGCGCGCGTACTCGTGCTGGTTCTCCGAGTACTGATGGCACGTGTAGTTCATCTCGTCCTCGATCCATTCGAGGGTGTTCGCGTCGACGGCCAGGGCCATCTGTTCCCGACCTCCGTCGGCGCACGCGTCCGTGCCGCCGTCCATGTCGGTCATGATGCCAACGACTACGTCCCACTCCCCGGCGTGCCCGATGTAGGGCCCTCCGATATCCCCGGGGCAGGCGGCATACGGGCCGAGGTCCGAGAACCAGGAAGGCCGGTATTCGCTAGAAGAGATTTCGCACTCGTCCGCATTCACGGACATCACCCTGAGGATTCCGGCGGGTCCCCTGTACGAACCGCCCGAGCCCCGACCGTAGAAGCTGCTCACGTCCCGATTGATGCACGAGCCGAGGCTGATGCGCTGGTAGTCAGGCAGGTCTGTCCCGATCCAACCACCCGGTCGCCGAACGAGCGCAAAAGCAAAACCGTACCGCCCGTGGAAGATGACCTCGACCGTGTCCCAGCCAGAGGTCACTTCGCGTTTCTCGCCATCGGGGAGATCGGGATCGAAGTACGAGACTTTCCCTTGTCCGTCGTAGTCACCATACGGAGTCCAGACACAGCGGGACGCAGTGAGGATGTATTCGCTGTTGATCATGACTCCGGTGCATTTGCCGTAGTCGCTTTCGGCGAGCTGGAGCTCCACGACTCCTCGCTTGTTCCTCTTACCCGGCGCAACCAGCTCTTGCTCGACCTGCGCCAAGGCCTCTGAGTCGTCGTCCACTTCGACGCCCTCCCGGACATCCACCGCGCACCCGCAGAGCCCCAGCACCATCCATCCCGCAAGAATTCGTTCGTTCATCGCAGCACCACCCCATTGTCGGAACTCGACCGTCTGGGCCGTTCCTACCCAGCGCATCGTCCGATTGCGCGCACGGTGCGCGATCCTTCATCCGCCAGCCAGTTCAATGCAGGAGGCTTCGAGCTCGGCCGGCTGTCCGGGGGGCGGTCAGCGAACTGCCATGTTGTCGGAGATTTCGCATCAGCCGTTGCGAGTCTTTCGGTGGCCGAATCCATCTTCTTTCTCCAAGACGTGCTGGATATCGTGGACGAGCGATGGTCGAGGAGGAAGCGATGCTGAAGTGGCCTGTTTGGATTGGCGTCGTGTGCGAAGATCTCGCAGCGCAACGGAGCTTCTATCGGGATACGCTGGGACTCAGGGAGGTTCGGGCGGAGCCGGGCTTCGTGTGGTTCGAGTTCGAAGGCCGGCTGCTCGAGCTCTTGGCGAAGTCGAGTGAGCCCCAGTACGACCGAAAGAGAGTCTCCTTCGCTTTCGAGGTGGACGACATTCGCTCCGCGCAAGCGGAGATGCTCCGGCGGGGCGCCAAGGCGGTGACGGACATCGAAGGTGGCCCCGATGCGCGCCAGTATTGGGCCTACTTCCAAGACGCCGAAGGCAACCTATTCGAGATTGTCCAGCGACTGAGCTGAGACGAGCGCCAGGCGGCCCCCGCGCTCCCTTCAGAATCGTGAACCGAGAACGACTTTGAGGTGTCGCTCGCCGCACGAGGTGCCCGGCGCAGTCAGGTAAGGCCTACGGAAACGCCGAAACAGAGAACGACAACCTTACGTGGCATCGGGCAACAGGAGCCATACTACCAGGAGCCGGGCGAGGTCCGCCTAGTGCGCGAAGCAGTGCGCTCTAAGCGTCGAAAATTAGTTTGCATACAAACTACTTTTGGGGGTTTGGTCCGAGTCGGACCGCCCGAAAATGTACAGACGTTGTCGGTACGTTTGAGCACCCTCCGAAAAGAGGTTAGTCGCCGGACTGCGCGGAGCCGGACCGAGTGGTGGGTTACGGCGGGTCACTAGCGCTGGCAGTCGGAGCGGCCTGGTCCGTCACCTCTGTGTCTGGCTCCGACTGGGGCTGGAGAGGTGGCAAGGTGCGCTTGTCGCTCGCGTGTGCGCCGCAGCACCAGTCGCGTATGAACGTAGCGGCTCGCGTGCGTTCGTCGTCGGTGAGGTAGTGATCGCCCGTTTCTGAGAGGAGCGATTCGTGCCCGACTGCGTACTGCTCGAAGTAGGCAGCTAGGCGCGTCGTCTCTGACACGTCGACCATGGGATCGAGGCGATTGTGCAGGAGCGAGGGGAAGACATCGTTTCGCTTCAGGGTCTCGGCCGCTTCTCCGGGCGTCTTGTCCTTGATGAACTCGTAGTAGCCGGCAAAAGCAAAGTAGGCCTTCACGAGCTCCGGGTGGTGGAGCGCAAACAGGTGCGCGTAGGTGGCTCCCTGCGAGTGCCCGTAGATGACGAGCCGCTGGTCGCTCACGCGGTACCGTCGGCGTACGTCCTGAATCGTGCTGAAAATCCAATCCGTGTAGAGCCGGTCGACATCGATGTAGTCCGGGTGGTCTTCGTCGATCTCCCACAGCTGTTCCGGCACGGTCGGCATGGCTGTCCAGCCGGGGGTATCGAGTTCGATGAAGACGCGTTCATGCGGATACGGAGCGCGGGGCGCCAGGTAGATGACGTCTTTTCGGCCGAAGGTGTCCGCGAGCTGACCGTGGCGGATCTCGGTCGAGCCATGCCCATGAACGATCAGCACGAGCGGGTACGTCTTGTCGCGATTCGCCGGCGCGTCGTAGTCCGGCGGCAGCATGACTGCGTAGATCCCGAGCTGCGTCTGGGGCAGGGCGTGGAAGTGCGTGCCAGCGGGCGGCTCCTTCGGCGCCTCAGGTCGTCCGCCCTGTGGTCGACAGGCCTGAAGGCCCAGTAACAGTGCGACCATTGCTCCTGCTGGCCGAGCAAGTTTCGAAAGCAGCATGCCTGGGAAGGTACCAGTGGATCGTTTCTGGACTCCAGGGGCGCCCGTTTTCTCCCGAAGGTCGGCGGTCGATCAAAGCCGTGACTTCGGCCCCTCCTCGGAGCGCGAGGAGGGAACGTAGGCGCCAGGAGAACGTCACCAACAGGTGATGGTGTCGACGATGGTCCAGGTCATGCTCGGATTGGCACGGATATAGTGAGAGGTGTTCGAACACGCGCCCGCCCCGCCATGGACATAGCCCTTGATCCATTGGGCGGTCATCGGGACCATCGCGGCGCGCGAGCCATCTTCAGTGCATCGCCCATCGGCAGGGTTGATGCCTTGGCTGTGTACGCCAAACTGCACGCCGCTCACGGTGGTGCCAAATTGAGGCACCTTCCAGGGACCTCCGGAATCTCCTGTGCAGCTATAGGGATCGTCGGTGATCGCGGTGTACTTGATGGACCCAAAGTAGTCGTTGGCGCTGTCCGTGTAGAAGGTGAGGGTGTCGAAGAGCCCGCGGCGCAGCTTGTAGTCGACCTGCGTGTCGGAGTAGTAACCGTGGCCATAGAGGTAGAGCCAAGAGGGCTGGTCCGCTTGGTCACTGGCTAGAGCGGTGACGTCGGTGCTGACCGTATTGCTCCAGTTGCTCGAGCGTCGCAGGACCGCGACGTCGATGCCTACCTTGCGCTTGTCGGCGTCGCTGGCCGTGGAGACTTCGTAGAAGTAGTAGGAGCTGGGGATGTAGACCTTCATCGACTCCTTGGAACCGCTGAGGGATTCCCAAGTGCCGTTGGGTTCTTGATGGAGAACGGAGACCTTCGCCCACACGGACTCGGCCCAGCCATTTGCGTAGTATCCGACGTCGTAGAAGCAGTGGGCAGCGAGGAGAATCGAGTCGCGCGAGACAACCTGGCCACTGCAACGCTGCGTCGGGTTCTCACCGCGTGGGTCCCCTTGGCCGGGCGCCCATTCGATAGCGAGGTAGACGGTTCCGGCATTGTTCTCGGTCGGATAGACCTGGCCATTTTGGATCGCCTGCTCCTTGCTTTCGGCAGGACCGAACTCAGCCTGGTCCATCTGACCTTCCTCGAGAGGCATCGCGCAAGCGCTCGCCCCCGCAATGAAGAGCAGGCTCAGGGCCTTCGTTAGAGATTTGAACGATGTGGGATGGCGCAGGTTTCTCATGATGGGCCTTACTAATGCCCCGCTTGGCCATAGGTCCAGCTTGGGGCCTGTGGCGCGTTGGGATCAGTCCGGCCGCGCGGCCCACGGCGAGCTCCCCCCTGTTCGGACCTCGCTGCGTCGACAGCACGCCGAGGACTACTGCCCACCTCGCACCAGCTGGCGCTCCGCATCCAAGGCACGGCAAGAGAGCGTGTGGTGCTTCTGATTGAACGGGCGTGCGGCTGTGTTCTTCCTTTGCGACGCGGTGGATCTCAAACTACACCGGCAGGACCACCCAGCCGCTTGTCATGAAAAAGCTCGCCATCTTCTACTGGAGCACGACCGGTCTCGTCTTGTTCTTCCTGCTGCCGGGGGCCGTCATGAACATCATGAAGACGCCCGACTGGCTCGAGGTGTTCAAGGCTCTGGGATACCCGGAGTACTTGCTGCCTTTCTTGGGCGTCGCCAAGCTGTGCGGCTGCATCGTGATCGTGCTCCCGAAGCTCGCGCGCCTGAAGGAATGGGCTTACGCGGGGATCGTCTTCGACCTCGTCGGGGCCATTTATTCCGGACTGATGGTCAGCGGCTTCGAACCGGCCATGCTCATCATGTTCGTGGCGCTCGGCGTCGTCATGAGCTCCTATTGGCTCTGGCACATGGGCGCGCGTGGATCAGTGCGGACGGCTGCTGAACCCCACCGCAATCTCGGGTAGACTCGCAGGATAGGGTCTTGGAATTGGGGGGAAGAGTGGGAAGACGAGTCTGGACTTGCTTGGGGCTCCTGGTGCTCCTCTGCGCGGCGTGTGGAACCGGCGGGAGCCAAGACATGAACGTCGGGTCGGGCGGCCAGTCGCCCGTTGGAGGGGCACCTGGTGGCGGCGGGGATCCGTCCACGGGTGGGCAAGGCACGCAGACCGGCGGACAAGGGAGCGGCGGTGGCGGCACGCCGTCTGGCGGCAGCTCGAGTGGCGGGGGCGACTCCGGGGGAACCGGAGGACAGACCGGTTCGTGCATCGTCCAGAGTACCGAAGCGATGCTCCCGACAGCGGCACGCAGTGCCACCTTCTCCGGCACGGACTCGCAGTATTCCGAGCTCTACAACCAACTTTGCGTGACGAAGGCCGACTGCGTTCCTCCTTGCACCGAGCGCGGCGGAACGGCGGAGTTCTGCGCTGCGCACGTGTGCATCGACAGCACCGACGACTACTGCCTGCCGCCTACGAAATGGCGCTCCGTGACCAATGCGCTGCAAGAGGGCGAGTCGCAAAATGATGCTGCGGAGTCCTCGCTCGATGCGAGCACCGTGGGCTTTCAGGACCGGTTGATCCTGGAGGACTTCGGCTTCGTCATTCCCGCTGACGCGATGATCGTCGGAGTGACTGCGCTGGTGAGACGCGCCTACTCGTCGTCGGAGCCAGTCGTGGACTATTCGGTACGGCTCGTCACGGGCGGAGAAGAGGTCGGGACCGACTTGAAGCGCAATGACGTCTGGCCTGAGGAGACGCTCGAAGAGGCCGAGTACGGCGGCGAGGCGGAGCTCTGGGGGGCAGAGTGGTCCCCGGAGCAGGTCATGTCGGAAGGCTTCGGCGTGGCGATCGGCGCCCTCCCGCTAGCCGGTGGGCGCGCGTACATCGACGTGGCGCGGCTCATCGTCCACTACGAAGTCTGCGAGTGAGGAGCCCCAGGCGCGTAGGTAGCGCCCACGCCGGCCGCAACCACTTTGGCCGCCCGGCGCGCGCGATACCGACCTGACCTCGTCGCGAAACGCATCGAACCGGACGCTCGCCCCCATGAGAGGTAAAACATGACCCCATCTCCCACCACGCAAGCGATCTTGAGGGCCAAGGCCCAGAAGAATCTCACCTGGGGCCTGCTCGCGGAAAGCCTCGGCGGCACAGACGTCTTCATCGCCTCCTGCGTCTACGGCGAAAACTCCATGCTGCCGGCCATGGCCGAGAAGCTGTGCGCTCTGCTCGAGCTCGACGAGAGTACGAAGGCGTGCCTGACGGCGTGTCCGACCAAGGGCAATAGCCTTGGCGACAAGGTGGTCCCGACTGACCCCTTGCTCTATCGCTTCTACGAGATCTTGTGCGTCTACGGCATGTCGCTCAAAGACGTCATCCAAGAGAAGTGCGGCGATGGCATCATGAGCGCCATCGACTTCACGCTTGAGGTCGAGAAAGTCGCCGACCCGAAAGGCGATCGCGTCGTGGTTCACATGAACGGGAAGTTCTTGCCCTACCGGCGCTTCTGAGTGCCCGCATGCCGTCTCCCACCGACATCCGCCCGCCCTTCGACGAAACCAGTGCCCAGAAGAAGGTCCAGGCCGCCGAAGACGCTTGGAACTCACGTGATCCCGAGCGCGTGGCGCTCGCGTACACGGAGGACACCGAGTGGCGCAATCGCGCCGAGTTCTTGAATGGGCGCGAAGCCGTGAAGGCCTTCTTGCAGCGCAAGTGGTCGAAGGAGCTCGACTACCGCCTGAAGAAGGAACTCTGGGCTTTTACGGCAAACCGCATCGCCGTGCGCTTCGAGTACGAGTGGCACGACGAAGGCGGACAGTGGTACCGCTCGTACGGCAACGAGCAGTGGGAATTTCGCGACGACGGTCTCATGCAGCGGCGCTTCGCGAGCATCAACGACTTGCCCATCGCCGAGAGCGAGCGACGCCTGCGCTGAAGTCGAGGAACCCCGGGTGGTTTAGGTGAGTCTGACCGCGTCGCGCTTGCTTCGCTACAATGGAGAGTGGTCACTGAACGGGTTCAATGGCTAGGTCCGGACGAATACGAAGCAGGTCGAGGCTTTCTGTTTCATCCTCGGTGCAGTGGGGGGTACCGAAGACGCTGATTCGGTTCGCCAGTACGACGAGGCTGCCATCGTGCTCGATCAGATAGGCAAGGGGGGCTCCACCCAAGTCGATGTGTTCAGCAATTCGCAAGTAGCCTGCCTGGTCTTTGTCCACGCGTAGCAGGCCTCCAGCACCCCATCCGGCGTGCGTGTGAATGCTGACGATCCATGCGGAGTCGTTCCAATTCAGGACACTTCTGGGGTATTCGTTCTCTAGCAGCGTGTAGGGGGTTCCCTCCCGTGGATAGATCACCGCATGCCCTGGTTGGACTCTTTCGCCATAGAACACCCCGCACTCGCCAAGAAGAGCGACGTGATTGCTCCAATCCTTCTTCTTGCGCGGGGCGTGATCGCAGGGACCGCTCGTGGTTTCCCTGGCAGGGAAAGTCTTGAGGGTTAGAACTTGGTCAGCCCACCCAACGCGCACTCGGTCCGAAGTGTAAGAGTATTCAGAGAAACACATCGGCGGTGGCGTTGCAGGGCGGTCGTGGTTTCTTCCGAGGAGCATGTCTGCAAAGGAACGAACTCGATACCGAGGGTCAGCCTGTTGCAGCTGACGCAAGGCTTGCAGAATCTGGGGGTCAGTGAGCGCGCGGTCGAGGCTCTTCGATGAAACTTGGGGGAGGTAGGCGCCCGGGTTCATCCGATTCCGGAGACCTTCTTCGAGAAGCGTTAACCCTTCGGGAGCGCCCATGCTCGTCAGGGCGAGCACATCGAGTCCCCAACGCTGGCCTCTATGCCGGCGATGGAATGCGCGAACGTTTGGGACCCATTCACTTCCGATCGGGCCTAGTGCGATCAGGTCTTCGAGAGCGTCGTGCATGCGCCCCAGGCCCGGCCGTTCCAAGTCCCCTGCGGCACGCTTTCCAGCTTCAAGATCGCCCCAGCGAGCCAGGTGATGCCGCGCTTGGCGAACACGGTACTCGTGCGCGGGGTCGCGAAAGGAAAGATAGTCGAAGGGGTCCAGCCAGATCCCCCAGCGGGGGTTCGAATTGAACTCGCGCCTGACTCCCTCATACACTTTGGTGCACGTACTCTCGCGCGAGGTTCCTGCAATACATTCTCGAGGAACCTTTGGTTCCGGGGCGCTCCAACACCCGACGAGTACGAGTGAAACCAGAAGCCACGCCGTACGCATCGTCGATCAGTCTAACGCCCGACCGTTGCGTGGCGAGCTGGTTGACGCTCCGCGCCCGCTGACGCTCCGCGCCTGCTGACGCTCCGCGCTCGACCAGCGTATCGCTGTCACTTGACGCAAATCTCGTCCACCGTGGAGTAGAGCCCCCGGTAGACCGAGAGGGTCTCGGTCCCCTGCCGGAGGGCGACCCTGGCGACCCCGTATCCTTCGGCTTCCGCTACGTAGCCCGGGAGTTCGTCCTCGCGCGCGTCGCCTGCACGAACGAAGCCAGCTGGCTCCAGGAGGTCGAACGTCTCGCCGGACGACCGCGGAGGATTCTCCGGAAAGACGGAAATGACATCAAGCACGAGCGGCTGCGTTGGGGCACCACCCATTCCGCCCATCTCCCCGATTCCCTCGCCTGGCGCCAGCGGAAGGAGCACGACCTCGAGGCCCAAGGCGGGCGGCACGACGTGCGCCAGGGGGACGTCGAACCAGAGTCCGCAGCCAGAGAGCAGTCCGTTGATGTCCGACTCGCCGCAGGGGGGCTCGAGTCCCGGGTGCTCGCGCTGGCAGGGACCCCACGGCTCCGGAAGGTTGTTAGCCAACCCGCCTGTCGCGCTCTGCTCTGAGCCCGAGCCTCCAGCCGAATCGGCGCCGCCCGTCTCACTGTTCGTGGCTGAATCGGTGCGCCCGCCCGTCTCACTGTCCGCGACTGAATCGGCGCTCCCGCCCTCGATTCGACCGCAGGCTACGAGCAAGAGGACCGCTAGGTGCCATTGCCTTGGTCGAAGCACGTCAGAGAAGGTGAGCCTTTTCGCTCAGCTCGTCCACCGGGGACCGGGTCGATCCGGCCGGGTCTACGGGTGACCAGTGACCCGGCCTGGCGCTTGCCCTCTGCGCGTCACGCCCTTTCCGCTACTGTGGGGAGGGGCGCAATGAATACTGGCGAAGAGATCGTGGTCGTTTCCGGAGCCACCGGCTTCATCGCGCAGCACTGCATTCTCGAGCTCTTGCGTGCCGGGTACCGGGTCAGGGGCACTGCGCGCAGTCCGGCCCGCGCCGAGCATCTGAAGGCAGCCCTCGAGCGACTCACGCCCCTGGACGGCAGACTCGAGTTCGTGGAAGCCGACTTGGAAGAAGACGGTGGATGGGACGTAGCGATGGCCGGCGCCAGGTTCGTCTTGCACGTTGCCTCGCCGATCCCCGAGGCTCCGCCCAAGGACGAAAATGTGGTGATCAGGCCCGCCCGGGAGGGCACGTTGCGAGTGCTCGGGGCTGCTTCGCGAGCGGGGGTCGAGCGGGTCGTCCTCACGTCCTCCATTGCGGCCATCGCGCATGGCCACGTAGGAGGCGACACGAAGGTGTTCGATGAACGCGACTGGTCCGATCCATCGAAGGACATCGGCGCGTACGAAAAGAGCAAGACGCTGGCTGAGCGCGCCGCGTGGGACTTCGTGGAGCGCTTGCCCAGCGAGCAGAGGCTCGAGCTCGTCGTCATCAACCCGGGCTACGTGTTCGGGCCGGTGCTAGGCGGGCACGTTGGCATCTCGGTCGGCGTCATCCGACGTCTTTTGACGAGGGATGTTCCCGGTTGCCCGCGCCTACACTTGAGCTGCGTCGACGTTCGTGACGTCGCCCAGCTGCACGTCTTGGCCATGACCACGCCGGAAGCAGCAGGGCAGCGCTTCTTGTGCACGGGCGAGTCCGCTTGGGTGATCGACATCGCGCGCATCCTGCAGCGGCACTTCGGTCCCCGAGGCTACCGCGTTCCCGCACGTGAGGTGCCCGACTGGCTGGTCCACGTCGTCGCACTCTTCGACAAATCGGCCCGCCTGATCTTGAAGGACCTCGGCAAACCGACCGAGTTCTCCCACGCCCGCGCCACCCGCACCTTCGGCTGGCAGCCGCGTGGTGTCGAAGAAATCTTCATCGCGACCGGTGAGAGCTTGATTGAGCACGGGCTCGTTTGAAGCGCTGCATGCTTGGCAGAGGCCGAAGGTCAGCTGAGCTCTATTTGCGAAGAACGCGGATGCGAAAGTCTTCAGAATCGTGAACCGAGAACGATTTTGAGGTGTCGCTCGCCGCACGAGGTCCCCGGCGCAGTCAGGTAAGGCCTACGGAAAGCGTCATGAACGCACTGGCTCACCTCCGGCACGCCGAAAGAGTCCTCCTCGACCTTCACGTACTGCGCTTGACCTTGCCGGTCGACCTGCACATGAACCTCGAGCGTTCCTTGCTTGTCGGGGGTGCCCTCGTCCGGCGTCGGCTGACAATGACGTGCTTGGAGAGCCCGCAGGTCCAACTCTTCGGCGAGCTTACTCGGGAGGACCGAGGTGCACGGAGCTGGAGCCGCCGCCAAGTCTCGCGGCAGGATCTCGGTGCGAGCGGATGACCAGCGAAAGGCGAAGACGCGGCCTACCAGGAGTCCGTCGTCGTCGATGCCCTTCCAGCTGACCTGCCACTCTTGTCCCGAGCGCGTTTTTGCGACGAGGACCTTCTCGCTGCCCTCCGCTCGGAGCTCGATCGTAGCCAAGGGCGGGTAGTCCACGAACAAGCAGCCGGGCGGACCACTCACCTCAGCGGTGTCGGCAGGAGCGAAAGCCGGATAGAGCTTGCCAAGCGCCTCGTGCGCCGGGCGTCGGTCGAGGAAATACGACTGTCGACCAGCGCGATGGTGGTGAGTGAGTCCGTAGTGGATGACGGTGTTGAGCCCCGTCTTCCTGCCGATGGCGTGCGCTTTGCGGATCGTCGCGTCCGACATGGGCTGGCCTCCCTCGATCGTCAGGTCATACGCAGCTCGAGCCACATGCAAGTCCAGGTACGGCGATGCGTAAGGCTGCACCCCGACGCCGAGCCCCTCCATGATGCGAACCCACTCCCCGCCATCCCAATGAAAGAGGATGACGTTGGGGAACTCTCGGTACGGTGGGTCGATGGCGACCGCAAACCAGTTCTGGACGACTTCAGTCTGTGCGAGAATGTCGAACTTGCTGGCCACGTGGTGGCCGACCATGTCTAGGATGGCCCGCTCGACCGCCGAGCGCTGGGGAGCAGGCCTGGGCGGCTCGGTGTGGGCTTGGTTCGCAGGTGCTGCGGGACTGGGCGCCGTGGAGGCGCAGGCGAGCGGCGCCAGAAGCACGCCGAAACAGAGAACGACCATCTTGTTCGGCATCGGCCAATAGCAAGCATACTACCAGGAGCCGGGCGAGGTCCGCCTGGTGCGGGAAGTAGTGCGCTGAAGGCGTCGAAAAGTAGTCTGTATACCAACTACTTTTCGGGGTCTGGGTCAGGGCCACCCCAAGATGTACAGACGTTGTATGTACGTTTGAGCACCCTCCGAAACGAGGTCAGGCGCCGGTCGGTGCAGCAACGTGGTCAGGGCCAGGCAGGGGAGGTCGGACAACCGTGGCCACTGCTGATAGGATGGCTCACCAGGGTCGTGCGCTGGCGTGACGCACTGGGGTTGTCCCCACGATGCGCCGGAAATGACGATTCAACTGACTCTGATCGTAGAGCCCGACGAGGCGCGCAACCTCGGAGGCACGGGTTCCGGCCTCCAGTAGCTGCCTTGCGCGGGCAACTCGCAGGTGTGTCAGGTAGGCGTGAGGGGGCATCCCAACCTGAGTTCGAAAGGCACGGCAGAGATGGAACTTGTCCATGCCGGCGGCAAGCGCAATATCATCGAGCGTGATTGCGTCTGCGAGATGCTCGTGCAGGTACTCAAGCGCCCTCCGCACTGGGCGGCTGTGATGCGAGGCATGGCTCTTCAAGAGCGTAAAGGCCGTGACCGCCTCGGTTGCGGCGATCTCGAGCGCTAGCCGATCGGCGCCAGCCGTCACCGCATCGTGCAGGCGATGAAACACCCCGGCGCGGTCGTCCCTGGGCCCGAGATGCGGGTGAGCCAAGACCGTGCCTTCGTCGCGCACACGCTCGAAGTCGCTGGCGGGCAGCAGGACCACCTGGAACGTGACGGGACCGTCGTGTGCCACATCGCGGTGAACGTCACCTGGCTGCTTCAGCTGAATCGACCCCGGCTCGCCGCTCCAAGTTCTTCCTTGCGCCCACCACTCACTGTGCCCGTTCTCGAGCCGCGCAACCGTAAAGTGCTCCTTCATGCCTACGCGGAGTTCGGCAGTGGTCATCCGCACAACGCGCAAGCCGGGGAGCGAGACCGGAACGACTTCGGAAGCGAACTTGGGGCACGCCATGCTGCGAGCATAGCCCTCCCGCCGGGTCCCGGCTTGGGCATTCTTGGCAGGAAGATCTCGCCAAGAACGCCCAAGTCGACAGCCGGGACCGTGGCCAGATTGCCGCCATGTCTAGCAGCAAAGTCGCCCTCGTTACTGGGGCAAGCAAGGGAATCGGTTTCCAAATCGCCAAAGATCTCGCCGCGCTCGGCTTCGAGGTCCTCGTGGGCAGTCGCGACCTACAGCGCGGAATGGCGGCGGCCACGAGCATCGGCACGGGCGCGACGGCGCTGGAGGTCGACGTCACGGATGGAGCTTCGATTGCCCGCGCAGCGAAGCGGATTCAGAGCGAGTTCGGCCGCCTCGATGTGCTCATCAACAACGCGGGCATTGCGTACGCCGGCAAGCCTGGTGCCTCCTTCGAAGAGAAGCTGGCATCCGGCTTGCC
>Ga0247798_1000053_pt1 | contig 13085 bp, 6 predicted proteins | sample UWRJS197509C6_FD_179929 | JGI IMG/M metagenome (GOLD analysis project Ga0247798, IMG submission 179929) | Soil microbial communities from Arlington Agricultural Research Station in Wisconsin, United States - UWRJ-S197-509C-6 | ecosystem: Environmental > Terrestrial > Soil > Agricultural land... | reverse complement strand
CGTCCCGAGCCAGTCGGCCCTTCCGGGCGAGGGGCCCATGGTGGGGCCGGCCGGGCTGCCGACGGTCGGTCGCTACGAAGTCCTCGCGCGCCTCAAGAGCGGCGGCATGGGCAGCGTGTACATGTGCCGCCTGTCCGGCAATGCCGGCTTTCGCCGCTTGTTCGCGATGAAGGTGCTGCATGCGCACCTGAACCGCGACAAGGAAGCGCTCGAATCGTTCCAACGCGAGGCACGCGTGCTCGCCTGCGTGCACCACCCGAACATCGTTGGGGTGGTCGACTTTGGCAGTGAGCGCGAGCCCTACATCGTGCTCGAGTACGTTGAAGGTGGCAGCTTGCACGAGCTCTTCCGCGCCACCACCGGCGGTCGCGATCCGCGGCTACTCCTGACGATCATCCTCGACGTCCTCGAAGGCTTGAACGCCGCGCACGGAGCCAACGACGAGCACGGTGAGCCGCTTGGTCTCGTTCACTGTGACCTGTGCCCGCAGAACATCCTGGTCGGGGTGGATGGTATGGCGCGTGTCACCGATTTCGGCATCGCTCAGACGAACGAGTCGCGGCTCCATCCGGAGCAGCTGCGTGGCAAGCCTCGATACCTGGCGCCGGAGCGATCCACGACCAATAGCACCGACCAGCGTGTCGACCTGTTTTCGCTCGGTGTGGTGCTGTACGCGGGCCTGACCGGAGTCGAGCCATTCGTCGGTGAAACGGCCGAGGAGACGCGCTGGAACGTGTCGAACAAGGTGGTGCCCGCGCCGAGCACCGTGGGCTTTCGCCCCCCGCCGTCTCTCGACTGGGTTTGCCTGAAGGCGCTTGCCAAGGACCCTGCAGGTCGCTTCCAAACCGCAGATGAGATGGCGATTCAGTTGCGACGCATCGCGGAGCGCGAGGGTCTGCTTGCCTCGCGCAGCGAGCTCACCGAATGGGTCCGCATGACGCTCGCACCCAGCCTCGCCGCGCGCAGGGTTGCCTCGAGGCGCGGGACGGTCACGGGTGGGGGCCGCTTGGGTTCGAATACGCCGCCGGGCGTGCAGCCCGTCGAGCCCGGGGAGACGTTCCTTCCGGCCAAAAATCCCACGGCGCCGCCGTCGTCGGCGGAGCACACCGCGCCGCTCTCCAGCGAGGGTGATTTTGCCGACAACACGGAAATCCTGGCGGGCGACGCTGCACGGCGTCAGCGCTCGAGGCGTGTGCTCTACGGTATGGTGGCGCTTTGTTTGGGCATCGTGCTCTGGGGCATGCTGGATCCAGAGTCGCTTTCCGGAATGTTCTCCGTCGAGGAGCCGCGCCAGACGACGGGCCCGGATGGTGCGCCCGTGGTCGACGATCCGGCGGGCGCGATCGTGCCCGAGCTCGGACCCTCGCTCGACGGTTCCGCTGAACGAAAGGCTCCCGATCCGTGACCGACGCTCCCGCTTCCGGCGGTCGGGCGCCATTGGCGAGCGAACTCGACCTGCTCGTGGGGGACGTCGAGCAGGAGGGAGCACTCTCCACCGCGTTTCTGGTTGGACTCAGCGGCAAGCACGCCGGCAAGCTGTTCAAGGTAAAGCTCGGCGAGAGCACCATCGGGCGCTCCTCTGCCGCCTTGGTGCGGCTCGAGGAGCGCGCCGCGTCGCACGTCCACGCCAAGCTGATGCTCAGCAGCCGCGGCTGTTTCGTCGCCGATTTGGAGAGCACCAACGGCACGTTCGTCAACGGTCAGCGCATCGATCAGCCCACCGAGCTCCGTGCCGGTGACGTGATCCGTTGCGGGACGACCAATCTCGGCTTTTTGACCGATGCCGAGGACGATGATCAGCACACGCGCGCGATGGCCAGGCTGACGGGAAGTCCTTTGGCCATGACCAGTCCGCGCGCGGGTGGCCTGGCGATTCGGGGCGCGGGCACGCCGTCGGCGGCACTCGCTCGTCCAGGCGTTTCGGAACTCTACGCGGACACTCGTGGCGCGCCCATCGTGATCGCGCAGGCCGAAGAGAACCCGCTCGCGACCTTGGATTCCCTGCTCGACAAGAGCGCGCTGATCTTGGCGTTCCTTCGGCGCTATTGGATCCTGCTCCTCGCCTGCGTCGTGTTTTGCGGCGGGGCGGGCGCACTTTTGATCTACGTGCGAGTCCCGCAGGCGGTGGCCGCTTGCGAGATCGTGCTGCGTGGCGCGGGTGCTCAGCAGGCCAATCGCAGGCGCAGCGCGAGCGATCGTTTGGTCGACTACTTCGAGCTGGCCGACAAGAACTTCGTTGCCCCGGACCTGGTTCGGCAGTCAGTCGAGGAAGCGCACCTGCCTCCGTCTGCCCTGGTCCCTACCATTCGAGCCCTAGCGTTCGAACCCGCAGGCCTTGGCGTGTTCGTGCTCAAATTCTCCAACGTCGACCCCCGCTTCGCCGAAGAGTTTCTCGCGCTGCACGTGAAGAACTACTTGGAGCGGCAAATTGGCAAGGCCATTTCCGTCGTGCGGAGCGAGGCTGACTTGCTGCGGGGCCAGTACCAGGAAAACGAAGACCAACTGCGCGCGATGGAAGGGCAGCTGCGCGAGTTCAAGCAGAAGCACCTCGACACACTGCCCGAGAACGCCCAGGGGCAGCTCAGCGCACGGGTTACGCTCCAGGGGCAGCGTGACATGCTGTCCGCACAGCTCGATCGCGCTCGACAAGAGCTTGCCCTGGCTCGAAAGCAGCGCGACTCCGGGGATGCTCAGGTCACTCGCAGCATCGCGAAATCGCAACCGTACGAGACAGCCTTGGTCACGGTCCGGCAACAGTTGGCCGCAGCGCGCGCACAGGGTTTTGCGGACACCCACCCCGAGATCGTCCGGCTCAAGGCACAGGAAGCGGAGCTCGTGACGCTGCAGTCTCAAGCCATGAACGATTCCATTTCCGTCTCGGAAATGCGCGCCGATGCGACCATGCAGGCCCTTTCGTCACGCATCGGTCAGCTCGAGGTGATGGTGAGCACGACGTCCAACGAGCTGGGTACGGTGGAGAGTCGTTTGGGTGGCCTGAGCAAACTCATGGGGTCGATGCCGGAGGTCGAAGCCGGCTACGCCGAGCTGCAGCGTAAGCTCGCTGCCAGCCAGAACCTGCACCTGAAGTTGCACGAACAGCTCAATGCCAAGGAGCTGCAGCTCGACTTCGAACGAGCCTCGGTCGCGGCACGCTACGAAGTCATGAAACAACCCCGGGCATTTCCAGTCGATCGCGTGCAGGTCGCTACGAAGTATGCGGCGGCCGGTGCGGTCGCAGGCTTGTTGCTCGGCGTCGCGCTTTCGCTGGGCCACTGGCTCAGGGCGTATGCAATGGCGCGCGGCGCCAAGCGCCGCGAAATGACCTTGGCCTGATCGGCATCGGGCGGGCGCCCTGCTCCAGCCAGCCGCCCTGCTACAGCCAGCCGCCCTGCGATTGCTCGGTGCCCGTGCCCCAATCGAGCGCGAGGAACAGCGAAACCTGATCCTGGATGTGGCCGGTGCTCCACTGCGAGAACGGCGGAGCGCTCAGTGCAAGCCGCAAGCCGAAAGAGACGTCCAGGTTGCGGTCGATTTGATAGCTGATGGGCACATCGAAATTGAACTGCGTCGGCTGGCCCCCAGTCGTGAGCGAGTCGCCACTGATGTCGGCAGAGAACGTCAAGGTCGAGGCCACCGTCCACTTGTGCAAGATCTGGCCCGAGACGCCTGCGGCAAGGAACACCTGAGGGCGGTAGATCGCGGCGATCACGTCGAAGAACGCGCGGGTGCCCGTCCTGAAATTCAAACCCCAGCTTTGCCCACTCGCTCTGAATTTCGTGGCGTAGCCGATGTCCAGGGTGGGCAGCGGCCAGGAAACCACGCCGCCCAACACCCAACCTTGGTTGATGCCCGTGGCGATGCTCAAACTCGCCGACTCCCGCAGTTTCTGGGTCCACAGCAGCTGACCACCGACGGTGGCGGAGGGTTCTTGGATCTCGGCAACGATGAAGCCGACCTGCGCCGCGATGCCGACCGACGTCCGGCTGCTGAGTCCGATGGTATGAGACACCGTCCCTTGTACGTTGTTCGTCCGCTCGATTGCCGGGCTTTCGCCGAAGGAGTCGTAGTGACCTAGATTGAGCGACGCGTTGGTCTGATGCCGCTTGCCCGTCGTCGCGTTGATGGCCATCACCGAATTGAGCTGGATGATGGGAACGACGCTTGCGCTGACCCGGCCCGTCCCTGGCTCGAAGACCACGTTCAGTCCCGAGTTGGGCAGTTCACCGGCACTGCCTCGCACTCTCCAGCTCAAACCCAGGCGGCGGCTCGGCCTGGAAGACCAGGCCAGCACGCTGTCGTGCAAGAGCAGCGGGCGCCCGATACCCAGCGCATCGGGCAAGCGCAGATAGTAGCGGGGCAAGTAGCTCAAGCTGAGCGTGGACGTCGGCGAGATGAGCCGGATACCGGAGCGGAGGACGACGATTTCTTCCGTGCCTTGCTCCGAGTCCGCCATGGACGTCACCGGAATGCGACCGACGTTCACCTCCGCCCTGGCGCCGGTCGCCAGGTCGACCCGACTCCCTGGTCCCACAGGAAACACTTCGGCCAGGAGCGAGATGCACAGGCCGAGCGCTTGAGGGTGAAACATGAAGGCGCTTGCCGGGGGTCACTCGACGACGATCAAGTCGCCATCACGCAGGCTGAAAGAGCGAGCGCTCGCGCCACCGCGGAGCAGATCCTTCATGCGAAAGCGGATGCGAAGGGGCTCGTCTGCCCGGACGAGGTAGATGGCGTTTCCGTTGGCAAACTCGCCCAGTCCACCGGCGCCCGCGATTGCTTCGACCACGCCGTCTCCGGCCACGAGCTGGTACTTACCGGGGCTTCGCACTTCGCCGAGGATGGCCACCTGAACGCGCCGTTGCGCCACGACGACGGAGACACGCGGCGCTTGGATGATGGTGGCGACGCGTGCCGTAAGCAGGGTTTGAGCGCCGCTCGGTGTCTGGCCCACGACACGGACCGCCCCCACCTCGGGGACGGTAACCGTACCGTCGGCGCCGACCAGGAACGTGCCGCTCAGCTGAGTTTGACCGCTGACGGTGACGGTCAGCGTGTCACCGGTACGGATGTGCTCGTCCTCGGCGGGGGGCAGGGCGCGCTCGGGCGGGACATCGTGGGCCCAGACGAACGCGGGGCCACCGCAGCTCGCCTGCATGAGCATGAGCGAGACAATCACGATCCAGCGGGACAGCGGGCGAGGCTTTGAGGATGCCATCAGGTTCCAATCACTTTCGATTTGTACTCGAGCAAGGTGGACGGCCGATTTCGGACGCGATTCATCACGTAGGTGAAGACGCCGACGACCTCGGGTACCTTGGAAAGCACACACGCGGCCGCGTAGAGGCGAGCGTCGGCCGCCGAGCGACCGCCGACGCGGCGTTCACTGCCGTACGAGCGCCAGAACACGTACCCGTAGCCGAGCAGCACCATCGCGACGCCGGGCCCTGGACCCAGCCACACGCCGACGGAGAGCGCTGTGAGCGGCCAAGCCAGCCCCCAGAACAGCGCCCGCAGGACGGGGCGAACGCCTGCGCGCTCGCGATGCTTGCCGTGCAAGGCGGCCATTTCTGCGGAGGCGTGACCCGCTCGACGGCAGCGCTGGAACCACTGACCGAACCGGAACATGGCTGCATCGTGCAGGGTCATCTCGGCGGGCAGGCGCATGACGCGGTAGCCGAGCTCCCGCATGCGAAAACACATCTCCGGTTCCTCGCCGGCGATCAAGGATTCGCGGTAGCCGGACACCGCTCGCAGGGCGTCCACCCGGATCATCGCGTCGCCGCCGCAGGACGCTCGAGGTCCGACGGGCGTGTCCCATTCCAGATCGCACAGGCGGTTATAGATGGACCGCTCGGGGAAGCGTTCCCGGCGCCGGCCGCAGGCGACGGCGTGGTCAGGCTGGTTTCTCAAGAACGTCTCTGCAACTTCCATCCAGGCCGGATCGAGCTCGCAATCGCCGTCCAAGAACTGCACGAAGTCGAGGTTGGGGTGCCGCTCGAGCAGCCTGGCCAGCCCCGCGTTCCGCGCGCGTGCGGCGGTGAATTTCCGGGTTGTATCCAAATTCACCACGTCGGCGCCAAGCTCTTGTGCCCGCAGGGCGCTGCCGTCGGTCGAGTTGGAATCGACGTAAACGACCGGCCTTTCGCCTGCGGTCAGGGGTTCGTCGGTCGGGTGTTCGTTCTGCTGCCGCGAGTTCGCGACCACCGAGCGCAGGCAGCGCACGAGGCGCTCTCCTTCGTTGCGACCGATGACGACCACGCCCACGCGAGGCAAGTGGTCGGGTTCTGGCTGGTTCTCTGACGAAGCGTTCACGGTCGACCGTTTCCCAGGGCCGCGCTTGGGCGGGGCCAACTCCACCAGTGCTCACGCGACCGGTGCCGGGCTCGAGTTCGTTCCACTGTGAGTGGCCGTTCCGGTGCCGGGGTGGCTACCGGGGTGGCTACCAAGGTGGCCGAGCGTACTACGTCGGTCGCTCGCGGGCTACCCGTGCGGCGGCATCGCATTGGTGCTCCGAGGGTGATCGCACTAAAATGGGTCCATGTTTCGTCCGTTCCTCGCGCTGAGCTCGACCCGGGATGCGCGCCGTGCTGTTCGCTGGTTCGCCTTTACCGGGCTCGTGCTGATCGCGGCAGCCTGTTCGAGTCCCCCGTCCTTCACCAACGACTCCGACGACAATGGTTCCGGCGGCAACGATTCCGACGGCATGAGCGGGTCCGCGAACACCGGCGGCGGTACGATCGACGTGGATGGAGACGGCGGGACGTCGAGCGGAGGCACCACGGGCGGCGGCGGCGACGCAGTTTGCGGAAACGGCGAGCTGGAAATCGGCGAGCTCTGCGATGACGGAGGCAAGGAGGACGACGACGGCTGTTCGAGCGACTGCCTCGAGGCGGATGAGGACTTCCTGTGCCTGGAGGAAGGCGAGCCGTGCGTGCGTGTGGTGACCTGCGGCAACAGCGTGCTCGAAGGCGCCGAAGGCTGCGATGACGGCAACGAGGACGACGACGACGGCTGTCCCAGCGACTGTTTGGAAGCTGAAGCAGGCTACAGCTGTTCGAAGCCCGGCGCCGCCTGCGTGGTGGATCCGGTTTGCGGCAACGGCACGCGCGAACGTGGCGAGGGCTGCGACGACGGCGACGAGGAAGATGACGATGGCTGCGACTCCAGCTGTCAGCTCGAGGACGAGTCGGAGTGGTTCTGTCCGCCGAGTCAGGAGTGTGTGCCCCGTGACTGTGGCGATGGTGTCCGCACGCCCGAAGAGCAATGCGACGACGCCGACCTGGACAGCGGCGATGGCTGCTCGGACGTTTGTGAGGTCGAGACAGGCTGGCTCTGCTCGAAGAGCGGGTGCAAGGCCGTTTGCGGCGACGGTCTCGTCCAGACCAGCGAGGAGTGCGACGACGAAAATACGACCAGCGGTGACGGTTGCTCCGCTGCCTGCAAGGAGGAGCCCTTCTTCGACTGCGACGAGGAGGAGCCGAGCGTATGCCAGTCCATCATCGTTTGTGGGGACGGCACCTTGCACCCCGGCGAATGGTGCGACCCAGGCATCACGGGCCAGGAAGCCTGCTACCCGTCGGGGGCGTCGGCCTGCCAGGGTTACGACACTGGTCTCGTCGATCCGCCGGAATGCGACAACGGCACGATTGAGTTTGGAGAGGAGTGCGACGGTGACCCGTCGGGCACGTTCCCGGGCTGCGACGACTGCAGTCTCGTAGCGGGCTACGTCTGCCCTGCGCCCGACGTCTGCTTCCTCCTGCCCGACTGCGGCGATGGCATCCTGCAGGCGGGTGAGACGTGCGACCTCGATGGTTTCGTCAGTGGACCGGGTTGCGACGACTGCCAGATCGAAGATGACTGGTTCTGTTCCGGCGAGCCCTCCGTGTGCGAACAGTCCATCTGCGGCGATGGCTTCCGTGCTCCTGACGAGCAATGCGACGACGGTCCCGGCACGGTGCAAAGCCCGGGAACACCCGAAGACGACGACGGGTGCTCTGCATCCTGCACCATCGAGACGGGCTACATTTGCCCGCCCGGCATCGACTGCTTGGCCGACTGCGGCGACGGATTCGTCCGAGGCACCGAAGAATGTGACTCGCCCAACACCGCCGCCTGCGCCAACTGCCGGCTCCGACCCGGCTATCAATGCGGCGTGGCCGACGGTACGACCGCAACCTGCACCCAGAGCGTGTGCGGCAACGGTACGAAGGAAGCTGGCGAGGGTTGCGATCCCGCGCCCGGCAACACCGTCGCGGGCGACGGCTGCGGGGCCACCTGTCAGATTGAGCCGGCCATCACTCCCGCTCCCGACTCGACGTCCCACCCCACCGTGGCCGTCACTTGTGGCGACGGCATCAAGACGGGTTCCGAGGGCTGCGACGACGGAAACCAGAACAATGGCGACGGTTGTTCGAGCATCTGTTCGGAAGAGAACGGGTGGGATTGCTCGGGCAGCGTCAGCTACCCGGCTGCCATCAATTTCAAGGTGACCTACCGCGACTTCACGTACCGCACCGATTCAGCCAACGGCGGTCACCCGCACATGAACAACGCGGGTGACGATGGCGCACTGCCGATCGCAACCGACCTTGGTATCGTCGGGCCGGCCTGCACCACCGGCAACGTGGCCACCTGCGGTCGGCTCGACAACGAGGGCAAACCGCAATTCGACTCGACGGTACCGAACCTGACCATCACGGGGAACGGCATGGACTTGCCGTTCCATACGGCTGCCTTCGCGCTCTGGTACCGAGACTCGAACACGACCAACACCAAGGTCTGGGCCGACCGGGCCAACCAGGGCACGGCCACCGGACGAAACGTCCAGATCCGAGCCAACCCGACGCCCATCCCCGCGGGCGGTGACGTCCTCCAGCTCGGCCGCGTTGGGACGACGGCCGCCTACCAGTTCTCGAGCAACAACAACACGTTCTATCCGCTGGGCTCGACCGCGAATCCGCTCAGTACCACGCGAGGATTTGGCAACTACACAAACGGCGGAAACACCCGGAATTGGAACTTCACTTCCGAGCTCCGCTACTACTTCCAATACCAAGGAGGCGAGACCCTCACCTTCTTCGGCGACGACGACGTCTTCGTCTTCATCAACGGTCGTCTTGCGGTCGACATCGGCGGTATCCACGGCACGCTCTATGGTCGCGTCTTGCTCGGCGATTCGAGCAGCGATTGCTCGGTCCACGCTGGGGGCTCACTGCCCGCGCTGGGCACTTGCTACAGCACCGGCGAACAAGGCGAAGCGACGGACGCGCGCTTCAACCTCACGAAGGGCAACGTCTACGAGATCGTGGTGTTTCAGGCCGAGCGTCGACCCACTGACTCGAACTACCAATTGACCCTCGATGGCTTCTTGGCCCCGCGCTCGACCTGCAACACGACGTGCGGCGACGGGATCCGAGCCGGCAGCGAAGTTTGCGACACCGGCAACGGCAGCGCGAACGGCGGCGGCATGCCCTCGAGCGGCTACGGCGCTTGCCTTTACGTCGGCGCCAACGATCCGAACAACTGCACCTTCCAGTTCTGTGGCGACGGCGTCGTCGGTGGCAGCGAGGCGTGCGACAATGGCGTCAACGCAGACCTGTACGACGATGGCACCATCGTCGATGCCTGTGCCCCTGGTTGCCTCACGCCTCCGAGTTGCGGCGACGGCCAGCTGCAGGTGGCCGTCGGCGATTTCAGTGAGGAGTGCGACCTCGGTACCGCTGGCAACACGGGCGGCTACGGTGGCTGCACGGCGAGTTGCCAGCTCGGGCCGTACTGCGGCGATGGCGACGTCGACGGCAGCGAAACCTGCGACACGCCGGGGTCCTTCACCACCTACGCGAGCGGGCCCGGCGCCTGCAACTACAACTGCCGGCAAGCCCCCTACTGCGGCGATGGCACACGCAATGGCACCGAAATCTGCGACGGCGGTGCGAACTGCAATAGCAGTTGCGAGACCACTCCCTTCTGCGGCGATGGCATCAAGACCTCGAGCGAAGCTTGCGACTACGGGCAGTTTGGGACTCCTGCAGCGTCGACTCCCTACGGCGGTTGCACCAATCAATGCGCGCTGGGTCCGCATTGCGGCGACGAAACCGTCCAGAGCCCGTTCGGCGAAGAATGCGACGAGGGTGAGGATAACGAGGACAGCACCTACGACGGATGCACGCTCGCTTGCCTCTTCGGGCCACACTGCGGGGACGGCACGGCTCAGACTGCGGCTGGCGAGGCTTGCGACAACGGCTTCAACGAGGACGACTACGCCTACCCGGGCAGCAGCGGCGCTTGTGGTGCCGATTGTAGCGACGTCCCCTACTGCGGCGATGGAGACGTTCAGTCGGCTTTCGAGCTTTGCGATCGCGGTGTGTTGAACAACGACAACGACTACGACGGTTGTACGACCGTCTGCGACTGGGGTCCGTACTGCGGCGATGGCACGGAAAACGGCGACGAGGACTGCGACGATGGCCCGGACAACGTCGCGTATTCACCCGACGGTGAAGGCTGCAGCTACGAGTGCGAGACCGACGTTCCCTACTGCGGAGACGGCGTACGCAACGGTCCCGAGCAGTGCGATCTCGGTACCGACGCCAACGATGGGGACTACGGGGGTTGCAAGGGAGATTGCACTCGCGCGCCCTTCTGTGGCGACAAGAAGGTGCAAGGGAGCGACGGCGAGCAGTGCGACCACGGACCGGCCGGTAGCCTGACCTGCTCGACCGCGTGCAGGAATCGCGACACCGTGAAGTGACGTCGGGCTCGGCGCGGTCCTTTGGGGAACGGGATTCCCCTAGGTCCGCGCTTGCCGGCGTTGGCAGAGCGCCTTGGGCGGTCCGTGCGTCGTAGCCGGCCTGTCCGCAGGACGCCGAGGCAGGGCAACAGCAGGGACGCGCCGAATGGCCCTTGGTAGGGAGTTTTGGCTGGAACGTTGACCTCGATGCCCGCCTGAGCGGACGCCTCTTGGCGATTTTCGCGCGCTCACTGGAACTTTTCGCCGGTGCGCCTCCGGAATGTTGCTAGCGTCCGGCCCGTGAACGACACCGCGGAGAACCGAGGGCTGGCTGCAGAGCCTTCCCAGCAGGAACAGCGCGTGTGCACGGAATGCGGTAGCGAAGTGGACTCTGCTTTTTGCGTCCCCGGGTACTGCTTCCTTTGCTCGGTACATGTCGCTTCTTGCTGTGCCGATTCGCTGGACCCACGAGCATGAGTGAAGACCCCGATCCCGCCCCGTCACCCGAAACCACTCCACCGACCGAAACGAGTGCTTCGGCGTTCGATGCCTTACCCGAACCCGTGGCGCGCGCGCTGGCGGGGCGCGGCTTCGTTCAACTGACGAGTGTTCAGCAAGCCGTTGCCAGTGCGGACACCGCCAGCACGGATTTACGCATCTCCTCACAGACCGGCTCCGGCAAGACCGTCGCTGTCGGTATTGCCATCGCACGTGCACTTCTGGCCGACGGAGCGCGGCCGGAGAGTGTGCGCGGTCCGACCGTCCTCGTACTCGCACCTACACGCGAACTGGCTGGACAGGTTCGCAAAGAACTCGATTGGCTCCTGGCCCCACTGCCCGATTCGACCACCGAGGTCGTCACCGGTGGGACGAGCGTTGGCCTCGACCGCAAGAACCTCTCGCGCCGGCCCCGGGTGCTGGTCGGTACTCCGGGCCGCGTCCTGGATCACTTGAGTGCGGGCGTGCTCCGCGCCGACGGCATCTCCACGGTCGTGCTCGACGAAGCCGACCAGATGCTCGACATGGGGTTTCGCGACGAACTCGAAGCGATCCTCGGGCAGCTGCCGAGCGAGCGGCGCACGCATTTGGTGTCAGCGACGTTCTCCGGCGAGGTCTTGGCCGTCGCCAAGCGGGTCCAGAAGGAGTCGTTGCACCTCGAAGGGTCCCCTCTCGGCAGCGCCAACACGGACATCGAACACGTTGCTCACGTCGTGCCGGAGCGCCACACCTACGACGCGCTCGTGAACCTGATCCTCCTGCATCAAGGGGGTCAGGAACCCGGAACGATCGGTCGAGTGCTGGTGTTCACGCGCACGCGACGGGATACGGCCGAGGTCGCAGAGCGCCTCGGGCGTGAGGGGTTCAAGGCCGAGCCGCTCAGCGGTGACTTGGCTCAGGCCAGCCGCACACGAACGCTCGAGGCGTTTCGTCACGGTCGGATCGACATCATCGTGGCAACCGACGTGGCAGCGCGAGGTCTCGATGTGGACGGAGTTTCGTTGGTCGTGCACTTCGATCCACCGGGTGATGCCGATGCGCTCACGCATCGCAGCGGGCGCACGGGCCGCGCGGGGCAAAAGGGGACGAGCGTCTTGCTCCTGCCGCCACAGGCGCGGCGTCGCGTCGAGCGCCTCTTGCACGACGCGCGCATCTCGCCCACGTTCGCGCCCGTTCCTTCAGCCGAGAAGATTCAGAAGGCCTACAGCAAGGCCGGCCGTCGCCTGATCTTCGCTGCGCTCGAGCAGCAGCAGAGCGAGGACTCGCTCGCTTACGCGGCCAAGCTCCTGGCGGAGCATCCAGCGGAACGCATCATCGCGACTCTGCTGTCGATGACGGAGACGAAGCCCCCGTGTGCTCCGCGCGACGTGAGCTTCCCCCTTTCTTTCGACGCCCCGAGAGGCCCGCGACCGCAAGGAGGCAAGGGCCTCGGTCGTGGTGGCCCTCCGGGTGGTGGCGGGCGTGGACCCGGGCCCAAGCCCTACCCGCCCAAGCCCTATGCGGGCGGAGCGCATTCAGGTGGCGCCCATGCGAGTGGGCCGCCGCCTGGCAACGGCTACGCGGCCAAGAGTGGTCTCGCGGCTGCGCGCATGGGTCATCCTCGCCCGTACCCTCGGGACGTCGCCCGGGAGAGCGGGCCTCGGGACGCCGTGCGAGACGGTGGTGGCCCTGGCAGGGCGGGCGCGTCGGGCCCCTACGATCGGCCGAGCGGTGCTGCCTACGATCGTCCCCGACCAGCGCCTGGACCGGGCGGACGGGGCAAGCCACCAGCATTTGGTGGCAAAGCCCGCAAGCCTGGCCTCGGGCGGCCCTGACCCGGCCGCCTGACCGCGGCTCTGTTCTCCGAACGGCCTGCGGC